>LDZT01011914.1_pt1 | contig 18580 bp, 13 predicted proteins | sample 615521 | NCBI WGS metagenome assembly LDZT01 (sample SAMN03408292, study PRJNA278302) | terrestrial metagenome | isolation source: oil reservoir sample SB1 | place: USA: Alaska, North Slope, Schrader Bluff formation | collected 2011-09
TAGCTTTTGGCTTGCATCGTGCGGCTGATACTGCTGGAGCAATGCTTGGTCTGCTAATCGCTGCTTTTGTAGTTTGGCGAATGCAAGCCGGCAGCGCTGCGCTCAAGGAACAAACCTTCAGAACAATCGTGCTGGTCAGCATGATTCCGGCATTTTTAGCTGTGCTGGTTTTGGCATTCGGTGCAAAAGAAGTCAAACCAAGTGGAGAAGCACAAAAAACCCCGATTACATTCAAGGGGCTGGGTAAGAACTTCATCACGTTTATGATCATTGTGGGTTTTTTCGATTTAGGTAACTCCTCGGATGCCTTTTTAGTCCTGCGCGCTGAAGATCGCGGAATGACTATTCTGCAAATTCTGCTTATGCTGGCAGTGTTCAATCTCATTTATGCTGCTGTTTCCACGCCGGCAGGCAACCTCTCGGATCGGCTGGGCAGGCGTAAGGTCATCATTGGCGGCTGGCTGGTCTATGCGCTTATTTACCTCGGCTTTGGTTTGGCTCAAACCGCCGTGCATGTGGGAGTTTTGTACGTGCTTTACGGGTTTTATTACGGACTGTCTTATGGAACTGCCAAAGCGATGGTAGCCGATCTGGTGCCGTCGGAATTGCGCGGCACGGCTTACGGCACCTATAATGCTATCTTAGGCATTTTGGACTTCCCAGCTTCGTTGATTGCGGGCTTGCTTTGGAGCGGCGTGGGTGGATGGCATGGCTTTGGTCCTTCAGCCCCGTTTTTCTTCGGGAGCGCGCTGGCACTCATTGCTACGATAATGTTTACGTTCTGGAAGCCGCAGCCTGCGGCTGAATTAGAATAATTCTGAGGAAACAATGACAGCAATAAGTGATGAGCAGAACCAAAACAAGCCGATGAGGATCGGTGTTCTGGCTTACCGCATGGACTTTTACACAAACAAACGGCTGATTATAGGCAAGCTTCCAGAGGCTGAGTACGTTCCAGTGTGCGATTGGTTCAGCTTTCAACGGCGGTTAGCATTAAAAATTAACCAAGTGGTAGGCAAGCCGCTCATCAATACTTTTAATCTCAATAATCAGTTTGAAGATTTCGATTTGAACCGTGTAGACGTGTTACATTTTTCCAACGGCGTTAGCTATGGGCGTACGCCTTGGGTCTCCTCTTTCGAGACAATCCTGCCGCGCTTCAGCCATCTCGTCACCCGCCACCAAGGCAAGGAGAAACCCCAGCTGCGTATGGACGACCTTACACGGCGGGGGTTAGAGGCTTTAGCTGGCAAGGCTTGCTTACGAATATTGGCTTGGTCGCAAGCTTCAGCGCGTATGGAGCGGGATTTATTGGCGGATTTTCCCTCAGAGTTCTCCCAGGCGATTTTGGATAAAATGCAGGTGCTGCATCCACCCCAGGAGCCGCTTGTGGAAGCGGTTGAAGCCCGAGATTATCGCAATGAACCTTTGCGCTTTATGCTGGTGGGTGCGGCTTTCTTCCGTAAAGGCGGTCGAGAAATCTTACAAACCTTCGAAAAATTAGTCCGTCAAGAAGGTTTACCGCTCAGGCTTACCATCGTGAGTGCGCTGCGCTTGGAGCCTTACGCTGCGCATGAAACTGAAGCTGATGTGGCTTGGGCGAAGCAGAAACTTTCTGAAAATGTAGATTGGATTGAGTACTACCCCCAGTTGCCCAATGCTGAAGTACTGGAGTTGTTGAAGCAAGCAGACGTCGGGCTGCTGCCGAGCTATGCGGATACCTATGGTCTCTCCGTGCTGGAAGCCCAAGCTTGCGGTAAACCGGTCATCACCACGGATATCCGTGCCTTACCTGAGATCAACCCTGAAATAGCGGGCTGGCTGATCAAAGTTCCTAAGAACGAATTGGGCGAAGCGTTGTATATCACGCCAGAAGACCGTGCGGAGCTTAGCCGCGCGATCCAAGCAGGCTTGGAAACGATTGTAAGGGGCATCGTTGCTGATCCGGAGCAAATTGCGATTAAAGGGGCAGCAGCTCTTGCGCGGATCCGCCAGGAGCACGATCCGCAAGCGTATGCGGAAACTCTGCGGCAAATCTACCAATCAGCGCTGAAGTGAACTGAATAAACCAATCCCAATTTGGTCAAACCAAGGTAGCAGTAGTGTATAATTGAATAAAGTTTCAAACATATCTCGCTAGAGAATAGGAGCTGAAATGATCGTTACCACCAAAAAACTCTTCGAACATGCCTACGGCAAATATGCCCTTGGCGCTTATAACATTAACAATTTGGAACAAATTGAAGGTCTCTTCAAAGGGAACTTGCAATCTCAGGCTCCCTTTATCATTCAGATCAGCCGCGGTGCCCGTTCGTATACCAACAAACTTTACCTCGAGGCGCTCATCCGCACAGCGGATCAAATCTACCCGGAAGCTATTTTTGCAGTGCATTTAGACCATGGCGATGAAGCTACCTGCTATGATTGCATCGAATCTGGCTTTTATAGCTCAGTGATGATCGACGGCAGCATGCTGCCCTATGAGGAAAACATTGCCGTGACCAAGCGCGTGGTTGAGGCTGCCCATGCCAAAGGTTTGGTCGTCGAAGCCGAACTGGGTCAGTTAGGCGGCGTCGAAGAACACATCAAGGTGGATGAGTCAAACGCCAAGTTGACCGACCCCAAGCAAGCGCGGGATTTTGTGGAGCGGACGGGCTGCGATTCGCTTGCCGTGGCAATCGGCACCAGCCATGGGGCTTTCAAATTCTCTGGCACGCAATCGCTGCACTTTGATGTTTTGGAGCAGATTCAGAAAGAACTGCCTGGCTTCCCGCTGGTGATGCATGGCTCCAGCTCCGTTCCGCAGGAAGAAGTTGAACGCATTAATGCTGCCGGCGGCAAGTTGTCTGGCGCAAAGGGTGTTGATGCGACTCAATTCCGTAAAGCAGCCAGTTTAGGTGTCACCAAGATCAACATCGATACCGATGGCAGGTTGGTTTGGACGCGCGTGCATCGTGAATTCTTCCGCGATCATCCCGAAAAATTTGATTTGCGCGACCCCGGCAAGATTTTCATTGCAGAATATGCCAATTTTATTGCTAAGAAGAACGAATACTTGGGCAGCGCCGGCCAGCTCCCAGAAGTACGCAAATTTATCGGAGCATGACGCTTATGCAGCCGATAGAAATTCGCCCCAACATCTTCTGGGTGGGAGTTAACGACAGGTCAACAGATTTATTCGAAGGTCTATGGCCGATCTCTAATCAAGGTGTGACCTATAACGCCTATCTGATCAAGGATGAGAAAAATGCGCTCATCGATCTTTCCAAAGAGACTTTTACCGATGATTTCATCGGCCAACTGGAAAGTCTGATTGGCTTAGAAAACTTGGATTATGTGATTACCAACCATATGGAACCGGACCATTCCGGGGCGTTGCTGCGGCTGCGCGAATTGGCTCCCCAGGCGAAATTCTTGGGCATGAATAAAGCCGTTGCGATGATGAAGGATTTCTATAGCATAGATCAAAACGTGGAAGTCCTCAAGCATGAGCAGACACTCAGCCTGGGCAGGAACACCTTGAAGTTTATCTATACACCCTTCGTGCATTGGCCCGAAACCATGATGACCTACATGGTAGAGGAGAAGATACTGTTCTCCTGCGATGGGTTTGGTTCCTTTGGCTGCCTGGATGGCGTGCTTTTTGATGATGAGACCAGTGACCAAGGTTTTTACGAGCGCGAAGCGTTGCGCTACTATACCAACATCATTGCGGCTTTCAGCAAGCATGTTTTGCAAGCGTTGGACAAGCTGAGCGCTTATGAGGTGCAAATGGTCGCCCCATCCCACGGCTTGGTGTGGCGTAAAGATCCAGAAAGGATCATCTCGCTTTACAAGTATTGGGCAAGCTTAGCCACTGAACGTGCAGAACCGGGCGTAACCGTCCTCTATGGCACCATGTATCGCAACACCGAGCGAGCGCTGGAGCATGCCTTGCAAGCGCTTGCCAGCGAGGACGTGCCCGTTGAGGTTTTCAATGTCGGCTTGATTGACCCAAGTTACATTCTACCTGAGCTGTGGACGAAGCAAGGTGTGCTGATCGCCGCGCCGACTTATGAACGGGCGATGTTCCCAGCCATGGTACATGCACTTAATATGGCAGAAATCAAGGGTGTGCGTAATAAAACTGCAGCGTATATTGGCAGTTATTCTTGGTCTGGCGGCGCAAAAAGTGTTTTCGAGGGCTATGCTGAGCGGCTCAGTTGGGAAGTGGTAGGGACGCATGAGTTTATTGGCAGCGCTAAGCCCGATGATTTGGAGCAAATTCGCACGCTGAGCCGGCAGTTAGCGCTCAAGAGTAAATAAGGCTGAATAATCAAGTTACAATGAAAAACCCTGTGTTGTAAATGCACAGGGTTTTTAAATTAATTGCTGCAGAGCGAAATTTAAGGTGGAATGAAGGATCTGAAATATGTATTTTGTCGGCAGCGGAACAATTATCGTTGCCACTCTCGCGGGTGTTCTGCTTAGGGGATTAGGCGCTGGTTAATCCTTATTCCGGAATACCCATAAGGTATAATCAGGCAAGTCCAACAAGGTAAAGGCAACACATGAGTGAACAGACTTCGCCCAAAACTAATTTTATTCGTGAGATTATCGACGAACATAACCGCAGCGGACGCTTTGGCGGGAGAGTGCACACGCGCTTCCCACCAGAGCCCAATGGCTATCTACACATTGGGCATGCCAAATCGATCTGCTTAAACTTTGGAATCGCGCAAGATTACGGCGGGCTGACCAACCTGCGCTTTGACGACACCAACCCAATCAAGGAAGAAACAGAGTACGTAGAGTCCATCAAGGATTCCATCCGCTGGTTAGGCTTCGATTGGGGAGAACGCGAGTATTATGCTTCAGATTACTTCGAAGTGCTTTATCAGAACGCTGTCCGCCTGATTGAGAAGGGCAAAGCTTACGTCTGCGACTTGAGCGCGGACGAGGTGCGGGAATACCGCGGCACGCTCACTGAGCCAGGTCGGGAAAGCCCCTACCGCAACCGCTCCGTGGAAGAAAACCTGGACCTCTTCAGGCGCATGCGCGCTGGCGAGTTCCCGGATGGCGCCCGCACGCTGCGCGCTAAAATTGACATGGCTTCACCGAACCTCAACCTGCGCGACCCGATTATGTACCGCATTTTGCATGCCGAACACCATCGCACGGGCAACAAGTGGTGCATTTACCCCATGTATGACTATGCCCATTGTGTTTCCGATTCTGTGGAGGGCATCACTCACTCTATCTGCACACTGGAGTTTGAGGATCACCGCCCGCTGTATGACTGGTTCCTGGATGAGCTGGAGCTTTATCACCCACAGCAAATTGAATTTGCGCGCTTGAACCTGACCTATACCGTCATGAGCAAGCGCAAGCTGCTGCAGCTTGTGCAGGAAAAATTTGTGAGCGGATGGGATGACCCGCGCATGCCCACGCTGGCTGGTATGCGCCGCCGCGGCTACACCCCGGAAGCCATTCGTACCTTTGCGGAAGCTGTTGGCGTAGCAAAGAACAACAGCGTTGTGGATATGGAACTGCTGGAGCACATCTTGCGTGATGATCTCAACGCACGGGCTAAACGCCGCATGGCAGTGCTGCGGCCGCTCAAAGTGGTGTTGGATAACTATCCAGCAGGCCAGGTGGAAGAGTTCGTGGTACCGGATTTCCCCCAGGATCCTGAATGTACCGCTAACCGAAAAGTACCGTTTGGGCGCGAGCTTTATATTGAGCAGGAAGACTTCATGGAAGTTCCTCCGCCCAAGTATTTTCGCTTGGCACCGGGCAAAGAAGTGCGCCTGATGAATGCCTATTACGTCACTTGTACTGACTTGGTCAAAGACGCGAGTGGCAAGGTTATCGAGGTGCACTGCAGTTACGACCCCGATACGCGCGGTGGCATGTCCGCAGACGGACGAAAGGTCAAAGGCACCATCCATTGGGTCTCAGCAAAACATGCCGTTGAAGCCGAAGTGCGTCTCTACGAGAACCTCTTCACCAAAAAGGACCCGTATGAGGTGGAAGAAGGCCAGGATTTTCTGGATAACCTCAACCCACACTCACTGGAAGTGCTCACGAGCTGCAAATTAGAGCCTGCCTTAGCACAAGCAGTGATTGGCGAATCCTACCAGTTTATGCGCAATGGATACTTTTGCTTAGATAGCGTCGACACCCGCGAAGGGCAGCTGGTGTTCAACCGTACCATTTCGCTGGTTGATTCTTGGGCGAAGATGCAAGGCACAAGCGCATAGCCCAATCGGTATGATAAAATAAACGTGTGGGGGCCCGTAGCTCAGTGGCAGAGCAGGCGGCTCATAACCGCTTGGTTGAAGGTTCGAATCCTTCCGGGCCCACTGACAAAAACGCGCGAGCCTAAGAGCCCGCGCAGTTTATTTTCTTCTTCGGGGTATTAATCGATCGCTTCAAATTCAACATTCACATGTGTCTATGTTTCCACGCTTTGAGCTAGCCAGCGCAGGGCGATAAACAAGAATAATACTAAGATAAGCATAAGTGCCGTTACGGGCACAGCGGAGGAAAGCCCAAAACCCTGGAAGCGCTCATAAATCAGCACCGGGATGATTTTAGGGCTATAAGCCAAGATCACCACAGCGCCGAACTCGCTGATCCCGCGTGCCCACATCATAATCACACCGCTCAATACCCCTTTCCAAGCTAAGGGTAGGGTGACGCCCCAAAAAATCTGCCAAGCACTAGCGCCATCGACGCGCGCAGATTGTTCTAGTTCGCGATCGACGGCAGCAAAAGCCTCACGGCTAGCATTGATCAGTAACGGCAAGCTTACAAACATCATTCCAACCACAATGCCGGCTAAGCTATCTGTAAAGTAAACACCCAATTGGGCAAATGCCGGACCTAAAATACCTTGGCGGCCAAAAACTAGCAGCAAACCAACGCCGGCAGCAGTGTGCGGAATAATGAGGGGCAGATCTATGATCCCAGAGACGATAGATTTTCCCGGGAAACTTATCCGCGCCATGATATACGCTAAGGGCAAGCCCAGCAGCACACCGATGCCGGTTGCGACCCCGCCTGCCAGAAAGGTAAGCGAAATCGAGCGGGCTACGTCGGGATCGGTCATAGTTTCCAACAAAGAGCGTACGGAAACGGAAAACACCGTGACCAGCACCGGCAAGATGATAAAAAGGATCAGCAAGCTGGCAGCAAGGGCAAAACCAGTAGGTAAACGTTGAAATTTCATTCTATGTTAAGCAAACCTTGCAAGGCATATGGCAAGTTTTCTGGGCGGTCCACAACAACAGGTATGGTTAAGGGGTGGGCGTTTCGCCGCATAATCTCCTGCCCTTCGGGGCTAAAAAGAAAGTTTATATAGAGCGCAGCCTCATCGGGGTGGGGGGCGTTGGTGGGGATAGTCAGTCCATAGCGGATTCGTTCACCTTTGAAGACGGGCTCAACTGTCGCAAAACGCTGGAAATCTAATTGCACAGTAACCTTCCCGTAAAATTCATCCATGTCTGATTCACCTAAGTTGAGGTTTGGGGGCAATACGAGCAGCTGAAAGCCATGCTGGTGTATGACACTTTCGTATTCAAAGGCGTAATCGATTTCACCGGCTTCTAATAAAGAAATAAGGGCAATGCTCGCCCCGCGTAATAAGATGTGACTTCCTTTCGTTGTTTCCAGGAGCTCCGGTACGCGGATAATTTGCATATCGCCCATATCTACCAGCCTAATTGGTGTTCGGAATTGATCTTGGACGAATTCATTAAAAATGCTGTCGTTACCGTAGACTTCTTGTGCCAACGCAAAAACCATCAATGCGCGGTAACCTACCGCGTCGAAGCGTGGATCGGAGATTCCCACCCTCACGTCCGGCCGGGAGAGGATTTTCCACCAGTTTTCGGCGTCGATCTCATCGGCATATTTGCTCCCTGGTTGGTAAGCGATGCCTAATTTATTGGCTGCCATGGAAATGTACCAATCGGCATAGGGCTGATCGGTGCCAGGGACGTTGACGGCATACATCAGCATCGGCACAAGTGATTGGTCTGCCGTGGCAACAACGTCGATCGATTCATGCAGCTCGGTGACGTGCCGCATGACTTGGATGGAGCCATGATATTCTGAGAGCACGTCAATATCCGGGTATTTAGCTTCAAAAGCTTTTTCGAGCTCATTAAAGGGCTGAATTAGGCTGCCAGCTGCAAAGACGACTAATGGTGTTTTTTCTTTTGGTTGGCAAGCAACCAGAGATAAAGCTAAAGACAGACAAATTAATCCGGAAATAAGTTTTTTCATAGCAATAAGTCATGGGTGGGTAATTTTGCTCTACCCTCCCATATATCTCAAAAGCTTACTTGAATTCTATCCTGACCAGGTCTTTTGCCCAGAACGAGCTTTCGAAACCAGGCATATAGGTGCGCAGCATTTCCTCATCCCATCCAAGCAGGCACTGCTCGCAAGCCTCCAGGTCTGCCAGTGGTACATCAACCGAGAAACCATCGCTCGCCAAGAAAGCCACCGTTGTAGCTTCTGGTTTAATGGTCACCTCCGCGAGCAATTTGCTGAAAGGTACCCCGGTTACTTCCATACTTCCCTTCTTGGGGTGTTCCACTGTTGTGTTGACCACACCTAAAGCCTCGAGATCTTCCATGCTGAGGGTTTTTTCGGCATCGACCAAGCCGGTAAAGGTCACGCTGGCGTCTGCAGGTCCTATTACCGCAGGCGTTTCACCGGCGGGGGTTTCCTCAGTAGGTGCCTCTGTAGCGGCTCCTTCGCCCTCTTGTTCAAAATTAATCACTACCTGGGCAATTCCGCCGATCATCTGCTTTTTGGTGAGATCAGAGCCCACCAAGCGCAGGGGGAAGTCATCTCCACTCAATGGCTGCCCATCTACCAGGTTGGCTATGATGATATTGTCATTACGCATGACGGTGAAGGAATCCAGGGTTACGGTGTAGCCATCCGTAGCGACCACATCTATGGTATAGCCAGCTTTGGCAAGGTCATCCCGATAGGCGTCATCTCCATGTTTGACCTCATCATCCACTCTGCCGATGAGGTAATAGAGCGGGATGCCGCTCCATACGTGGCCTTCCTCATCCGTCCAGCTTGCCATGTGGCAGTCTGGTGCCGCGCCGGATTCAAAGGTGGCGCGGTCCATCGGCTCAGAGATGGCACCGATGAATTCGACGGTCCAATCCTCAACAGCTTCTTTGAGCTTGATTTGCTTGACCCATTTCACCGACCAGTGGCCATCAACAACCTGGAGGGGCGATTCACCGATGACGACCAAACGCAGCTGTCCTTCAGAGTCTGCATCGAGCGGTTCACCATTGCGCTCGTAGGCGATAATCGTTTGCAGTTTGCCGATGGTCTCGATCTCGTCACCGGAGGAGACATCATAAGTAATGTAATTCCCCTCGAGAATTTGCGCCGGAGAGAAAGTTATCGAATAACCATCTTCGGCAATGACCTCGACGCTGCGGTCTTCACTGAGACCGCCAAGCTGCTCGAGGAGCGTTGTGACGAGCACACCTTTATAATTTTCTGGGGGTGTAATTTTCCCGGTGCTGGACATAATCCCACCCAAGCCTTCTACAGAGGGGAGTGCCTTGAGCTCTTCCATCGTGAGGGCGATGACTGTATCATCCTTGATGAGCTCAAGCACAGGTTCAGAGGGGGCAACGGTGGGGGTGGGGTTGCCCGCAGAGCAGGCTGCTAAAAAGAGCAGAAGCCCCAAGAGCAAAACAGAAACAAACTTTTTCACTTCATTCTCCTTTCCAAACGGGAGGCGCTGCCGTTTCCAGCAACACCCTTGAGCATCTGACCGCTGAGATTTGCCAGATGCTACCGCTCACCTACCCATGTGCTCTGACGAAGGCGTAGTGAGTCGAAGAATCGGGGTTATTATACACTGCGGATTGAGAATTACAGCACGAATCAAAGTTATGTAAGGGCAAAGTGATAATGTCCTAAAGGTGCAAAATAGAAATGTCCTCATTATGATGAGGAGCTATGAAATGGACACACGCAGTGTACTGCGTAATCGAAAAAACAAGTAAGGAGTTAGCCCGAAAAAGAGCGTTAAGAATGCCCTGATAATCAGTCTTTGAATCGCTTAGTTTATAACGATCTCAATACATAATCGCAATCCCCACCCCTTTGATTCTCCTCCCCAGCGGCTGGTTTCAGATTTAACCTGACTGACCGACGCTGGTGAGGGGAAAATGCTTGCAGGTGGGGGCGGCCGACCGCCCCCACCTGCAAAAGAACCTCCCTCTCCCAGCAGATTGATGCCAAAACAGGCGTGACTCGTCGCTGGGAGCGGGCAGGGTGAGGGTAAATTGAGATTATTTACATTGCAAAGCTTAGAGATAATCCATGGACGAGCGTTTTTCAGCGTCCTCATGTAACATGATTGACAAGAAGAGGATGAAGGTTAAATTTTCAAGAAAAACCCATACTGGCGACTTTATCCATTGAACAGGACATTTCTAAATTGCCAGCATTAGGACATTTCTAATTAGCCATGACACACGAATCAAAGTTAATTAACATAAAGGTAGTTGCCGACAGTAATAATAATTTGAGCGGGTGCTTCTCCTAAATGTTATAATAACCAGACATACTTTTGTGAGGTGCGCATGTCTGATTTCATAACCATAGAGCAAATTGATGCCGCGACGGCATTTATTAGGGAGCGCATTAGCCTTCAACCACAAATTGGCTTGGTGCTCGGCTCCGGGCTGGGGGCGCTGGCTGAGGCTGTCGAAAACCCCGTTGTTATCCCCACACGCGACATTCCGCATTGGCCGATCTCCACGGTGGCAGGCCACGAAGGGCGCTTGGTCATCGGCTGGCTGGAAGGCAAAGCTGTGCTGGTGCTACAGGGTAGGGCGCACTACTACGAAGGGCACAGCATGTCCCGCATTGGCTTACCTGTGCGTGTGATGCAACGCTTGGGCATGCACACACTTATCCTTACGAATGCAGCTGGCGGGCTGAACCCAGAGTTTTCCCCCGGAGACCTGATGCTTATCACCGATCACCTCTCGCTGCTGCCCATGACGGGTCCTAACCCGTTGCGGGGACCTAACTTGGATGAATTTGGGCCGCGCTTCCCAGATATGAGTCAAGTATATGACCTCGGATTACTTTCATTAGCCCAGCAAGTTAGCGGTGCTAACGCGCTGGCGGTGCGGCAAGGTGTGTACGTGTGCCTTTCGGGTCCATCCTTCGAGACACCGGCGGATTGCCGCTTCTTGCGCCAAGCCGGTGCAGACGCCGTGGGGATGTCTACGGTGCCCGAAGCCATTGTGGCGAAGCATGGAGGTATGCAAGTGCTGGGAATTTCGGGCATTTCTAATAAAATCGACCTCAGCGGCAAAAATGTCGCTTCCCATGAGGAGGTGCTGGAAGCTGGAAAGGTCATTGTCCCCAAGCTGACCACCTTGATCAAAGGGGTGTTGGCTGCGCTCTAAGCATTCGTTGCCCTGGCAACTTTGCTCTGACCTTTAGACGCTTATGGATGCCATCATTAAGTTCCTCGCGGAGATGGAGATCCCCATCTACTTGATTTTAGGTGTGGTCGGGATTATCTATCTGCGTCGGCTGGCGATCGCACTCGAGGAGCGCCGCAGCTCAGTCTTCGGGCTGGAACGGCAAGTGGCACACGAAAAAGTGGCTTCTGCCACAACGGTTTTGGTGCTGTTAGGCTTGCTCGCTGTGGGAGAGTTCATTGTGGCAACATTTTTGGTAGGCGAGATTGCCCAACAGCCGCTTTATGCCACGCCGACGATTGAAGTACTGAGCACTCCGACGGCAACGCTGCCTGCGGTTATTCCGACTGATGCAACGCCAACGCCAACGCCTTACCCCCAAGCACAAATCGAGGGCGTTGAGAGCAATTGTGTGGCAGGCGTGCTGGAAATTACCTCACCTAAGCACGGCGATGAAGTGAGTGGCGTTGTGGAGGTGCTTGGTTCGGTGAACACACCTAATTACGGCTCTTACCGTTACGAGTATTCCACGATGGGCGAGCCCAATTGGCAAGTGATTGCCGCCGGCAGCGGCGTGCAGGTGGAGGGCAGCTTAGGCTTTTGGTACACAACCGATCTGGTTCCAGGGGAATATATGCTGCGGCTGGTGGCTATGGATAATCAAGGGGTAGAAACCTCAGCCTGTATCATCGTGGTTCAAGTGACGCCTCCGCCAGAATAGGATATGATTAAGAAATGGCAGAATTAGAAATTCGAACTGCTCGGCAGGCAGACCTGGACCGCATGATTGCCTTGGATCATGCTTCCAAGAGCGCGTATGCTTACAAAATGGAAGTGTTGGATGGGAAAGATAGCTTTTCGCGCAGTTTCCAGCGTGTGCACTTGCCTCGGGCGGTGACCCTTAGCTACCCAAGGGATGAAGATGCCCTCTTAGCCTCGTGGAATGAGGCAGATGCCATTTTTGTTGGCTGTGTTTTGGATCAGGTGATTGCCTATGTGGCTTTGGAATTAGGGCGCATCAAAGCTACCGCCCGTGTTAGCGACCTCGTAGTGACGCAGGGAATGCGGCGGAAAGGCATAGGGAGCCGCATGCTTTTGGCTGGTGAAGCCTGGGCGCATGAACGTGGCGCTTACCGCATCTTAACCGAATTACAAATCCGTAATGACCCCGCACTCAAGATGATGCTAAAGCTTGGCTATCAGTTATGCGGTTATATTGATCAATACTTTCCTAATCAGGAAACAGCATTATTTTTCGAAAAACGCGTGTGATGGTTTTTTCAGTTTCGAACTCACTTTTACAGGTTACAGTAACTTCAGTTATGGAGACGCTCTCGCAGATTTTTACCGCAGGCGTGGCGATTACAGCGATTGCCTTGCTGATGTATTCCTCCGGGTTCAACCTCAAAGATAAACTTTCCCGCGCTTTTGTCATCGTGATGGCGGCTCTTGCGTTGATGTTCACCACAGAAACGATTGCCAATATTTCCAATTCACCAGAATTGATTCAACTGTGGCTGCAAATCCGCTGGGCAGCTATGGCGATGCTGCCAGCAGCTTACTTCCATTTTTCAGATGCGTTGCTGACGATAACCGGCCGGCCTAGCCGGGGTCGGCGCCGCTGGCTGGTAAGGATTTTTTATCTCATCGCACTCGTTTGGATTGCGCTGATTCCTTTAGGGATCACAGTTGGTAACCTGGCGTCTCAGGAGAGCCCCATGCCTTACTTACTGCACACCAGTGGCACCCGCTTTTTTATCCTGTATTACTTTTTGGTGAATGGGCTCTCGTTTTATAACTTGGGACGGGCAGTGCGGCGCAGCAACACCACCACTACACGGCGGCGGCTGATGTATCTGCTCGTGGGCACGATCGCACCAGCAGTTATCTCCATTCTATTTTTGCTGCATGGCAGCCAGCTTTTCTATCGCAATCCGGATTTCTTTTGGATTCTCAACTTAATTGGCAGCCTCATCACGGTAGTTTCGTTGATGGCAATGGCTTACGTTGTATCGTTTTTCGGGTTCAATTGGACCGATCGGGCGATCAAAAGCCGGCTATTCCGTTGGCTGATGCGCGGGCCGTTTGTGGCTGTGGTTACTTTGGGGATGACCACTGTTGTCCGCCGCTATGGGGAGCTCTATGGCAACCCCTATAACCCTTATGTGCCTGTGGTCATGATTGCCACGATTATGCTCCTGGAGTATGTGATTACCTTAGTAGCACCCGCAATGGAAAAAGCACTTTTTTTTGGGGCTGACCGAGAGGATTTGAGCCTGATCCGCAACTTAGAAGAACGCATGCTTACGGAGAAGGACCTTGATCAATTCTTGGAAATTATTACCGCCTCGATCTGCGATCAGTTGCAAGTGCCCGGGGCTTTTATCGCCGTATTGGAGGGTAACCTCGTCAGTTATATCATTCACGCTGGCGACCGGCATATCTTGGACCATTTACCGGTTTCTGATGCCCTTATTCAAAAGATCAATCACTCTCCTAAAGAGACAAGGGAAATTTACCGCTTAGATGGTTATGGACTCATCCCCTTAGAATACCAATTAGATGAACAAGGTCAATACCACTTATTTGGCATCTGCGGCTTTCCAATGCAGGCTGATCAGGAATTTGAGCCGGAACAGCTTAAAGCGGTGAAGCTTCTGGCAGAACGGGCAACTTTGGCATTGAAGGACCGTGCCTTACAGATGCAAGTGTTGGAATCCCTCTCCACGCTGCAACCAGAAGTTGATTACATTCAAGAGCTGATTGCTAGCGCCAGTTATAACCAAAGGGGTCTTTATCGCAACGGTGTTCCGCATGTCCCGCCGGAATTTGTTGATTGGGTAAAAGATGCTCTTTCGCATTATTGGGGCGGTCCCAAGCTGACGAATAGCTCGCTCTTGGAGCTCAAAGTGGTACAGGCTGAAAGCGAATCACACGATGGCAGCCGCACAAACGCTTTACGCGCATTACTCAAGCAGGCAATTGAACAAATCAGGCCAGAAGGGGAACGTAAGTATACTTCCGATTGGATTTTATATAATATTTTGGATCTTAAGTTTATCCAGGGGGAAAAAGTGCGCGAAGTTGCGCGCAAACTATCGGTTTCTGAAGCAGACCTTTATCGAAAACAGCGCATTGCCTTAGAAAGTGTGGCGCACAACTTGATGAAGATGGAAGCAGAAGCTGCCAATTCCGAAGCAAAGCCAAGCCCAGAAATTCAGACTGATAAATAAACCTGTGTGCCTCGAAAAATCCTGGCACAGAATTTGCAATCTATCTTGCAAGGAAAAGTTTATTTTACGATGCCTAAGCCTAAAAGAGAAAACGCTATTGAGCAGGAAAAAGCCAGGCCGCGGGTGGGAGCAAACAAGCGTTCCGCGGCAAATCTGATTAAAAACCTTGATACTACTCAGCATAACAGCTCTGGAATCGCGGTTAAGCTCGCTGATTTTAGGTGGGATTTGGCGGGTGTGTTTCTGCTCGCACTCGGCTTTGTATTGTTATTAGGCGGGCTGGGGATTACGCGGGGCATATTGTTGGATGCGGTTCTGCATCAGCTGGCTATTTGGTTTGGTGTTGGTCGCTTGATTATTCCAGTGGCGTTGCTGATGGCGGCATGGCTGCTGCTTTCGCGTGAGCGCCAAGCGGAGCTGAACTTCCGGCTGGGGCGTGTCATTTTGGTGGAGCTGGGTATATTGGGGGTGCTTGGGGCGCTCTCTGCTTTTGCGCGCGAAAGCATCCTCATCGTGGAAGAGGGGCAAAGCCTTGGGGGCAGCGTCGGCTGGGGGCTGGCGTATCCGCTTGTCTCCTTCATTGGCTGGGTACCAGCGGGGGTTTTACTCGCCGGAGTCAGTTTGTTTCTCTTTCTCTATGGATTTAACTTCTTTGCGCACGTGGAATCTTGGGCGCGCAAGAGAGCGAGCAAGCATCAGCCAGCAATCCCTATCCCAGAAGGAAGCCTAGTCGCTGCAACTGAGCCGGTAGCAGAAATGCGTCACGCGGAGGTTGAACCAGCACCACTTACAGAAAGCAAACCCAAAACGCAAGCTCCAATCCCGCGTGAATTTAGACAAAAACGGGTTGAGCTGGTCGATACACCCACACCGACAAAACCTTTTGAACGCTCCGCAGATCTCCCGCCGCTCAACCTGCTGGAAGCAGAAAAACCTATTGTAGCCAATCAAGCGACCATCAACACAAACGCTGCGATCATCGAGAAAACCTTGCAAGATTTTGGCATTCCCGCTAAGGTGGTTGGCTACCGGGTGGGTCCTTCCGTAACACAATATGCTGTCGAACCGGGTTACATTGAGAAGGGCGGCAATGAGGAAGAACGCCAAAAAGTGCGCATCGCGCAAATCTCGAGCCTCTCCAAAGATTTAGCTTTAGCGCTCAAAGCAGAACGTTTACGCATCGAAGCACCGGTGCCTGGTAAATCTTATGTAGGCATCGAAATTCCCAACGCGGTACATACCATCGTCCGGCTGCGCCCAATCTTAGAATCGGAAAGCTTTATGCGCGTCAACTCGCCGCTTGCTATCCCATTAGGGCGCGACGTCTCTGGTCAACCGCTGGTCTCGGATTTGACCACGATGCCGCATTTGTTGATTGCCGGTGCAACCAACTCTGGTAAGTCCATCTGCATCGCTGCCATCACGACTTGTTTGGTCATGAATAATTTGCCTGAGGACTTACGCTTGGTGATGATTGACCCGAAAATGGTAGAGCTGACGCGCTTCAATGGCTTACCACATTTGCTTGGACCGGTCGAAACCGATGTGGAACGCATCAAAAAGGTATTGCAATGGGCTGTGGGTGAGATGGATGCACGCTACAAGCAGCTGGAAACCGCGCACGCACGCAATCTGGACTCTTACAACACCAAGATGCAACGTGCCGGCTTTCCGAAGCTGCCACGCGTCGTCATTTTGGTGGATGAGCTGGCAGACCTCATGCTCAGCTCGCCGGAAGAGACTGAGCGTGCCTTGGTGCGCTTAGCCCAAAAGGCAAGGGCTGTTGGCATTCATCTCATCATTGCTACCCAACGCCCCAGCATTGACGTGGTGACCGGGGTGATCAAAGCCAACTTTCCCACGCGCATCGCCTTTACGGTGGCTTCTTCGGTCGATTCGCGCGTGATTTTAGATATGGCTGGCGCTGAAACTTTGCTCGGTAAAGGAGATATGCTTTTCTTGCATCCGGAAATAGGTGTGCCACAGCGCTCACAGGGTGTGTTGGTTTCTGATCAAGAACTTAAACGGGTGATTAGTTGGTGGCAAGCGCACACCCCGCAGAGTGAACCTCTAAAAGCACAGGCTGTCATGCATAAAGTTGATGTAGAGAAGGAAGACTCACCCTGGGAAAAGATAATCCAGCAGCAGAGCGAATCGGATGGTGATGAAGCTTTAATCAACCAAGCCATTGAATTGTTGCGGCGCACAAAGCGCGCGAGTGCTTCCTATTTTCAACGGCAGCTCCACATCAGCTACCCGAGAGCCGCTTGGCTGATTGATGCGCTGGAAGAGCGTGGAATCATTGGTCCAGCTCAGGGCGGGGGAAAAAATCGAGAAGTCTTTTTAGACCACCGAGATGAGGACGAGGAATAGAGGTATACTCTTAGCGCACGTCACCCCAAAATGAAGGAGCGCTATGGCTCAAGAGCAAGCCCCAGGATTGGAAACTTTTTTACGCCGCACCTTCCAACCGATATTAAATAAAATCGCCGATTTTTGCATTGCCCATGGAATTACAGCTAACATGGTGACGTTGGCGGGGCTGGGTGGGAACGTTGTTGCTGCGCTTCTCATTGGAGCAGGGCATTTGACATGGGGCGGTGTGGTTGCCATGTTGATGGGTCCGCTGGATGCTGTGGATGGGGCACTCGCGCGCAGGCAAGACAGGCAAACTCCTTTTGGCGCCTTCTTGGATTCGGTGACAGACCGCTATGATGAATTGCTTCTTTTAGGCGGGTTGCTTTATTACTTTTCTACAACGGGTAATCATGCTGGGATCATGCTTACTTATATTGCAGCGGCTGGCGCGGTGTTAGTTTCTTATACCCGGGCGCGCGCGGAAGCCTTGGGATTCGAGGCGAAGGTAGGGATTCTCTCGCGTGTAGAACGTTACCTCATCCTCATCCCTGGTCTGCTCTTTCATATCCCGCTCATTTCTGTTAGTATAATTGCTGTTTTAGGGAACCTGACTGCCATCCAGCGTTTATTTCATGTCCGCAAGCAGGCTGAGCAGTAAGATTTGCAAAATTATATTGAAAGGAATAATGAGATGCCTCAAGGAATACAAATTGGTCCAATCATGATCCGCTTTTATGCGTTGATTATTTTAGCTGGTGCTTTGGCAGCTGCTTGGCTGGCAACACAAGAAGCCAAACGCCGTGGGAAAGACCCAGAAATGGTCTGGGATATGCTGCCGTGGCTGCTCATTGGCGGGATCATCGGCGCAAGGTTGTGGCATGTGCTCACGCCATCCTCATCCAATGCCGCCATGGGCTTGACCACGCAATACTATTTTCAACACCCGCTGGAAATTTTAAAGATATGGAAAGGCGGGTTAGGCATATTTGGCGGCATAATCGGCGGTGCGATTGCGCTGGCCATCTATTGCCGCGCGCAAAAGCAAAATTTCTTCGAATGGACAGATATCATTGCTCCTGGCTTGTTGATTGCCCAAGCCATCGGTCGCTGGGGTAATTTTGTCAATCAGGAAGTTTACGGTCCCCCATCGGATCTGCCTTGGGCAATATATATTGACCCAGCGCACCGCCTGCCAGGTTTCGAAGCTGTAGAGCGCTACCATCCTTTATTCCTTTATGAATCACTACTGACTCTCTTGGGTGGATTATTGCTACTTTATGTTGGTAGGAAATACAAGGATAAGCTTTTTACTGGGGATCTTTTCCTGATGTATTTGGTGTATTACCCACTTGTTCGATTTGGACTAGAGTTTATCCGCCTCGATCCCTCTGCTGTTGGAACTATCAATATCAATCAAACAGTGATGTTAATCGTTGGACTTGTGGCATTACTCATATTGGTCTTGCGGCATACCGTTTGGCAGCCCAAAGCCGTTCAAGCAATCCAGACGGAAGG
>LDZT01007442.1_pt1 | contig 18464 bp, 22 predicted proteins | sample 615521 | NCBI WGS metagenome assembly LDZT01 (sample SAMN03408292, study PRJNA278302) | terrestrial metagenome | isolation source: oil reservoir sample SB1 | place: USA: Alaska, North Slope, Schrader Bluff formation | collected 2011-09
TGGCAAAAGCTTGCAGGAGCTGATGACATTTTTAGATGTCTGAGGCAACGTTTTTCAGCTTCAAAAAGTATTTAGTGTAACTTTTATGCAAAGTTGAGGATGATATATCTCCATATCAATAGCTTTCTTTAATTCTATTGAAAGATTCATCCAAATCAGATACTCTTCCAGCTTTGATATCAGCTTCTGACTCCATCAATAACTTGTGTAGTTCAAACTTACCTACAATTCTTTCATATACTTCAATACTCATAACCGCAAGATCCCCCTTACCGTTCTTAGTTATATAAACCGGCTCATTGTACTCATGGCAAAATTCAGAAATCTCACCATACTTATTCCTTAAATCCGAACTTGGTCTAATTGTTGGCATAATTGCACCTCCTTATAATATATACATATCATATCATAATAACGATATATTTAGCAAGTTAGTTTTGTTGAATGGCAATCAGTTGTATCTAATTATTACATCAAATCTCAAACACTAACTCCCTTACAAATCAAATTTGAAGGGCGTTTTTTTAACTTATATCTAATGTATCGTATTCAATTACTGTAGGACACATAGAAAAAACCGCCTCACTTATGATAAGGCTCACCTTTCATTATCCTAAAAGCTCTATATATCTGCTCCAATAGTATAACCTTGAACAGCTGATGAGGGAATGTCATTTTTGAAAAGGACAGCTTCATGTCAGATTTGTTGATGACTTCATCCGACAGACCCAGTGATCCACCTATGACAAAGGTGAAATGGCTGGTGCCGTACACACCAAGGGTATCTATTTTTTCTGCGAGGGCTTCACTGGATAGTTGTTTTCCCTTTATATCCAAGGCAACCAAATAGGATGAAGGATCTAGCTTGGACAGGATTCTCTCACCCTCTTTTTGTTTGATGATGTTTTCTTCCTTTGCGCTGAGATTTTCGGGTGCTTTTTCGTCGGCCATCTCAATCTGCTCAAGATTGCAGTAAGCAGACAGGCGTTTGGTATATTCTACGATTGCCTTCCGGAAATAGTCTTCTTTGATTTTCCCAACAGACAGTATGGTTATTCTCATGTTATTCTCCAATCATCGAATTGATTTTTTTCACATAGGCATCGATGTCAAATTTCCTTTTCAGACCGTTTTCGTTCATGTATCTTAGCTTTCCGAATACAGGTCGTTCGGTCCAGGCGCGATCATGCTTGCCGAAACACCAGGCGACACCGGTGAAGCTGTTGGCATCCCGACCATCCAGAAAGTACTTGTTGTTCAAGGATATAGCAATTTCATAAACCGTCTCGCAATCTGGCGTCCATTCGATTATTTTCTTACACCAGTACATCCGCATATAGGTATGCATAAAACCGGTATGAACCATCTCTTTCATAGCTGCGTTCCAGTAAGGGTCATGTGTTGCACATCCCTCATCAGCTCGATGCACCCTGTTTGGGGGGAAGTCTTGTATATAACAAATCTGATCTGCAAATCTCTGAATTTATTCTGCAGATCCTGGAGACCTTTCATCATGAAATAATAGTGCCTCAGGTTGGCCTCGGGATAATGATCAGTGACACCAAAATAAACCGCCAAGGGAAGCTGGTGGTCATTGGATAGGTTGATGGCATGGGTGAGGGCGTGGTTATAGGATATTCTTTGCGATTGCTGCATCCAGTATAAGATATAGGCGCTCTCTATGAAGCAAGAAGATTTTAAGCTTTGTATCCTGTTATCCATCATAGCTCAATCCTTAGGGAACCAATAATTCTATAGCTTTTCGCGTAATGTTTATATCAACAGGTGTCTTAAATCCATACTCGCCATCGATATCCATGATGATTTCTTTATCTGCGTCAATTGAAATCTGGCTGGTTTTGAAGTAATGGACACTGGGATGGTTGACATGGTCCCCGCTTGCAAAACCACTGAATATCTCAAGCAATGCAAACGGGGGTGCTTTTTCGATGATGACAACATCAAACAAGCCGTCATCATACTTGGCTCCTGGTGAGAGTTTTTTGATACCGCCTATACTGGGCGTATTGCTGACCATAAACACCAAAGCCTCCAGGTCGAAGCTCTCGGTTTCAGTTTTGACATAGAGATGGTGGGATTGATATATTTGCGTTGGAATCTCTATAGCCGCTTGGAAATAATAGGCGTATTTTCCAAATATGGACTTGGTTTCGCTGGGAATCTCATGGGCAATATTGGTGAAAGCACCACCGGAGATCACATTGATGAAATATCGGTCATTTGCTTTGCCCACATCAACCAGCTTTGTTTTTTTTGCTTTCAGCATTTTTGTAAATTCATTGATCGTTGTCGGAATCCCCATATAGGTTCCAAAGTCGTTCACTGTGCCAGATGGCAGAATAGACAGTTTTGTTTTGCATGGTGAATGCATGATGCCGTTGACCACCTCATTGATAGTGCCGTCTCCACCGCAGGCGATGATCAGATCATACCCCTCGACACAGGCTACTTTAGCGGCTTCTTCCGCATCACCTTTTTTTTTGGTCGATATAAAAGTAATGCTGACATCTACATCTGTAAGGATTTCTCTAGCAATTTGAAATATTTTCTGCTGGACTGTTTCTTTTCCGGCTGAAGGATTATAGATGACCAAGAATCTTTCCATAAATATTGTATCCCCCGTTATGTTTTATTTTAGGCTTTGTTGAAGACTTTGTAAAGAAACCAGTTTGATATGGCTATTATGATACCGGCCTGTATCGATGACATAAAGGTTGCCGTGTGCAGACCTGTAAGCATAGCAGTGATCTCCACAGTTATTCCGTTGATGACCAGAAGAAAAAGGCCAAGGGTCAATAAGGTCAAAGGAAATGAAATAATGACCAGTATTGGTTTGATGATGGCATTTACCACAGCAAATATAAGCGCTGCGAAAAACAGTGAGCTTAGTGATGGGTATGATATACCTGCAATGAGATAGGCTGCCAGCCAGATTGCAATCATGTTCATGATGATTCTAATAAGTAGTTTTCTCATGGACTAATCCTCCTTTTGAAAATGTTGCTATCGTTTATATGATTGTTATTGATATTGTTAGTCATATTATATCATATAAATACTGGTTATAATTAAAAATTAGATGGGTAACTTGATTGATTGATAAAAAGGAAAGGGTTATAATAGAAACAGCGAAAAACTAGAAAGGGGTTGCAGAAGATGAAATATGATTTTGACACATTTGTGGACAGAGATAATACCAACTCAATAAAATGGAATTATGCCAAGGAATATGTCGGTGTGGAGGATGTGTTGCCCATGTGGGTGGCTGATATGGATTTCGAAACAGCACCGGAAATCAAGCAAGCCATTATTGACAGGGCAAAGCATGGCATCTATGGATACACCAAGCGCTCGGAAGGCTATTACCAGTCAGTCATAGACTGGAGTCAGAAGCGATTCAACTGGAAAATCGAAAAATCATGGATTACCCACAGCTCAGGGGTAGTCAACGCATTGTTCACAACGTTGCGTGCTCTGACAGACCAGAATGATGGTGTTATGATACAGCCACCTGTCTATCATCCATTCTATCGCGCCATTGAAACCTGTGGTTGTCGGTTGGTCTTAAACCCATTGGAAATAGTGAACGGTAGATTTGTAGTCAATCTGGAAGATTTCGAGAAAAAGCTAATAGAAGAAAAAGTCAAGATATTTGTCCTGTGCAATCCCCATAATCCTACAGGCCGAGTATTTAAAATGGATGAATTAACTGCAATGGGAGAGCTATGCATAAAACATAATGTGCTTGTCATATCAGACGAGATTCATGCGGACCTAGTATACAAGCGATATAGGCACATACCCTTTGCTTCAATTTCAGAAGAATTTGCCAATAATTCCATCACCTGCACAGCACCTAGCAAGACATTCAATCTGGCTGGTTTGTATACCTCCAACATTATAATACCCAATGAGTCCTTCATGAAAAAGTATCAGGATTCATGCGAAAAGGCTGATATCAATTCATTCAATATTTTTGGTGCAATTGCCTGTGAGGCAGGATATAGATTTGGCGAGGAATGGCTGGAACAACTGATGGATTATATAGAAAGCAACAAGAATTTCGTGACGGGTTATATCAGAGAAAGGTTACCCCAGTTAAAGGTCTTTGAGCCAGAAGGCACCTATCTGATGTGGCTGGACTGCAATGACTTGGGAATGACCAAGGAACAACTGGAGCAATTCATGGTCGAGAAGGCTAGATTGTGGGTCAATCAAGGGCATATTTTTGGTAAAGAGGGAGAAGGCTTTGTCAGAATGAATCTTGCGTGCCAAAGGGCAACTGTGATAGAGGCGATGACCCGCCTGGAGGCTGCAATTAAGAATCTCTAAATAACATTTTGGTGACATTTTAATCAAAAAGTTATTGACAGCCATCGATTAATATCCTATAATCATTAAAAATATGCAAAATTAAAAACAATGACAGGAAGAGTACATAAGCTGTGATGTCAAAGCGAACCGGTGGTGGTGAGAGTCCGGTACAGAGCGTTTATCGAAGAACATCCTCGAGTTTCCAACCGAAATCTTTTGAGAGTAGACTTGGACGTAGGCTGCACGTTATAGCAGATAGGTATCGATTATTCTGTACTGATTAGAGTGAGCTAAACGCTAATTAAGGTGGCACCGCGAATTTAACCTTCGTCCTTAAATATATAATATATATTTAGGTATGAGGGTTTTTTTATTGCAGAATAACAACGGGATAAGATATAGAAATACGGAGGAAAAGATGGAAAGAGTTTTGGTTAGAGATTTAATGGAATTACAAGACAAGGAGGTAAGGCTTTTTGGATGGATACACAATATCAAAGCATTTAAGGAATTTTCTTTTGCCTATTTGAGAGACAGATCAGGGATTGTGCAGATGATCATCGATGATGAAAAAATTCTATCATCACTCAAACTGGAGTCTTCGGTCAAGGCGACTGGGAGAGTACAGATGAATGAAAAGGCACCTGGTGGCGTGGAGATCATTGTAAGCGAACTGGAAGTGGTTGGAGAGGCCAAGTATGATTTGCTGCCCTTTACAATCAACGGTATTGATATCAATGCCTCCCTGGATAAGCAGCTGGATTACAGAACCATCTCATTGAGAAGAATGGATAGACGGGCGGTATTCAAGGTTCAGCAGGAGATTGTTCAGGCTTACAGGGATTTCTTGACAAAAGAAGGCTTCACCGAGATACATACACCTAAAATAATCGGGATGGAAACCGAGGGCGGTGCAGATATTTTTATGCTGGACTATTTCGGCACTCGAGCCTTTATGGCTCAAAGTCCACAGTTTTACAAGCAGATGATGGTGGGTGCGGGATTTGAAAGGGTGTTTGAGATAGGAGCGGCTTATAGAGCTGAACCCCATAGCACATGGCGGCATCTGAATGAGTATATGAGTCTGGATCTCGAAATGGGTTTCATAGAGAGCGAAGAGGAGATCATGGATTTGGAAGAGAGGCTGATTAAACACATGATTAGTCATCTGAAGACATCCTGCGTTGAAGAACTTAAAATTATGAAAGCAGAGCTACCGACAATCGAAACCATTCCAAGAATAACCCTTTCTGATGCACAAAGCATTCTTTTGGAAAAATTCGGCAAGAAGTCACCCGTTGGCAATATCGATGCTGAGGGAGAAAAGATTTTTGCCCAATATGTTAAAGACGAATATCACTCGGATTTTGTTTTTCTGACTAAGTATCCCGCATCAAAGAGACCGCTTTATACCATGCCGGATGACAGCCTTGAAGGCATGACAAAGTCATTTGACTTGATTTTCAAGGGCTTGGAAATCACAACAGGCGGACAGAGGATACACGACTATGATATGCTTGTGAAAAGCATTTTAAAATCCGGTGGAAAGACTGAGGATTTCGATTTCTATCTTGAATCCTTTAAATATGGGGTTCCACCCCATGGTGGATTGGCAATTGGTCTGGAAAGGATTACCATGATGTTTCTCGGTTTGGATAACATCCGAAAAGCCACTCTGCTTCCAAGAGATATCAACAGGGTGAAGCCATAAGAATAGAAGAATATGATGTTGGAGGTTTGAAATGACTGTTACTAAAAAAGAAGTTGCCTATATTGCCGGATTGGCTAATCTTATGTTTGATGATGTAGAAATAGAAAAAATGGCAGATGAGTTTTCAAAAATACTCAATCACTTCGATAATATAAACAGGGAAGATTTGAGTAAAATCGAAATGTATTCCTTTGAGGATGAGCCACTAAGGCTTAGACCAGATAAGGTGCTACCATTTGAAGAAGCTGGAGCGCTGTATGAGAACACCAAGTCCATGCAGGATACAGCAATCAAAATACCAAAAGTTGTGGATTAGGAGGTGTTAACATGGATGTTGCAGGGTTAAGCATAAAAGATATTAAGAAAGGCCTTGAAACCAAGGCGTTTTCGGATGAGGAGCTTGTGGGCTCTTATCTTGATAGAATCAAAAAATACGATCATAAGATTAAGGCTTTTATAACGGTTTGCAGGGATGAAGCCATCTCTATGGCACAATCTGTAGATCGAAAAATAGCACAGGGTGAAACACTTGGAGCAATGGAAGGGATTCCCATAGGCTTGAAGGATAACATGTGCACCAAAGGCGTCAGGACAACCTGTGGCTCAAAGATGCTCAGCGACTTCATACCCCCATATGACAGTAGTGTGGCGAAAAAATTGAAGGAACAAGGCGCAATCATAATGGGGAAATTGAATATGGATGAGTTTGCCATGGGATCTTCCAATGAGAATTCAGCCTTTTTTGCAGCAAGAAACCCATGGGACACGGAAAGGGTTCCAGGGGGATCTTCAGGGGGATCAGCCGCCGCTGCATCTGCAGGATTTGCAGCAGTAACGTTTGGATCTGATACAGGCGGGTCCATCAGAATGCCCGCGTCCTTTTGCGGTCTGGTAGGCGTCAAACCCACATACGGCGCAGTCTCAAGGTATGGTCTGGTTGCATTTGGCTCATCGCTGGATCAAATTGGACCATTAGGCCGAAGTGTAGAGGATGCCGCTTATGCATTGGAAGCTATACAAGGATTCGATACCAAGGATTCAACCTCATTGAAAGTAGGGTACAAGACTGATTATGACGGGTTGATGAGACAAGGGATAAAGGGTATGAGAGTTGGCATTCCCAAGGAATTTTTCGGCAAAGGTGTTGACAGGGAAGTCAGAGACAGTGTTCTTGCATCAGCGTTAATACTGGAGAAAGCAGGCGCTAAAGTAGAGGAATTCAGTCTCCCAATCACAGAAACGGGGCTGTCGGCCTACTACATCATTTCATCCGCCGAAGCAAGCTCAAACCTTGGAAGATATGACGGTGTGAGATATGGGTACAGAACAGAATCCTTCAAGAACTATGAAGAGCTGGTCTTAAAATCAAGAACTGAGGGCTTTGGAGATGAGGTCAAAAGACGTATCATGCTTGGGACCTACGTCCTGTCATCAGGCTACTATGATGCCTACTACAAAAAAGCGATGCTGTTCAGACAAAAGGTCAGGGCTTTATATAAAAGTGCGTTTGAAAAATACGACACGATCATTTCGCCAACGGTGCCGGTATTGCCCTTCAAACTGGGAGAAAAGACATCTGATCCGCTACAGATGTATCTGGCAGATACTTTCACGGTGAATGTCAACATAGCCGGCATACCTGCCATCTCCATGCCATCCGGATTCAGCAGCACCGGATTACCCATAGGGGTGCAATTTATGGGAGACCATATGTCAGAGGATAAGCTTTTCAGGTTTGCCTATGCTTTGGAAAAAGAATTGAAACTGGATATGATGCCGAGTCTTGAGGGGGTGGAGTAATGTCAGCTTATGAAACAGTTATCGGACTTGAAATCCATGTGGAGCTTGCCACGGAATCAAAAATTTTTTGCTCCTGCCCCACAACCTTTGGTGCAGAGCCCAACAAGAACACCTGTCCTGTCTGCATCGGACTTCCGGGGGTCATGCCTGTTCTGAATGAAGAGGTTGTGGACCTCGCTGTCAAAGCGGGTGTTGCATTGAACTGTGATATCAATCTGATCAACAAGATGGACAGGAAGAATTATTTTTACCCTGACTTGCCTAAAGCCTATCAGATATCTCAATTCGATCTGCCGATATGTGTCGGTGGCCATGTGGATGTGGAAGTCGATGGCAAAAAGACTAGAATTAGATTAACCAGAATTCACATTGAAGAGGATGCTGGCAAACTGATACATCTGGAGGAAGAAGAAAACACACTGATTGATTACAACCGAGGGGGAGTTCCCCTTGTAGAGATCGTTACAGACCCTGATATCAGATCAGCGGAAGAGGCTGTTGAATTCTTGAAGACATTAAGAGCCATCCTGGTCTATTCAGGGATATCTGATTGTCGAATGGAGCAGGGATCGATGCGATGCGATGTCAATATCTCTGTACGGGAGTTTGGATCCGAGATACTCAATACAAAAGTTGAGATTAAAAATATGAACTCCATGAAGGAAGTCCATAAAGCCATAAAAAAGGAAGAGGCTCGCCAAATACAGCTCTATAGCTACGGAGAGGGGCATAAGGTCATTCAGGAGACTAGAAGATGGGATGCCGCCAAAGGCAGAACAATCACAATGAGGACCAAAGAGAACGCGCAGGACTATCGCTATTTTCCTGAGCCGGATCTGCCACCTGTCATTATTCCCAAGGGAAAAGTGACAGACATCAGGAAATCACTTCCAGAGCTGCCTACTGCCAAAAAAGAAAGAATGATGGAGAACTATGGCCTTTCACTCAATGAAATCAGAATACTGATTGAAGAAAAATCCGTGGCGGATTTTTATGAAGCGGTTGTCCATTTATCCGGCGAACCGAAAGAGGCGGCAAACTGGATCATCACCGAGCTGCTTAGAGTACTGAAAACAGAAGCGGAGATACCTGTTACGGCACAGCAACTATCCGAACTTATACTTGAAGTCAAGAAAGGAACCATCAGCAGGACGTCGGCCAAAGATGTCTTCGAGGGGCTTGTCGTATCGGACAAGTCTGTAGCACAAATCATACAAGAAAAGGGTTTGATGCAGATCAGCTCATCGGATGAGCTTGAAGCTATAGTCCATTCGGTTTTGCGGGATAACCCCCAAGCTGTTGAGGACTACAAGTCCGGCAAGGGCCAGTCATTTGGGTTTTTAATGGGACAATGCATGAAGGCCTCAAAAGGAAAAGGCAATCCAGGGGTAGTCAAATCATTGCTTGAGAAGGCCTTAGGGCAGTAAGTCGTACTCTAGAACTTGACAGGTGTTGACATATGTATTGTATATGCTGATTGACCAATGAAGATGCGGACCGGTGGAAAAACCGGTGGATCCCATGGTTCCAACAAAATCGCCCTTGTTGACGAAGTCGCCCTCTTGTGAGGATAGTGTGTCCATATGATAGTAGCTGGTGAATACACCCATGCCATGGTCGATTATGATGGTGTTGCCAGTCAGTATCAGATATTCAGATAAGACGACATTACCGCTGTTGCAGGCATATATTTCTGTGCCTGTTGGTGCGGCAAGATCCAAACCTGAATGTCTGCTGGAGGTGATTTGGTCGTTGACATACCTTATTTCACCGTAATCTGTTGTCAGAACGTAGGAATCTTTTACGGGCAAGTTGAACTCACCTTCCCACAGCTTTTTCAATGTGGAGGTGGATCTTGCGGTCTGTACTTTTTCACGGAACTCTTTATAGGCTGCATCACTGTTGGTTGTTTCATATACCTCTTCGCTGATATACAGATACTGTGTGACAAAATCCTTGTCATTTATTTTAATGGTATGGGAGGGATTTGCAACAATCTCATCCGCATCGTTTTTAATTTCAAAATTTAAAATATAGTCCCCTGCCACAGCCCAGATATCGATGGGAATAAAGTATACAAGTGAATCACCCATGGGGGCATTTGAGATCAGACCATGGGACAAATCTGTGGTCAGTTCGGTATGATAGTTATCTTTAATATTTGATATGGACAGCACAAGGATATTTCCTGGAAAATTGTCAACGGTTTTGATTTGAATCTCAGGATAAAGGGTGACATCAAATTCAACCCTGTATTGTAGGGAGCCATAGTAGTCTTTATCGTCAAGTCTATCCCAATCGGCATCAATCACAACAGGATAGACTCCATTCTTATCAATGGAAGTCAGCAAATCAGACATGGATTCAAAGACAACTGAGTCGTTATCCTGCAGCCTTATGGCCATATGATTTGGTTTGATGTCAAATTGAAGTATAGTGTTTGTGGTTTCATTTATCTTAAGACTCTTAGAAATAGGTTCGGATTTTGATATAACTGAATACAAACCCAGTGGATTTTTGTAATGAAAATCACCTGTAGGTGACAGGGTAAGAATCTTTTCTTCAGTCACAATGTTGAGATCAAGCTTTTCTTCATAGGGTGATTTGAAGAAATAGTTGGGATTCAAGCGGATTTCATTATTGACATTATTTGCAGTAGCAATTGTTATCAGTATGATTAAGAACAATGCAGCTGTAAATACTGTAATCTTTCTCATATCGTCATTCCTCTCGTAATTGTCTTATTTAAGGTGTACTCTGTGGTATCTATATTTACCACTTAAGTCAAAAAATAAGACAGGTACCATCTTGATCCCCGTGATAAACTTAGTTGTTTTCCACCCACTGCACCAGCGTATCTGTTTCAGGTACAGCCGGCAAGGTGGTTGCTTCTCCTAGTTTGAACAATTTCAAGCTTGGGAATGATGTTATATTATATTCGGTAAGCAAATCGCCAGCCGCATCCTTCTCTATTTGTCCGACTTTTGCAATATCTGCAAGAGCTATGGCAGCATTTCTAAACGGTTGAAGCATATTGTCATTCAAGTCGCTGCCCTTTTGATAGAAAAGCACCAGGGCTTTTTGCTCACTCAGTATCTCTGTGTCGAATGTGTCTGCTGTAAGCTCATAAGGGCCGTTATCTCTTTGGACCTGATATTTGTAGGCGTTAGCCAAGCCAAGCTGCTCAACCATAGCTTGGTCGACCCTCCCTTCAGAAACAAGGTCTTCCACTAGAGTTCGTGCACTGTTCAATTTTGTGGTGCTTAATGCATTGTACGTGATTAGAACCAGGTGGTATCTGGATAGATAATCTTCGGAGAATTTCATACCATCAGTGAGCCCCTTTAAATGCCCTAGACGGATTGCATTCTCGTAGGCATAAGTGGTTTCATAACCAAGCGCCCTTAAATAGAAAGTCAACAAGTGCTGAAGAACGACAGGGTCTTTTGCACCAAAAATATTATCCTGTGGTACGGTTCCTATCGCTATTCCATTCATATAAGCTCTCCCAACAAAAGGTCTGGCCCATGCGCTGACATCAGTGAAAGGGCACTCCTCAGGCAATGAAGGCTCCCATCCCAATGCGGACACAATCATCTTCATGGCTTCCTCTCGGTTCATGGCGCCTTCAAGGTTTGGTTCATAATTGGTAGGTGAAACCCCATCAAACAATCCCAATTGATATAGGACTTCTCCTTGCTGATAAGCCCTATCGAGTATTACATTTAAATCATCAGTATCATTACTACCGTTTGCTTCGCTCTCGGGTATAGATGTAGTTTGTTTTTCTGTAGTCTGACTAGGGTCTGTATTGGGGTTTGCAGTTGTTGAAGGTTGGTTGTCAGAACAAGCTGTAGATAAGATTAAAGCGACAACTATGATAGTTAACATAAGTCTTCTCATATATTCCTCCGTTTGGTAATCGGTCAATCTCAGTTTTTATAACTACATTATATGCATGGTATGTCATATATGCAACACAGATTATCAATAATACCTAATCCTTTATTTTTATTAAAGCTAATCGCTTCTTGATATCAGATTCCAAGATGAGTCTTAGTGTACCCTGTGAGCCATCGTAGCTTTTCAAGGGATTTACAATGATATCCGATGTTGGGTTATCAGTCAATGTAGCTGTGATGCTGTGACATATTTCTTCGTATAAAGATGAGTATATTCTGTATATGATTTCTGTAGAAGACATTTCCCTTTTCAGTAATTGCATCAGTTCCTTTATCTGATTGATGGATAGAATATTTTTTAATTGGTAGAGCATTATTAATTGCATGATTTGAGTTTTTTTATATTTCTTTTTGATTGGCTTATCGATTAGCTCATTTTTAACATAATTATTGATCATAGTTTTGGTCAATGTTTTTTCATCCTGATCAATTTTCAAGTCGTTAAGTTGGTTTTCAAGATAATTGGTCACCTGGTCCATATACAACTCAATGTCAGGGATAGCTTCTTCCTTCACAAATTGATAGTTTAATATAAGGCTGTTTCTAGTCATCTAATACCTCTCAGAATATATTTTGATGGTATAATTATATATCAGGACAATCCATATGTAAACATATAACACTAAGTATTGACTTATACATATTGAGATGATATAATTAAAAACACGATGATATATAGATATTAAAACTATATGAAGAGGTCAATTATGAAAGTTGAATCAATCAAACCCCGTGAACCCATCAATGCGTTGACACATTTAGCTGGAGTTATTATCTTTGGCACTGGGTTCATTTTTTTGTTTATTAATGCAGTTCACTCAGGGGAATTCAGATATGTCCTGTCGTCTGTCATTTACGGAGTTGGTTTGCTAGGCCTATATACCGCATCAACTGTGTATCATTGGGCGAATGGAACAGAAAAGACATTGTTGAGCTTGAAGAAGATAGACCACAGCATGATTTATGTTTTTATAGCCGCCACCTACACGCCTATTTGTATGGTAGCCCTTGCTGGTAGATTTGGTTATATATTGCTTGGAATTGTATGGGCAATGGCTATCATTGGTATAATCATAAAATTTGTATGGATTAATCTGCCAAGATGGCTCTATACGAGTTTTTATCTGATACTGGGGTGGGTTGCGATTGTTGCTGTATATCCCCTGTCAAAAACACTGGATATCACTGGATTATATCTGCTGATAGCCGGAGGCTTGCTTTACACCACCGGTGCAGTCATATATGCCCTAAAACCGAAACGGATGACTATCTGGAAATTTGGTTTTCATGAGATTTTCCACCTTTTCGTACTAGCTGGCAGCATGATGCATTATATGATGATTTATGGTTTCGTAATACACTAAAAACAATAGAAAAATAAAACAGGCAGTCCGGATTAGTTCGTTACCAGTGCTGCCTGTTTTTTGTTTAGAATATTTATCAATAAACCTGTCTGACATTTATGATTCCATCGATTTTTTTTAATTCCATCAACTTCTTGCCATTTCCTTTATCAGGTTCTATATCAATGATATTGCATGCATAATCACCTTTGCTTTTGTTTACCATAGAGATGATATTGATGTTATACTTTCCAAACACTGCTGAGAGCGAACTGATCATGTTTGGCACATTTTTGTTGAGGATGACAATTCTGCTGGTACCATCTGTCCGGTCCATATAACAGTTGGGAAAATTGACTGAATTCGATATATTTCCATTTTCCAGGAAATCAATTAATTGCTCCGCAACCATTCTGGCGCAATTCTCTTCTGATTCAGGTGTAGATGCTCCGAGATGAGGGATACAGATGACACCCTCCTGATTGACTAGACGTTCAGTTGGAAAATCTGTCACGTAACAGCTTACGCGTCCTGTTGAAATTGCTTTTATAATGGCATTGTCATCTACTAAGCCACCCCTGGACATGTTGAGCAATTTTGACCCTTTTTTCATTTTCGAAATTTTGTCCACATCCATAAATCCTTTTGTTTCATCCATTAGAGGTATATGCAAAGTCACATAATCAGCCTCTGAAAGCAGTGCATTAAGTGAAGTCGAATAGGTAACGTCCCAGGACAATCCAATTGCTTTCTGTACTGAAATATATGGATCATAACCGATTACCTTCATACCAAGCTTGACACCCATGTTTGCTACTAGAACTCCGACAGCTCCCAAGCCGACTACCCCAAGCGTTTTACCCTCGATTTCAGGACCTTGGAATTGACTTTTGCCTTTTTCCACCAATCTTTCAACGTCGCTCTCAATCGTGTTAACCCATCTGATTCCATCATAGACTTTTCGGGAGCTCAGCAAAAGTGCCAGGAGTGTTAATTCTTTTACGCCATTTGCGTTGGCACCTGGGGCATTGAACACGACAATACCTTTCTCAGAGCAACGATCGACTGGGACGTTATTTGTACCTGCACCTGCTCTTGCGATTGCAACAAGCGATTCAGGCAGTATTGATTTTTTCATGTCATAGCTTCTTAGCAATACGCCGTCAGCATCAGTGAGATCTTCGGGTGCCAGAACAAATTTATCCGGATTGAACAATCTCAAACCCTTATCCGAAATCTTGTTGAAGGTAGTGATTTTATACATAATACACCTCTCTTTCGATTAACAAATTATTAAAAACAATTTTAACAAATATCAACAGGGACTGCAAGTGTTAAAATCACTGGAAACGTTGCCATTTGTTTTCTTTGCAATTATTTCCCTGATAAACTATAATAAATTAAGAAATTTAGAATAATATTGAAAAATGAGAAAAAACGGAGAGATGAGAATGGGCAGAGAAAACAACGTCTTGCACAGGAGAAGTGATTATTTAAAGATAATAGCAATGGTGACTATGGCAATGGACCATATAGCCTTCTATTTTTTACCTTACAGCTCCACCAGTTATATTATCATGAGGATGATCGGAAGAATAGCATTTCCTATTTTTGCCTATTTTATTGCTATGGGTTATAAAGACACTTCAGATCTAAATCGCTACATATTAAGGATGGGAATATTTGCTTTGGCTGCTCAGATTCCTTTCTACTTTTTTGTGCACAAGGTCTTTTATTTGAATGTCATGTTTACATTTACATTGGCACTTATTATGCTAAAGCTATTTGACAAGAAGAATTATCTTTGGTTTGCATTAATATTTTTAGCAGATTTCTTGAAAATGGATTACGGTGCATATGGATTGATTATCATCTTGATATTTCATGTATTCTCAGAAGAAAAAATCAAGATATATGTATATCTACTGATTTTGACATTTGTTTACAGTTCCTTGAATGTGATGCAGTATGGCGCTTTTAGTATCAGATTATATACTCAGGTATTGTGTGTCATGGCGTTGCCGTTGATTTATAGAGATTTTCCAGCTCTTAGAATCAACAAGTATATTTCATATTTGTTTTATCCCGTTCATATCGGTATTATTGTACTGATTGGAAATCTTATAAGGTAGGAAGGATATGTTATGTTTAATAGTGTCATGTTTTATTTGATTTTATTGGTTGCAGGTGGATTATTGAGCTATAGAGGCTTGATTCACATCAAGATGTTAAAAAGAGTTGGAAGTCTTCAGATGTTTTTTTTATATATGCTGATTTTTATTATGGGTTTACGATTGGGTATGAATAAAGAAGTATTGAATGCAATAAAAGATATTGGATTTAAGTCTGTGGTGTATACAATAGGCACATTAGTGACTAGTATTGCCGCGGTATACGGTACCAATCATTTGTTTATCAAGGGACAAGAAGGGAAGATATCATGACGGTTAAGATTATTTTAGTGTTGATAGCAGGAGTTTTGACCGGATTCTTTTTTCTTGAGCCCTCCTTTTATCCAATAACAGGTACACTTCTCGATTTAGGTCTCTGTTTGTTGTTATTTTTTGTAGGCATAGACATAGGAAACAATAAAAACACTTTTCTACATCTTAAAAAGCTTGGTTTCAAGATAATACTCGTACCGATTTCCGCCGCAATTGGTGGTATTATCGGGGGTATGATGATCGCTGCGATTTTTGGTATGCCAGTATTTGAGGGCGCAGCTGTGGCTGCCGGGTTTGGCTGGTATTCACTGGCACCGTTGATCATAGCGCCTTATTCAGCTGAGTTGAGCACGATTGCCTTTTTGACCAATGTTTTCAAGGAAATTTTTGCGATTATTTTTATTCCATTTGTTGCGAAGAAAATCGGATTTTTCGAAGCGGTTGCAATGGGTGGAGCAACAGCCATGGATACCACATTGCCAATCATTACCAGAAACACGGATGGAGAAACAGCAGTAGTGTCATTCCTTAGCGGATTAATCATGACATTAATGGTGCCAGTGTTAGTCCCAATATTTATTTCTTTGTTGGGATAAACAAATTGACCTGGAAACGATTTCCTATAATAATCATATAAATAACATAAAAATACAAAAAAATGTTGACATTGAATAACAGATATACTATAATCTCAATTAAGCAAATATTAATCTGTTGATTGAGACAAGTATGTTGATGGAAGCTCAAGCGAGCCGGTGGTGGTGTGAGTCCGGTAGTGGATATCGATTGAATAGAACTCATGAAGAGGTTCCAGGAAAGACAAGTATTGGGACCCGGTTAAAAACCGTTATAGTGAAAGAGATAAAGCAATTGCTTTAATTAGAGTGGTAACGTGGATTATGTCCGCCTCTTGACTGGAGGCGGATTTTTTAATACCATTCGAGTTATTCATTAATGTATAAATATGCATTAATTTAAGAAGAGTAGAATATTATTGGAGGATAATAAAATGGAAAAAGAAAAATTGGTATTGGCGTATTCAGGTGGATTGGACACATCGATCATTATCCCATGGCTGAAAGAAAACTATGATTATGAGATTATAGCCTGTTGTGTTAACGTCGGGCAGGGAGACGATATGGTCGAAGTAAAAAACAAGGCCTTATTATCGGGAGCCAGTAAGATTTATATAGAAGACGTGACGGATGAGTTTGTTGAAGATTATGTATTTGACGCGTTGAAGGCAAATGCTGTATACGAAGGCAAATATCTTATGGGAACTGCTATAGCCAGACCTTTGATAGCAAAAAAATTGGTTGAGGTAGCGCATATGGAAGGCGCACAATATATAGCACATGGCTGTACTGGAAAAGGCAATGACCAGGTCAGGATAGAGACTGCCATAGCGGCAATTGACCCTGAAATGAAGATAATAGCACCATGGAGGATCTGGGATATACAATCAAGAGAAGATGCGATTCAATATGCTGAAGATAGAAATATTCAATTGAATGTGACCAGAGAAAAGATCTATTCAAGGGACCAGAATCTGCTACATATAAGCCATGAAGGAGGACATATAGAGGATCCGAAAAACCAGCCTAAACTCGACGAGCTGTTGATGATGACCAAGACATTGAAAGACGCTAAGGATGACCCTGAAATGGTTGAAATAGAATTTTTCAAGGGAGTTCCCATAAAGTTGAATGGCAAGGAAATGTCAGGTAAACAGATTCTTGGAGAATTGAACAAAATTGGTGGTGATCATGGAGTTGGTGTGGTGGATTTGCTTGAAAACAGGCTGGTAGGGATGAAATCCAGGGGAATATATGAAACACCTGGTGGTACCATATTGTGGTATGCTCACTTAGAGCTGGAGCGACTCGTACAGGAAAAAGAAGTACAACATTACAAGGAAGTCATATCAAAAAAATACGCTGAGCTGATTTATAACGGCATGTGGTATAGTGGATTGAAGACCGCGTTTGATGCATTCATCAAAGAGACACAGGAGACGGTTTCAGGCAAGGTCAAAGTCCAGCTTTACAAGGGGAATATTATCTCAGCAGGAATGACTTCACCTTATGCGATCTACGACGACAATATCTCTTCATTCGGTTATAGTGAACTATACGACCACCATGACGCAGAAGGATTTATCAAGCTTTTTAGTCTTCCCTATAAAATAAAAGCCAATTGTTTTGGGGCTGGTCAAAACAAAAAACCAGTAATGAGTAAGATAGCCAAATAACAACGTTGGCCCCTGAAAAGGGGCATTTTTTTACGATTCGAGTGTCTTGTAAAACAGGACAGCACTGAATGAAATGACAACAACGCCAACGATTCTGACGATGTTTTCTATGGCAGCTCTGCCATAAAACATCAATACAAGTCCCAGTATAAGACTCACAACTGATATTATTAATTCATTTTTATCCAATGCACCTCGCTCTCTGAAAATAAAGAACAGCTTATACACAGCAAAGGACAGCAATCCAAGGCCAGATATTATCATAATAAGAGTGGGAAATATCAATACCAGTATTCCTATCAGGACACCAACAATAAAGAAAGACCTATCCCTACCCCATATGGTACCTTCTGTAAAATAAATGCCAAACCCACAGAATACAGCCAATAGCACACCTACTACCCTTATCATTGTAAGACCAATAAATGAAGAAAAGCTAATCAGAAACAAACCCACAACAAAAGATATGGCACTGAGGGATCTGATTGTATTGTTATTGCCGTTTATTTCAAATCTTAACATTTGGACCTCCCTAATAATGATATGTCTATTATATATAAAAAACAACAAAATTTAAATCCTTATTGCATTAAAAATGGATTAGAATATGATATAATC
>LDZT01004578.1_pt1 | contig 18458 bp, 14 predicted proteins | sample 615521 | NCBI WGS metagenome assembly LDZT01 (sample SAMN03408292, study PRJNA278302) | terrestrial metagenome | isolation source: oil reservoir sample SB1 | place: USA: Alaska, North Slope, Schrader Bluff formation | collected 2011-09
GGGAAAGAGGATGATCTGGTTTCGGTCCTCACCCTGGATATAACTCATGGCATTCACCTTTTTCTTTCTTTTGTATTATTTTCTATGGTTTTATTATATTATGTTAGGTTTTTATATGCAAATAGAAGGTGACTTTTCACACGGTCTGACGTCCCCTGTTCTTTTTACAGTCAGAAGATGGTTAAAATTTCAAGGATTGATTGTATTGATAAAGAGTTGAATTACTTTTGCTCCACCGATAAATGTCCCTGCCATACTTCCCAAATTGGCAAGAGCAACTACCAGTAATGTTTTAGTAACCCGATTATGGAAAAAGTCTTTAAGGGTAGTGATGTTCCCCAGCTGTTCGAAATCTTCTACCCGGGGCCGCCTGATTAGGGCTTCCACAATACCGGCAAACCACCCGGCAGCTAAAAGAGGGTTTAAAGAACTAAAAGGAGCTGCTACAAAGGCAGTAAGAATAGAGAGAGGATGCGCCATAGCTATTAATGCCCCCAAAGCAGATAGGGAACCATTCCACAAAAACCATTGAGTGATTTGGTCAAAGCCGGCAGGGGGAGAATAGGTAAAAGTAGAGGCAATAATAGCAATTATTGCCAAGGGGATACCCCAGACTAATACTTTTATATAGTTGGAAGTAGAAGGTATTTTAGTGAGGGCAATTAAATCATGCTCTTTATCTATTTCTTTTTTAATTCCCGGTACATGTCCGGCACCAACAATAGCAATGACTTTATTACCCGGAGCCAGTTTTATTTTTTCAGCCAGGTATTGATCTCTTTCATCTATTAAAGTATTTTTCAATCGGGGGAATGAACGGGCTAATTCACTTAAGGCAGCGGTAAGAATATCTTCTGATTTTAGTCTTTCAATTTCTTTTTCCGAAATTTTTTCTTTGCCGAACATACTGAAGATTAACATAAAAAGTATACGTAATTTCCCCCAGAGACTGAGTTTTTTCCAGATACGGGTAAAAGTGACCTGGATATCTCTATCGGCAAGAACCAGATGGGCATTGGCCTCTTTTGCTGATGAGATAGCCTGAATCATTTCCTGACCCGGATTAATTCCTAATTGCTGAGCTAATCGTTTCTGAAAAGAAGATAAAATCAAATTAGCCAGGAGGAGTAGGGCCTTTTTTTGTTTGATTATGGTGATAATATCCATATTTTTCCATTTGTTCCGATTGTTTATACTGTTATAGCGGGCAGGACATAATTCTACGCAGACACTATCCGGCTTTTCTTGCTCAATTAATTCTTTTACTTCCCGAGCACTATCTTTAGAGACATGGGCAGTGCCTACTAATAAAATTTCTTTTCCGTCTTTTTTTAATATGTGGATATTTTTACTATTCAGTAACAATTGTTTTTTCCTCCGGGTGAAATAATGTGAATGTGTCTATGTTTATAAAGTTGAATTAATATTATACCATAAAAAAAATTATAAAGAATAATTTTTTTGGGGATTTTGAAGGAAAAAAGTGCATAAAACCTACCAGGGGACGCTTGTCTGGTAGGTTTTTATTTATTATTAATTTTTCTAATTTCTTCTTTGAAAAAACTTTTTACTTCTTGCCAGGAAACAGGAACTGTCATCTTTGGCATTGGATTATTTTCGGCATCTTCGAAATAGGTTAAGCTTTTTAAAATATGTATCATATTATAATTTACGCTTTTGTATTTCTTTTTAAACAAGCTTAGGAGATTTTTTAGAGAGATTGCTTCTCTACAGATAAAAAATAAGTCAATAAAATCTCTTTTTGTTCCGCGTGAGGAAATAGCATCAATTTTCATACAACCTATATCTCTAAGGTCTGCAACGTTAACTCCCGTTATTTGTTTGAGGTCAAAAAGCAGGGGATAATCATATTTTAAAAAGCTTACCCGGGTTCCGTTAAATATCCCAATTAAAGTATTCTCTGTCTCTCTTTCTATAGAAAATTTACCCCGGATTTTGATTTTTTGAATTAAGGTTTTGGTATCAATATCATTTTTAGTAAAAAAATCTAAATCAAGGGAAACGCGGTGCTTTAATTGTAAGGCTACGCCTGTTCCACCAGCTAAATAGAAATTTTTGAGCAAATCTTCTTCGGTTAGTATTTCCAAATTGGCCTTTGTTTTTTTTGAAATGATTTCCTGAGGCATAAAATCTTATCTCTCTTTAGATTAAAAATTAGTTGCCAGTAATTGGCACTTCTGGGTGAAAGATTCTTAGAATTATAAAGTACATTTTTTATCTGCTCGAGATCAAAGTTGTCTCTCATCCACCTTGCTGCTTTTTCGTCCCCTTCTTCTAAAATTCTTTCAATAATAAATGAAGGAAATATTTCTTTATCTAATTTAGAAAAATCTATATCCCAAAAATATTTTTTTAGAAATTGAGGAAGTGTTTTCATATATTAATTTTACCAGATTATCAGCCAAAACAAAAGAAACTTCTGACAAAGGATCGTCCCTTGGTAGGTTTTTCTCTGTTATTTTATTAGCTGTTCAGCAATTTGGACAGCGTTTAAGGCAGCGCCTTTTCGCAGGTTATCGGAAACTATCCACATCACCAAGCCCTTTTCGGTAGAAATGTCCTCTCTGATTCTGCCTACAAAGACTTCATCTTTTCCTTCGGTAAATAAAGGCAGAGGATATTCTAATTTTTCCGGATTATCAATCACTTTAATCCCTGGGAAGGCACTCAATATTTCCCGAGTTTTCTGCACCGAAATTTTCTTTTTGGTCTCTATGTGGACTACTTCCGAATGAGCCCGATAGACCGGGACCCTCACTGTAGTAGCAGCAACTCGGATATTATCGTCTCCCAATATCTTTCTGGTTTCATCTAACATCTTCATCTCTTCAGTGGTATATCCGTTTTCTTTAAAAGAACCGATATGAGGGAGTGTATTATAAGCTATCTGATAAGGATAAGCTTTGACTTCAAATTCTTCACCTTTGGCAAGAGAGGCTGCCTGATTTTTTAACTCTTCTATGGCTTCTTTCCCGGTTCCGGAAACGCTCTGATAGGTGGCTACCACAACTCTTTCTATCCCTGCTTCATCATAGATGGGCTTTAAGGCCACTACCATCTGAATAGTAGAACAGTTGGGATTGGCGATTAAACCCTTATGCCATTTTAGATCATCGGGATTTACTTCCGGAACTATTAGGGGAACATTAGGGTCCATTCGGAAATATTTACCATTATCTATTACTATGGTCCCCTGCTGAACAGCAAGGGGAGCAAAATGCTTGCTTACTTCGTCTCCTCCGGAAAAAAGGGCGATATCGATTCCGCTAAAAGAATTATCTTTTAATTCCCGGACTACGACTTTTTCTTCCTTATATTTATATACTTTGCCTGCTGAACGGACAGAGGCGAGGAGGCTTAATTTTTCCACCGGAAATTTTCTCTCTTCTAAAACCAGCCTCATCTCTTCCCCTACCGCTCCGGTAGCTCCCACGACGGCTACATTATATTTTTTCATTTTTCTTCACCTGCTTTATCTAAATTAAATTCTTTATGGACTGTCCTCACCGCATCTTCTATGCGGGAAGCGCTGATCAGACATGATATTCTAATTCCGGAAGTGCTGATCATGTCTATATTTATCCCTTCTCTGGCCAGGGCACCGAACATCCGGGCGGCTATAGCCGGGTCGCTGGTGATACCCGCCCCCACAATGGAAACTTTGGCTACTCCCGGTTCCGATATTACTCCTTTGGCCCCAATCTTCTCTGCAACTTGCTTGGTAATTCGAATAGACTTATTAAAATCGTTTGAGGCAACGGTAAAGGCTATGTCGTTGATCTCGTTACGATGAGAACTTTGTATAATCATATCTACAATTATCTCTTCTTCGGCTAAGGCTTTAAATAATTTATAAGCTACACCGGGAACATCCGGAACCCCCTGGACTACAATTTTACCTACATTGGTCTCCTGGGTTACTCCTCTTACGATTACTTTTTCTAACATTGAGTCTACCTCCTTTATAAGCGTACCTTCTCCTGGAACAAAAGATGATTTAACTATAATCTTTACTTTATAATTTCTGGCCAGATCTATAGCTCTATAGTGCATTACCTTGGCCCCTAAACTGGCCATCTCGGCCATTTCATCATAGGAGATTACCGGAATTCGACGGGCCAAAGAGACGATTCGGGGATCAGCAGTGTAAACTCCATCTACATCAGTATAGATTTCACATTCGTCTGCCTCCAGCTGGGCGGCCAGGGCGATAGCGGTAGTATCTGACCCTCCTCTACCCAAAGTAGTGATATCACCATTAGCATCAATGCCTTGAAAGCCAGCCACAATAATTATTTTACCTTTCTCTAAAGCTGATTTTATCTTTTTATGGTTTACGGCAGTAACCTTAGCCCTGGTATGAACTGCATTGGTAACAATCCCTGCCTGCATTCCGGTAAAAGAAATGGCATCCCAACCCAGGGAGTGAATAGCCATAGTTAGTAAGGCTATAGAAACCTGTTCGCCGGTAGAAATTAACATATCTAATTCTCGTTCATCGGGGGAGGAGGTAATTTTACCAGCCATCTTGATTAATTCATCGGTAGTCTTCCCCATCGCCGAGACTACTACCACCACTCTGTCCCCCTCTTTTGCTCTTTCTACTATTTTTTCGGCTACTTTTTTTATCCGCTCGATATTTGCTACCGAGCTTCCTCCGTATTTTTGCACTATAATTTTATTCATCAGTAAAAAATTCACTCCTCTAAAAAATTGACCGATTGCCCTATTTACCAATTTTCCAATTAGTACCCATTCACCAATTCGTAGGACAAGCGTCTCGCCTGTCTATTCCTATTTATTATTTACTTGACTACCCAAACCTAAATTGTCTTCTACTAATCTGTCATTGCGAGCGAACGAAGTGAGCGTGGCAATCCCGGATGGAGATTTCTTCGATCCAGCCACGCATTGCTCGTGGCTAAAGGCTCACCCACTCCCTCGCAATTACAAAATATATTGTATTTTTTGTAGGGGGCGGAATTTATCCGCCCCGGGTTATTTGATAATTTCTTTTAACGGGTTCGATGAATCGAACCCCTACCTTAATTCAGAGATGGGCGAGACACCTGTCCTACAGTTTTATCTGTATCTTAATTTTATAACCAGCTAACCAGGTGACTAACTAACCAATTAACTAATCCTATACGAGATACGATTCACGATTCACGAGATACGCATTTGGTTCCGTCTAAATCGACTTCTAATACCAGGATACGACAATTTATTCCTGTATTTAAAAAAGCATCTTTCATTACCTTGCTTATTGTTTCCTCTCTACCCTTTTTGGTTAAGGAAACTACCGAGGGTCCGGAACCACTTAAGGCAACACCTGCTAAGCCCGTTTTTTTTATTTGGAAAAACATATCTTCAATCCCCGGGATAAAAGGAGCCCTATAAGGCTGGTGCAATCTGTCTTCCATGGCCTCGGCCAACACTTCCCAATCTGAATTTTGTAAGGCATTAACTAAAAGAGCAGACCTGCTTAAATTAAATACCGCCTTAGATAAAGCAATTTTCCGAGGTAAAACCTTTCTCATTTCTCCTGTGTTTAAAGTAAAATCCGGTATCGCCACCACAACTCGTAAATCAAGCGGGGTTTTTATCCTGGTCCACTTTATCTCCTCTTGTCCTGTTTTATAAGCCAGGGTAAGTCCTCCGATTAGAGCAGGGACAATATTGTCCATATGCCCTTCTAAAGAAAGGGCCAACTCAAGCATCTCCTGATTAGTTAAATTAATATTATAGAGCTTGGCTGCTCCCACTATTCCCCCTATTATGGCTGCTGCACTACTGCCTAATCCCCGGGTAACCGGAATTTGATTGAAGGTTTTTATCTTTAATCCTTTTTTGTGTCTATCCCAGCCTGTTTTTTTAAACACCAGCTGTGTGGCTTTCCAGATTAAATTATCTTCTGCCTTATTAAATTCTTCTGCACCTTCTCCCTGGTATTCAATAACCAAACCTTTTTCTATCTCTTCTATCTCCAGGTTTAAATACAGTTTTAAGGCCAAACCCAGACAATCAAAACCCGGACCTAAGTTGGCGGTAGTTGCCGGAACTCTAATTTTTATCATAAATTCTCTCCTTTATATTTCCACCACTCTGATGGCACAGCATATTTTTTCTACGCATTCTAAGCGGGCAACTTCCTTTAAAGCCTCCCGGACATTGCCTTCTTTGGCCTGATGGGTTAAAAAAACAATATCTGCCACTTCTCCGGCTTCCCCTTTTTGTATAACCGAAAGAAAGCTGACTTTTTTCCGAGCGAAAATACCGGCAATCTCTGCCAGCACCCCGGGCCTATCTTTTACCCTTATCCTCAAATAATAAGGAGAATAAGTTTGGTTGAAATCCCTAATCTTTTTCTTTTCAAAACAATTATAGCGATTATTGTAACTATCATAATTTTTAATTATCTCTACTACGTCACTAACAATCATGCTTCCCGCAGGTAAAGCCCCGGCTCCCAGACCGGAAAAGGTTAAGTCTCCAAACTCCCCTCCCCGAATCAGAATTCCATTGTAGGCACCGCCAATATTAGCTAAAGTATGCCTTTTAGGTATTAATGCCGGATGAACCCTTATATCTAAATCCGAACCTGTATTCCGAGCCAAAGCCAGAAGTTTAACGGTATAGCCCAACTCTCGGGCATATTCGATATCCAGCTTAGAAATATTTCTTATCCCCTCATAATAGATATTGTCCGGATCGATCTTCGCCCTGAAGGCAATGGCAGAAAGAATAAATATCTTGTTAAAGGCATCAAAAGCATCAATGTCTTTGCTGGGGTCAGCCTCAGCATACCCCTTCTCCTGAGCCTCCTTTAAGGCCTCTTCATACTCTTTGCCCTCTTCGCTCATCTTGGTGAGGATATAATTGGTAGTGCCGTTTAAAATCCCTATTATATCTTTTAATTTATAGGAAGTAAGGGAATGAGAAAGTGCCCCGATTATAGGAATAGCGCTGGCAACGCTTGCTTCAAAAAGAAAATACACTTTATTTTTCTGGGCTAAATCTAAAATTTCATATCCTGCTTTGGCTATTACTTCTTTGTTGGCAGTAACTACGTGTTTTCCTGAGCTGAGGGCTTGTATGATAAAGCTTTTTGCCGGTTCAAAACCGCCGATGGTCTCCACTATTATATCAATTTCCGGGTCAGCTACTACCTCTTTAGCTGAATCGGTTAAGATTTTATAATAATTTTTATCATCAAGTGCTATTTTTTTATTTTTGTCGGCTATTTTTTTTATGTTTATCTTGCAAGGGAATATTCCTTGTTCGATAAACTTTTTATTTTCACATAAAATTTTAAGTACTCCTTGTCCTACGGTACCCAGTCCTAATATGCCAATATTTATGGCTTCTTTTTTCATAATTATCTACCAACCTTCCAGATTAGTCGTTAGCATATAAAAAAATCTTTCGCCTTATATACAAAGACGAAAGATTTTCGTGGTTCCACTTTATTTCCCCGAAGACAACGTGTTTTCGGGGCTCTCTTGTAAGCTGTAAGGGTCTTCTCCCGAAAGATTTACTCTTTTTGTAAGATTCATCTTAGGCCTCCGGGCTGGTCTTCGGTCGAAAAATTTTTACAGTAAACTTTTCAACCTACTCTTCCCGTCATCGGCGTATTATTAAATTTCTATAATTTTAGCACTCGGACTTAATTTTGTCAAAATCCCCCGGGTCTTCTAGTTTGTTTTTGTTTTTCTAAACTTGTTTAGTTTAGGTCAATATTTTCACTTGATACCAGGGCAACGCTGGCCACCTTGTCTTCCGGAGCAAGGTTCATTATCCTAACTCCCTGCGAGTATCTCCCGGTATGACGAATCTCTTTAGCCGGGACCCGGATAACAATCCCCTGCTGGCTTATTAATACTAGTTCGTCTTCTTCGCTCACCACTTTAACATCTACTACCAAGCCTTTTTCCTTAGTAATCCCGATAGACTTTAACCCTTGGCCGCCTCGTTTTCTAAACTCCCTAAATTCCTTTAAGGGTGTTCTTTTGGCATATCCTTTCTCGGTGACTAACAATAAGCATTTATCCGTATCCGGAGGGACCAAACTAATATTTATAAGAAAATCTTCAGGTTTTAAAATTATGCCTTTCACCCCAAAGGAAATTCTCCCCATGGGTCTTATCGGGTCTCCTGAAAAACGAATAGACTTTCCACGCTTAGTAGTTAAAATAACATCTTCACTATCCTCGGCAAGCTTTACCCCGATTAATTCGTCTTCAGGCAAGAGACGAAGGGCAATAATCCCGATATTTCTTAAGTTAGAAAAAAGAGAAAGAGAAACTTTTTTTATCTTCCCTTTTTTAGTGGCCATAAACAGACACTTTTCGTTATTTTCTTCTTTCGATTCTGCCAATTCATTGCTCTCTATAGGAATAAGAGTAGTGATGTGTTCATCTTTTTCAATGCCTAACAAATTGATTACTGCAACTCCCCGGGAAGTTCTTCCTCCTTCGGGAATCTGATATGCTCTCCTTCTATAAACTATCCCTTTGCTGGTGAAAAATAAGATATCATGAAGGTTGGTAGTGACAAACACCTGGTCTACAAGATCTTCTAATTTAGTGGTCATGCCGATTTTGCCTTTTCCTCCCCTCCTCTGTTTTCTATAAGTGCTTAAAGGAAGGCGTTTAAGGTATCCGTCCCGGGTGTAGGTTATAACAATGTCCTCAGAAGTAATGAAATCTTCAATCTCGTACTCTTCTTCATCTTCTACTATCTCAGTCCTTCTTTCATCACCGTATTTCTCCTTCATTTCCAACAGCTCGTCTCTAATTATCAACATGAGCTTCTTTTCATTTTGTAATATATCTTCTAAATAGGCAATGCGTTTTATTAATTCTAAATATTCTTCCAAAATCTTTTCGGTCTCCAAAGATGTAAGACGTTGCAGCTTCATATCTAAAATGGCCTGTGCCTGAATATCGCTCAATCCAAATCTGCTTTTCAGCTCGGCGTGCGCTGTTTTTACATTATCTGATTTTTTAATAATCTGCACTACTTCATCAATATTAGACAGAGCAATTTTCAGCCCCTCTAAGATATGGGCTCTTTCTCTGGCTTTTCTTAATTCATATCTGGTTCTTTTTTCCACCACATCTTTACGGTGGGCTAAAAAGCATTCTAACATCTCTTTTAAATTAAAGGTTTTAGGACGGCCTTCGGAAATTGCTAAAAAATTGATACCAAAAGTAGTTTTCATCTTAGTATGTTTGTACAGATTATTCAGCACTATGTCAACATTAGTGTTTTTCTTTAATTCGATAACTACCCGCATTCCTTTTCTGTCTGACTCGTCTCTTAGATTTGTAATATCAAGAATCTTTTTATCTTGAACCAGTTGGACAATATTTTCTATCAAATTTGCTTTGTTTACTTGATAAGGGAGTTCTTTAATTATTATACGGGGATTTTTCTTACCTGCATTTTTTCCATTATCTACTCCTTCAGTAAATACTGCAGCCTGCACCTTTATGATTCCCTTTCCGGTTTCATATGCTCTCCTTATTCCTGTTTTGCCGCAAATTATACCTCCGGTGGGAAAATCGGGGCCTTTAATTGCGGTCATCAATTTTTCTACGGAAACTTGCGGGTCTTCGATTATCATTACTACACCATCAACTACTTCTCCTAAATTATGCGGAGGGATGTTAGTAGCCATTCCTACAGCAATCCCCGAAGCGCCATTAAGTAAAAGGTGGGGAATTTTAGCAGGTAAAACTCTCGGCTCTTTAAGGGAATTATCAAAATTAGGAGCAAAATCGATTGTTTCTTTATCTATGTCAGCCAATAATTCTTGGGTAATCTTTGACATACGAATTTCCGTGTATCGCATGGCAGCTGCGGAATCACCGTCAACTGAACCGAAATTTCCCTGCCCGTCTACCAAGGGGTAGCGGTAGGAAAAATCCTGGGCCATTCTTACAATTGTATCATATACTGCCGTATCACCATGGGGATGGTATTTGCCTATTATATCTCCTACTATTCGAGCCGATTTTTTATAAGCTTTGTCAGGTGTATTGCCCATTTTTTCCATAGAATATAATACCCGGCGATGAACCGGTTTTAATCCATCACGGACGTCAGGCAAAGCTCGCCCTACTATTACGCTCATGGCGTAACTGAGATAGGCTTCCTTTATCTCCCCTCCTACATCAGTGAGTAAATCCCTGGTTGTTTCTGTAAATTCTTCTTCGCGCTCTCCTTTTTCTTCTTCTTTATTATTATCTAAATTATCTTTTTCTTCTTCTTTCATAATTCTCCAATTCATTAATTGACCAATTTTTCTATTTATAGGACAGGCGAGACGCCTGTCTATTCTTTTTCAACCATTAATTAGTAGAAGAAACACGGCACGTCGTGTCTTTACATAATTACGAATTAGGTTTGCAGATTTTTTGCCTTAATTTTGGGTTTTGAATTATGGTTTTGCGCTTTTCGTTTTGCGCTTTTCGTTTTTATTTTTTGCTATACGCTAAACGCTCTACGCTATTAATAATCCAGATCTTTCACTTCTAAGCCGTGTTTGTATATAAAATCTTTTCTGGGCTCAACTTTGTTCCCCATTAGAATTGTAAACATATCTTCTGCTTCTATATTGTCTTGCAGCTCTATTCTCTTTAAAACTCTGTTTTCCGGGTTCATAGTGGTCTCCCATAACTGCTCAGGATTCATTTCACCTAAACCTTTATATCTCTGAATTCGGGGATTACCTTCTATCTCTTTTAACTTATCGCTTAACTCTTGGTCACTAAACAAGTAGTGGCTCTTTTTATTATATTCAACTTTGTAAAGAGGAGGCTGGGCAATATAAATATTCCCTCTTTCGATTAATGGTTTCATATAACGGAAGAAAAAGGTTAAAAGCAGGGTTTTTATATGGGCTCCGTCGACATCTGCATCTGTCATTATAATAATTTTATAATATCTTAATTTTTCAATTTCTAAATCTTCCCCGATGTTTATACCTAAAGCGGTAACCATGGATCTTATTTCGTTATTGTCTAATATTTTGTGCAAACGTGCTTTTTCTACGTTCAGAATCTTGCCCCTTAAAGGCAGGATAGCCTGAAACCTCCTGTCTCTCCCTTGTTTAGCTGAACCTCCGGCGGAATCACCCTCTACAATAAATATTTCCCTAAAATATGGGTCTTTTTCCGAACAATCTGCTAACTTTCCAGGAAGAGTACCTAATCCTAAAAGTCCGTTCTTTTGGCGTATTAAATTTCGAGCCTTTCTAGCGGCTTCCCTGGCGCTTAAGGCAGAAACAGCTTTAGCCAGTATCTTCTTGCTTACACTTGGATTCTCATTAAGAAAATTGTTTAAGCCTTCTCCGACAACATAAGATACTACCGGTCTTACCTCATTGTTCCCCAGCTTGGTCTTGGTCTGGCCTTCGAACTGAGGGTTTAGCAGTTTTACGCTAATTACAGCGGTTAATCCCTCTCTTACGTCATTGCCCGACAGATTGTTTTCGCCTTCTTTTAAAGATAATTTTTTACCATTAGACGATATATTGTTGCGGGTATAATCATTTATTGCTCTGGTTATAGAGGCTTTAAATGCAGCTAAATGAGTTCCGCCTTCTTCGGTATTTATATTATTGGCAAAAGAAAGGATATTTTCTAAATAGCCATCATTATATTGCAAAGCGGCTTCCACTTCTATGTCTTCCTTCTTCCCTTTAAAAAAGATGGGTTTTGAAAATAAAACGTTTTTATTCTTGTTTAAATAGTTGACAAATTCCCTTATTCCCCCATTGTATTTATAAGAAATTTCTTTGTTCTCTTCCCTTTCATCTTTTAAATTAATCTTAACCCCGGCATTTAAAAAAGCGATTTCTCTTAGCCGGTGAGCAATGTTATCAAAATTAAAGGTGGTGTCTTCAAAAATAGTCGGATCGGGCTTGAAGGTAATTTTGGTCCCGGTGCGGGAAGACCTCCCTATTTTTTTTAAGTCGGATACGGCATTCCCTCTTTCAAACCTCTGAAAAAATATTTTTTTATCTCGGGTTACTTCTACTTCCAGCCATTCCGAAAGAGCATTTACAACTGAAATACCTACTCCATGCAGTCCGCCGGTGACCCGGTATCCGCTTCCTCCAAACTTACCGCCGGCATGAAGTTTGGTCAACACTATGGTTACCGCCGGCAACTTGGTTTCTTTGTGAATGTCAACCGGGATTCCACGCCCGTCATCGGTTACGGTAACACTATTATCGGGGTGGATAACCACTTCTATCTTTTTACAATAGCCGGCCATCGCTTCATCAATGCTGTTGTCTACCACCTCATCTAAAAGGTGATGAAGTCCCCTACTTGAAGTACTCCCGATATACATACTGGGTCTTTTTCTGACTGCCTCTAACCCCTCTAAGACCTGTATCTGTTTGGCAGTGTATTGATTGTCTATATTCTTAGTTTTCTTTTTTCCTTTTGGCAATAGTATAAACTCCTATCAAAATGAAACCGCAGCTTGCCGCTACGGTCTTTATTTTTATCTTATAGTTTGTTTGGGGATTCAATTTACTATTTAAAAACCTACTTAATTTTACTATATCTTGATACTTATGTCAAAATTTCCTTTATTTTTACATCCCTTGCGCCTCTTTTTAACTGTCTTTAAACTGAGGCCTTCGGACCTTAAACAGGATGTTAGAAATTATTTTTTCCCCCGCCTCCAGGTTGATTTTTTCAATAAGCTCTCCTTTTCTTAAATTTAGTTCATTGGCCCAAACATTGCTTTTTACAGCTAAAAAAAGGCACTTGTCCTCTATTTTAATCGGCTGGGAAGATTGAGCAATCTCCTTACCTGCCAGATTCTCCCAATTGCTAATTATTTGATACCCTTTTATCTTTTTGCTCCACTTTTTCTCTTTTAAAAATTTTTCTAAGGCTGTTTTAAAGGGAATTATGTCTTTCTTTTTCATAAATTAATTATCTTCCCCTCTTCAATTTTAAATATCCTGCCTTTTTCTTTGATATTACTATTAAAATAATCCAGATTTATACTGGTAATAAAAGTCTGGACCTTTTTGTCAATAATTAATCCTAATAAGAAATGCCTTCTGTCTTCATCTAATTCTGACATAACATCATCTAAAAAAAATATAGGGTAGACCCCCTCTTTTTCCTTAATTAGTTCTAATTCGGATAATTTTAAAGATAAAACAGCTGTTCGTTGCTGGCCTTGTGAGCCGTAAGAAGCGACATTAAACCCGTTGATATATATCGAAAAATCATCCCGGTGGGGGCCGAGCAAAGTAGCCCTCTGTTCTATCTCTTTCTCTCCGTATTCTTCTAATTTATTTTTAAATTCTTTGTTTATCAAAGAAATGTTTTCTTCTTGGTCTTTCAATATATTGCTTTGGTAGGTTAGTTCTATATTTTCTTTTTCTTTGGTAATTTTTTGATGAAATTTATGAGCCAGGCGGTTTATCTTTTTTATAAATTTAATTCTTGTTAAAATTAAAAAAGATCCCCTCTCTATCAGCCGAGGATTCCATATAAGGAGTTGTTCTTTCTTCTTTTTTTGATTAATTTCTTTCTTTAATATATTGTTGCGGTGTCCTAAAATTCTATAATATTCTGAAAGATATTTATAATACAGGGGGTAAATTTGGGATATCTGTTCATCTAAAAATTTTCTTCTTAAAGAAGGAGCGCCCTTTATTATCTGCAGGTGCTCAGGAGAAAACACTACTCCTTTAAATTCTTTATTTAAAGCAACTTTTTTCTGAATATTTTGGTTTATTTTTATTGTTTTAATCAGTTTATTTTTATAAAAATCTTCCGGTTTTTTCTCTAAAGCTAAAGCTACTTGGATATTTTCATCGTCTTTATTAATCTCTCCAAACAGATAAGCACTTTCACTATTCCAATTTATTACTTCTTTATCCTCTTTTGTTCTGTAAGAGCCTCCTTTTACTATTAAGTTTATCCCTTCTAATAAGTTAGTCTTGCCCTGGGCGTTATTTCCGATAAAAATATTAAGATTGGAATCAAACTCTATGGATAGGTTAGAAAAATTTCTGTAGTTTTTCAATCTTACTTTTTTAAAATACAAATTTCTTCCCTTCCTCTTCTGTGTTTATATATTACGTATAGTATATCGTAAAGAAGAAATATTGTATAGTTACTCTACCCTTACCGGCATTAAAATATAAATATAGTTTTTGTCTTCATCCGGAGTAATAATTGCCGGATTAAGCGGATCGTTTAGTTTTATTATAGTATTTTCTTTTTTTATTATCTTTAATACATCTAAAATATAATCAGTGTTAAGGGTTATAGTAATATCTTCTCCCTTTTTTAAACAGGAAATCTTTTCAGAAGCTTCTCCGGTGCTCGGACTTTCTGCTTTCAAAATTATTTCACATCTTTCCTCTTTTTGACTATTTTCTTTGTTGGCTACTTCCACCTTTACTGTTTTTAAATCTTCCCTTACAAAAAGGGCAATTCTTTCCATTTTATCCCTAAATTCCTCAGTGTTTATTTTCATTTCGGTTTTAAAAGAATCTGGAATAATCTGGTTATAATCAGGAAATTGCCCTTCTATTAACCGAGAATATATTCTTATACTGTTCTTCTGACCATCAGGAAATAAAATAAACATTATCTGTTTTTCCCCAAATCTGATTTCCACAAATACTTCCTCATTATCTAAAAGAAGTCTGGACAATTCTGATAGAGCCCGATAAGGAATTATAACTTCTATTTCTTCATCTGTTGTTGTTTTTTCTATATTTATTACCTTAATATTTTTAAGAGATAGTCTGTGACTATCGGTAGTAACTACCTCAATCTTATTATCTATTATTTTAAATAGGGCTCCGTTTAAAAAAGTTTTACTTTCATCGCGGGAGGTGGAAAATATAACCTGCTGAATGGTCTCTTTAAATAATTTTTGATTCAATTTAATTTTAGCTTTCATCTTTATTTCCGGAAAATTAGAAAATTCTTCTGCGGAAAAACCTAAAATTTTATAATTAGAGTTATTTTCTGTAACGGTAGTTATGTTATTATTTGTGCATTCTATCTCTATTTTTCCTTCAGGAAACTTTTTAATTAATTCACTTATTATTCTGCTGGGGATAACTGTAGAACCAGTCTCAATAACCTGGGCAGGAATATAACAGTCTATCCCAATTTCTAAATCGGTAGCGAATAGATGGACTTTATTGTCCTCATTCGCTTCAAAAAGTATTCCGTTGTAGATAGGTAATCCAATTCTGCTGGATATTCCCTTTTGTACTGTTTGGATTCCGTGTAATAAACTTTCTTGGGAACAGATAATTTTCATATTTTTACTCCTTTACTCTAAATGATTAAATAAAAAGATAGTATTATTATTAATAGTATTGTTGAAACTGGGGAAAGAAAAAATAAACCCTAATATTTTATTATAAATACCCTGTGGATAAAATTAGGGATAAAATTTTTAGATATTAACAAAATCCCCATTTTTTATTTTTAATTAAAAATAATATCTAACAACTAAAAGTTTTAAACATATTATTAAAAGGTTATTAACAATTAACTTTTTTTAATATCCAAAGTTAAATTATCTATGATATTTTTAAAACCCTTATCTTTTTTAATTTTATTCTTAATTTTAATATAAGAATGAATAATGGTGGTATGGTCTCTTCTACCAAAGACTTCCCCGATTGAAGTTAGAGATAGATCGGTTAATTCCCGGGAGAGATAAATAGCCACCTGTCTGGCTAAAACAACATCTTTAGTCCTTTTTTTAGACAATAAAGAATTAACTTTAATATTATAATAATCTGAGACTGTTTTTTGAATTTGATTAATAGAAACCTTTTTATTTTCTAAAGGGATAATATCTTTTAATATATTCTGGGCTAAAGAAACAGATAATTCCTTTTTAGTGAAAGTAGAAAAGGCAACTAATTTAGTTAAGGCCCCTTCTAATTGTCTGATATTAGAAGGAATCTTCTCGGCGATAAAGTCGATTACTTCAGCAGGCACATTTAAATTTTCCGACTGGGCCTTTTTTCTTAAAATGGCAATGCGGGTTTCAAAATCAGGAGGTTGGATATCAGTTATTAATCCCCATTCAAAGCGGGAGATTAAGCGATTTTCTAAAGTGGGGATATCTTTCGGGGGACGGTCACTGGTGATTACTATCTGTTTATTAGAATCATATAAAGTATTAAAAGTATGAAAAAATTCTTCCTGGGTTCTCTCTTTCCCGGCTAAAAACTGTATATCATCAATTAATAAAATATCTACACTGCGGTATTTATCACGAAAGGCGACAGTGCGGTCATCTCTTATAGAATCAATCATCTCGTTAGTGAATTTTTCCGAAGATATATATAAAACTTTAATTTTATTGTTATGTTCCTTAATATACCTACCAATGGCTTGCATTAAATGAGTTTTACCCAGACCCACTCCCCCATATATAAATAAAGGGTTGTAAGATTTAGAGGGAGATTGAGCTACTGCAAGACAGGCAGCGTGGGCAAAGCGATTATCATCCCCCACTACAAAATTATCGAAAGTGTATTTTGGGGTTAGAGTAAGTTTATTGTCTTTTAAAAAAGGCTCTGTTTTTTTTATGTTCTTTTTAGGATGAGGGGTAGAGCGAGCAGGCGCGGAAAAATTTTGATTAGCTGCTCTAAATTCTATTTTTAAATTGTTATCTGAGCCGAGCGTCCTTTTAAAAATATCTTTAATAAAGCCGGTATAGTGTTTTTCCAACCAGTCTTTGCAAAAGTCGCCGGGGGCAGAAATTATCAACTCGTTTTCGCCGAACTTTACAATTTTTGTTTGGCTGAACCAACTATTATAAGCCTGGGGGCTTAATTCTTTTTTAATTACTTCTAAAATTTTATTCCACAGTTCTTCAATCTCTGCAAACTCCATATATATACACCTTTCCGTACAATTAAATATTTTTTTGTCTGAATTTGATTATAAAAGTTTTATAGAGTGAAAAATGATTATCAAACTATAAATTATTTACGAAAACCTATAAGTTATGAGGGTTTTATGAATTTTCCCCAAAGTTAACAGTTGGCTGTGGAAAACTCCAGGAGAATTTTTTTATTAAATTTTAACATTTTCCTCGAAAAAATAAACTTTAATACTTTATTTATAGATTACTAAATAGCCAAAAGTAAAGGACTTAAAGAAGTTATTAACAGTTTATTAACATTTGTGGACAACTCGGGTAAAAAAGCAATTTATTTTGTACTTATAATAGCAAAAATATTTTTATTAAGCAAAAATATTTTTCCACATACTCGATACTTTCCTCATAAGCTTGACATTTAGAGGGTATTAAAGATATAATTTTCATTGAATTTTAAATTATACATTTTAACAAATAAGGAGAGAACTAGTTAAATGAAGCGGACTTATCAACCAAATACCAGAAAAAAACTGAAAGTACATGGATTTCGCCAAAGAATGAGCACTAAAGCCGGCCGTTTGGTATTAAAGAGAAGGCGTTTAAAAGGGCGCAAGCGCCTTACGGTATCCGGATAATTAATTTTATAAACAGAAGAGGAATTTTTATAAAAAGAAAATTATCAAAAACCAGTGAATTTAGGAAGATTTTCTCGGAAGGCAGAAGAACTGAAGGTAAAAATTTAATAATATTTATTTTAAAAAACGATTACAATTTTAACAGGCCTGGGATAATAATAAAAAAAGAGACAGGCAAAGCAGTAGTTAGAAACAAGATAAAGAGACGGTTAAGAGAAGCATTCCGGCTGATAAACAAGAAATTATCTCCAGGATATGATATAATTGTACTTGCCAAAAATAATATTAAGGAATCAGACTATTTTGAGATATGTCATGATTTGGAAAACCTTTTTTATAGAGGAAAACTGTTTTTATAAAAAAAGAGCAGCAAACAGGAGATTTAAACTAATATAAATATAAAGAAAATCTACGCTCTTTCTTAAAGAAAAGAAAAAGTAATAGAATTTCATTAGAGATTTTATGAATAAAATAATTATTTTACTGATAAGTTTTTATCAAAAATACATATCCCCTTTAAAGCCTGCCACCTGTAGGTTTTATCCCACTTGTTCCGAATATGCCACACAGGCTCTGGAGAAATATGGCCTTTTAAAAGGCCTATGGCTTTCTATGAGGAGAATATCGCGCTGCCACCCCTTTAATCCGGGCGGCTATGATCCCCTTCCCGATTTTTCAGGAGCTTGTGCACATAAAAAGTGAAATAAAAATAAAATACAGTACGATAACATAAATAAAATAAAAATAAAAGAAAGAAAAACAAAAACAAAAAGATAAAGGAGAAAAATATTTGGGAAGTTTATGGAACTCTTTAGGCGATATTTTCGCCAGTATAATAGTATTTTTTTATAGCTTTACCCACAACTACGGTATCGCTATTATTTTGATGACCAT
>LDZT01000047.1_pt1 | contig 18457 bp, 39 predicted proteins | sample 615521 | NCBI WGS metagenome assembly LDZT01 (sample SAMN03408292, study PRJNA278302) | terrestrial metagenome | isolation source: oil reservoir sample SB1 | place: USA: Alaska, North Slope, Schrader Bluff formation | collected 2011-09
CTCACCATCATCGGGCGGCCGGTATCCGGCGACGGAAAGAAGATGGTTTTCGTTGCCGGGATGATCGTGGAGGAGGTTCCCGACGATCCCGCCGGGGGTCCGGGGAACGAAAGCGGAACAGACATATATGATGACAGACAAACCTCTGGTTAACCTGCATGTGCAGATCTAAAAAATGGGTGATAAAAATGGCTGAACCCTATCCGTTAACCCCGCCGCCGAACTATTCCGCGTCCGTCCCGGCGGCCCTCGGGATCCCGGCTGGCCGGGCCGAGGAACTGAACCGCTGGTTGTTCGAGACCGTCATCCCGTCCTGCCCGCTCAGGTCTGATGTCCTCGACATGATCAACGCGGGCCGGGGGATCGAGAACCTGACCCAGACTGAGAAACTCTTCCTCGCCTTCGTCTTCGGCCGGGTGAGTATGATCCGGCCGCCGGGAATGGGGGTCCTCTTCGGGGGGCGGGTGCCGTGAGTGACCTTGTCTGGGATGTGCTCTTCTGCCTCCGGTGCCTGCGGCACCCGGGGGAAGAACCCCTGGTGTTCCTCGGGATCGTCTTCTTCTTCCTCATGGGGCTCGTCGCGGGGGTGGCGACCGCGGGGGCGCTCACGGTCTCCGAGGCCACCATCACCGTCGAGGAGCGGATCGGGGCGCACGGCGAGGACGGGATCTTCCTCATCCTGACTGAGGAAGGCGAAGCCTTCACCGTTGAGGACAACCTCTTCAGGCTCCAGTTCGACGCCTCCGACCGCTACGCCAGCCTGAAAGAGGGCGGGCGGTACCATGTCACCTGCACAGGCTGGCGGTTCCAGCCCCTCTCGTGGTACCGGAACATCGTGGCCGCCGAGGAGGTGTGAGCGGGATGTCGTCCACAGATAATAATCAGGCCCGGCAATGGCCCCCGGGCACGCTCAGCGCCTCCTTCCGGCTTGCCATCGAGATCCGGCAGATGAACAAAGAAGGGACGCCTGCCACTACCCCCGGTCTGATCGAGCGGCTGGCCCCGCTCATGAGCAAGGCCGTTACCCGGGTCGCCCTGTTCACGCTGGAGGACTACGGGATCATCGAAGGCCATTACGGGCCGACTGGCGACGGCGGGGCGGGGTACTGCTATACGGTCACGGAAGATGTGGCTCCGTTCATCGACACCTTGGCAGAGAAACTCCAGCAGGGGGTTCTCGTGTATGTGCCGGAGGCCTGAGATGGGCTATCCCTACGGCACCGTGGACGGGGGCCGGTCCCGGATCGGGGCGGGGCTTGCCGAAGCGGTCCTGATCCTGCCGACGAAGAAGCGGGCAGGGCGGCTCCTCGCGATCCCCCGGCGGGATGTGGTGCTCTTCTTCGGGGTCGTCGGTCGCCGGACGCCGGTCTACGATGGCGCCGGGACGGAGGTCGGCTACGGGGTCTGGGAGGGGGACCTCTTCCGGGTCTATGTGGGCGAAGCCCCCCCGCTCGAGATCCCGGCCCGGGACCTCCGGGGGGCCGTGCGGGAGTTGCCGAAGGCGGGAACCGTGTACCGGGGGGCGGCATGATGCTCTCGGTCGTCTACGAACCCCGGGGCCGGGCGCGGGAGTATTCCCCCCTTGCCCTCAATCTCTATCGGGGATGCTCCACCGGATGTCAATACTGCTACGGGCCTGATGTCCTGCACATGCACACCGAAGACTTCCACCAGCCCGTGCCCCGGGCGGGGATCATCGCGAAGCTGGTCCAGGACGCCAAGGCCCTCCAGGCGGCCGGGAACCAGAAGCCGATCCTGCTCTGCTTCACCTGCGATCCCTACATGCAGATCGAGGAGCGGTGCGGGATCACCCGACAGGCGCTGGAGATCCTCCTCCGGCACGAGCAGCCGGTCCAGATCCTGACGAAGGGCGGGCGGCGCAGCATCCGGGACTTCGACCTCCTCGCGGAGCACAAAGACCACAGCACCTACGCCGCCACCCTGACGTTCACCGACCCTGCCGACCTCGCCCGCTACGAGCCCGGCGCCGACACCTACGCCGGCCGGGTCGCAGCCCTCCGGGCGGCGCACCGGCTCGGCATCGAGACGTGGGTTTCCTGCGAGCCGGTGATCGACCCGGCCCAGACGCTCGCGATCATCAAGGAGACGCATGAGTATGTGGATCAGTTCCGGGTCGGGAAACTGAACGCCCGATCCGGGGACATGGCGAAGATCGAGGCGGCCATCGACTGGCACAGGTTCGCCCGCGAGGCCGTGGATCTGCTGCAGGACCTGGGGGCGAAATACTACATCAAAGAGGACCTCAAGCCGTTCCTCAAGCAGCGGCAGCTGCTATAGGTCCGGGGATCTCCCTCTCCCTTGCCCCGTTCAAGAATCTTCCCGGATCATTTCTCCCGGATCTCCGATCCGACCCCTGATCCGGGGCGAAGCCCGGTCTGCATCCCTCTTGCTCCTGAGAAAATCCGTTAGGAATGGCCCCGAAGGGGGCAGGAGCACCGTTTGCAGAACACAACCCAGAAGGAGGTGATATACATGGGACAGAGAGAGTATGATCCCGGCCTTTGCAGCGGCTACCCAATCCGCCGGGCGTTCAACGGCGCGTGGTACAAGTTAGGCGTGATGGACGGTGGCGACGGTCAGTTCGGCACGAAAAAAGAAGCAGAACGGACAGCGAAAGCGTATCGCGCTGACGGGTATTATGTGCGCACAGTCAAAGTCGCGCCAGGCTATATGGTCTATGTTCGCAAAAAAACCTTATCCTATGCTCGCAAAAAGACCTCATAACCCCCTTTTTTCCCGCCCCCCGATCCCCCCGACCGGCTCCGCACTCAAACCGGCAACTATATAATTAATAACCGACAACACTCTGTTACCAACCTGCACATGCAGGTGAGATGGGTGAAACAGCATGACCGATACCGATAAAATGCCTCTCAAAAATGCACTAGAAATGCACATCCGGGCGAAATACCCCCTGATCTGCATCGAAACGCACGAGGAGCCTCGTGTGGTTCAGATCCTCGCGGAGACCGCGGGCCCGGCTGGCCTGAACCGGAGCCTCCTGTACTGGTCCGTGACCAGGGGCCTCCTCGACCTGACGGAGAACCTTCAGGAGATCGCCTCCGGCGAGATGAAGGTCCTTGAAGGGCGGGGGGTCCTCGTCCAGAAGACCCCGGAAGGCCTCTACGAGATCGTCAGGACCGAGCCCGGCCCCGGCCCCGCCGACCCCTACCAGATCCTTGAGGACATTGAGCGGTACCCGGAGAGCGGGATCTTCGTCCTCGCGGACTACCACCACTATCTCCGCACCGAGAACCCGGACCCGATCACCGTCCGGAAGGTCCGGGACCTCTTCTCGAACCTCAAAGATACGAAGAAGACCGTCATCCTGATCTGCCCCCGGCTCAGCCTCCCCGGCGACCTCGAGAAAGAGGTCACCTACCTCGACCTCCCGCTCCCGAGCCGGGACGAGCTCGGCGCGATGCTGGATCAGGCCGTCGCGGAGATCCGGGAGATCGCGGAGGAAGGGGACGAGCGGACCCGGGAAGCCCTGGCGGTCATCGAGCCCCAGCTTGCTGACCGGGACAAGATCGTGGAGGCCGGGGCGGGCCTCACCCGGGCCGAGTGGGAGAACGTCATCGCGAAGTGTTTCGTCTCCCGCCGGCTGGAGACCAGCCTCATAAATCAGGAGAAGCGGCAGATCATCAAGAAAGGGGGTCTGCTGGAGTTCTTCGAGACCCCCGAAAGCATGGCCAGCGTCGGCGGGCTCGCGAACCTGAAAGCCTGGCTCATGAAGGCCAAGCTCAGGTTCACCCCGAAGGCCAAGGCGTTCGGCCTCACCCCGCCCCGGGGGATCCTGCTCGTCGGGCCGCCCGGCACCGGGAAGTCCCTCGTCGCGAAGGTCGCGAGCCACGAGCTCCAGATCCCCGCCCTCCGGTTGGACATGAGCATGATCGCCAGCAAGTACTACGGCGAGACCTCAAACAACATCAGAAAAGCCCTCGATATGGCCGACGCGGTCGCTCCGGTCGAGTTCTGGCTGGACGAGGTGGAAAAGATGTTCGCCTCGGGCCAGGGGGGCAGCGGCGGGCACGAGGAGACCATGCGGTCCCTCGGCGCGGTCCTGACCCACTTCGAGGAATCGACCCAGCCGGTCTTCCGGATCGCGACCTGCAACCAGATCCAGAACCTGCCGCCGGAGTTCATGGCGAGGTTCGAGAAGGTCTTCTTCGTGGACCTCCCCTCTGCCGCCGAGCGGCAGGAGATCTTCGCGATCCACCTCCGGCAGGTGGGCCGGGACCCGGCGGGGTTCGACCTCGCCGCCCTCGCGGCCGCGACCGAGCGGTTCGTCGGCCGGGAGATCCGGAACCTCGTCCAGGAGGCCCTGCAGACCGCGTTCTACGAGGGAGTCGAGGTCACCACCGACCACCTCCTCGCGGAGGCCAGGAAAGTCACGCCGATCTTCTCTCAGAAGGAGGACGAGATCAACGCCCTCCGCAAGTGGGCGGAGAGGAACGCGGAACCCGCCTCGGCGGTCGTCGCGGCCGAGCCCGCGAAGGCGAACAAGGGCAAGGGGCGGCGGGGGGTCGAGTTCTAACCTCCCTGCCTCTTTCGGAAAGGATAAATAGGATGACCGATAATAATCTGTTACACGCCTGCATGTGCAGAAAAAATGAGGTGTTAAAATGTCGCACATAACTACCATCAAGACCAAAGTCGTCCTGAAGGACGAGTCCCTCCTCCGGGAGGTCCTGGCCGGGATGCAGCGAACCCTGCGGGGGTTCAGGATCGAAGAGACCACGACCCGGGACGGCGACCGGCAGATCCTCGTCCGCTACGCCCCCATCGAGACCTACCAGCGGCAGGGCAACCTCCGGTTCGTCCTGAAGGGCGGGGCCTGGCAGATGCAGGGCGACGGCTACAAGTGCTGGAATGAGTTCAAGGCCGTCACCGACCAGGTTCTCGTCGGCTACCAGCAGGCCGCCCTCCAGCGGGTGCTGATCCGGAACCGCTACGCGACCACGGCACAGACGGTCTCCCCGTCCTGCGTCACCATGCACGCGAGGAGGTTCTGAGCATGGCCGAAGAGTATGAGATCGAGATCACCCCCCAGGGCATCAAGCTCGACGCCAGGGGGTTCCAGAACAAGGCCTGCCTGAAAGAACTCGCGGAGATCGAGCGGATGCTCAAGGACCTCGGCATCGAGACCACACTTGGAGACCAGAAGCTCAAGCGCGAGGCGATGCTCGCGGACAACACCCCGCAGACTACTCGGCGGGAGGTGCGGCGATGATCCCGATCATCTCCACCCCGCCAGAGGAGGCCGCCCGCTACCTCGGCACCGGTCTCCCGACCGAGCTGAACGCTCAGGTCGGCCCGGACGCCCTCACCCTCTGGGCCGATTACCCCTACGACGAACCCGCCCTTCTCGCGGCGCTCGCGGCGCTCGGCATCGAGGTGGCACAGCCGCCCCAGTTCTCCCCCTGCGGGTGATGCGCGATGGAGAAGATCTACATCGTTCAAGTCAGGATGAGCAGCCCGAACCACACCGAGAAGGCGTCCGAAGAGGTCTCCTCGAAGGTTTCGATGATCTTCTACACCTTCGACAAGGAGACCCGGCAGAAGATCTCGGCCTGCCGGCAGCGGTACAAGGGCCCGATCTACGCCGAGACGATCGCCTACCCCCCGAAGACGAGCGAATCGACCGGGTTCTCCCGGCTCTACCTCTGCAACGAGACCCAGCGACAGCGGATCGAGCAGCGGATCGCGGACGCCGACGTGGCGATGAAGGCGATCCACCCGGACCTCCGGGCGGCGGTGGACTTCCTCCCCCTGGACGCGGCCGAGATCGGGCGGGGGGCGCTCTACCAGCAGATCGCGGACTCGATCAAGTACAAGGTGCTGGATAAAGCGTTCGAGAAACTGGCGAATGTCGTCCTTGACGAGAACTCCGTCCTGACCCCCCGGACGAAGGCCCGGCTCAGGAAGATGGTCGATCAGCTCGACGCCCTGAACATTCTGGAGGACGAGGATGTCGCGGCCAAGATCGCCTCGATCCGGCAGAAGATCGAGGACGAGGCGATCATGCCCCTCAAGGGCGAGCTCGCGGACGACCTCAAGGTCCTGAAGGGGCGGTTCCATGCGCTCGAGTTCTGAGGGGCGGGGCTACCCCCAGCTCGCCTGGGGGGCCCGATGACGACCGAACCGAAGAAGAGATCGCAGAGCCGATTCAAAAACCTCGAACTCTAACCCATTACAAAACCCGAAAAAATGGAGTGACTAAAATGCGTACCCTCTACTATCCCGCACAGCAGGGCCGGCAGGCCGACCTCTGCCGCACCCTGGCCGCCAGAATCCTGAGCATCCTCCGGGCCCCGGAGACCGCCGAGCAGTACAAGCTCGGCTTCACCGCCGCGAACCTCCGCGCCGAAGGCGTCGAGATCCCCGCCGGGGCCATGACTCTCCTCGAGGTCCGGGGCTGGATCGCCCGGTCCCCCGAATGGTCGAAGGCGAAACCCCGGGCGGCGATCTGGATGCTGACCCCGGAAGCCGTCCGGTTCCTGGACGACCACGGGCTCGCTACCTCTTCCGGGGGTGCGACGGCATGAGCGGCGCAAGCGTCATCACCGACAAGACCGTGGATGCCGTGCTCGACGCCCTCGAGAAGAAAGGCTACGAGCAGACGGACCTCACAAAGCCCCGGCCGGAGGAGGCCGTGATCACCCTCCACTACCGGCATTATCGGATCCGGTTCACCGTCCGGGTCGCGGACGAGGCCGACCCCGAACCGGAGGAGGAGCACCGCTGCACCTGCCCGACCTGCACCTGCCAGCACGGGGGGGCCTGAGATGTCCCCGACCGTCGAAGAGGCTTGGTCCGCGGTAGTCAAGACCCAGCCGGGGGAACCCCGGCCCCGGGTTGTCACCGTCAGCAAGGACGCCGGGAGCCTCCACCAGTATGTCACCGACCTCGCCGCCGCCAACCCCCGGGCCACCTACCGGGTCGTCCCGGTCCTGGTCGTCGGGATGGAGGGGGTCCAGCCGGGGGACGAAGTCCGGGTCGTGACCCCCCAGGGGAAGCAGGCCTCGACCGGCCATGTCCTTGACCTCCGGGACGGGATCGCGAAAGTCCGGTACGGGACCGCCGGCGGCACCGCTGAGGTCCCGGTCGAGCGCCTGGAAGTGGTGTCGCGCTGGGTGCGGTTCCCCCGGGCCGGGGAGGCGAGATAGCCCCATGCCCCCCTGCCCGAAAAGGAGTTCTGCATCATGTGTGGGAAGGACGTATCCCGGTCCTCGTAATCGACATGCCGGGGCGAGAAAAAGTACCGCCCGTACTGCAAGAAATGTGCCGTGGCGATGTTCCCGAGCTTTGCAGAGGTCTTCCCAATAGCATTTTGGTCTAAGAGAAAACCCTGAGTACTCCCCCAGCCCCCTAACTTTTTCTCCCCAAACCTTTATAATCCCTCACGAAACATCTATAAATTGCTATTGACGCCAAAGGGATCTCGTAAAATGTGGTGGTAAAAATGCGATTAGTACCAGCAGCGATCTGTCGGGCTGACGGCAAAACCATGGCCCGGCGCTACAACGGGCGGCTCTACGTCGCTCAAGGAGCCTATTCTGAGAAGGAGGAGGCGGAAGCGTATGCCAGCATCTGCCGGGGCGAGGGCAGTCTCGCCCGGGTGACCCAGGAGCGGAAACCCCGCCGGATGCGGACCTCCAAGCGGTACATGTGGGTGGTCTGGGCGTGCCCGGCCGAGACCGGCACTGATGCTCTGGCCGAGGAGGAGGTCGAGGTCGCATGTCCGTAGCCCGGCAGGTCACGATCCACGTCGCCCTGAACCCCGACCAGAATCGGAAGCTGATCCGGGGCAAGGTCTTCGAGCGGTATGGAACCTATCCCAACTTGGACGACGCGATCCAGATCGCGAACTGGCTCCGGAGCAAGGAGGGCCGGATCCACCCCGACCACTGGACGATCTCCGAGGTCGTGGACTGCGGGGCCCGGCCCGGCCGGGACCGCTACGCGGTCTTCGTGCGGAAAGGCCGGGCCCTCTGAGCCCGGATCTCCTGCCGCAGGCGCCCTCTCCCGGGGGGCATCTCCCCTCTCTTCTCCGGCACAATTCTCTCCCGGCACCCCCCGCTCAAAACGCGATAGCGTGGCTCTGGTGCGATCCTGCGATCCGAGGATGTGCGGCATGGCCCGCCGGGAGCCTCGCTCAAATACAAGCCTCGTTCCGCTCAAACGAAGGGCGGATCGGGCTTCGTTGCCTGTATAGCAACATATGGTTTATGGGAGAAACCCTGCCCGCCCAACCGGGGGATCGGCCCCTCCCCCCCGGTGCGGGCAGGGTTCCCCGACGGGGCCGCAAAACCCCTGCTCCTGCCGATTTTCTGCATATGCACCTTTCTGGTTGCCGGGTCGGAAAGCTTCATGTGGAATGCCCCCCCACCCCCTCTTAACCTATCCTTGGTGATAAAATGCGCTGGACAAATGATCAACAGACCCTGATCGCGACGTATCGCGGCACGAATCCTCCCTCTCGTCAGCATCTCTCACGGATCCCTGATGGGGATCGCCGGTACAAATGCCTGGTCTGCCACCTCGTCCTCTCCTCTTCTGACCTCCAGGACGGCGCTTGCCCCGTCTGCGGGGAGGCGGCAGCCCTCCAGATCATGTGCCCCCTGGACCATACCCACTGCCCTCATGCCGTCGTTGAGTCGCTGGCCTACTGCCCCCTCTGCGGCGAGCCCATCTGCCCGGAGTGCGGGAGCCATGATGTCTCCCAGATCAGCCGGGTTACCGGTTACATGGCGGCAGTTTCCGGATGGAACCGTGGAAAAGCCCAGGAATTGAAAGACCGGGCGCGATACACCCCTTCAGACCTCGCGGAGATCATGCCCCCGGCCCCTGCCCCGGTGAAGGTTCCGCCGCCCCCCACTCATGTTCCACTGATCCCGGCAGAGGTCGCGGATTAGCGGAGATTGGGGAACTGATCTCCCCGCCAGACAATTCTTTTCTCTCGTCTCGCCCCCCCAAGGGCGCTTCCCGGTTCGGAATAAGAGATGTATTGGAGAACGACAACCTCTTTCCTGCCACCACTCCAATACCCTCATCATGGTTCCCTACGATCAAGCAGGCAGAGAGCCCACGACTTTAGTCGTGGGAGCAGTCACGAATACGCCGTCCTCCTCCACCCCGCCGCCGAAGGCGGGTTCTGGGCCGAGGTCCCGGCGCTCCCTGGATGCCTCGCGCAGGGGGAGACCGTCGAGGAGACGCTAGCGAACGTGCAGGAGGCCGCCGAGGCGCACCTGCAGGCGCTGAGGAACGAAGGGCGGACAGTGCCGGAAGAAGAGGGGGTGCTGGTCGCCCGGGTCAGGGTTGGTCGCGAGGCTTCCGCGCCAGCGACCGGCGGTAGACCGGATACCGGCTCCCGGTGACAGGGTTGACGATATCGCCAGCCTTGAGGTGATAGAACCCCTTCTCCGCGTTCTCCCGGATCCGGGCGACATGGAGGAAAAGGTTGGTGTCGTGGGCCACCAAGGCCTCGAGGGCGAGGAGGTCCTTAACGAGGGTTGCTTGGTCCATGGCTCACCCCTCCCCCCTCTGCCGGTGGCACGGGTGCAGCTCGGCCCCGGTCGGGACCTGGTCAATGGTGTCCGCAAGCTGCCACGGCCCCATATTGACCCGGTACAAGACCCCCGGGGAGAACTTAGGATACTCCCCCGCATATCTCCTAAAAAACCCTTCAATCCCACGCCAGCCTTCAATCCCACGCCAGACGACCGGCACATCGGGGGCCAGAGGGGCTTTAGCGGGCGTCATCTGATCCATGGCCCCGCCGGGAACGGTTCCTCCTCGCCGTCCGAGATCTGCCGCGATGAGAGTTGTGAGGTACTCGCTCACGCTCTCGAACGGCGGGTTCTCCCCCTCGGTCAGCGCCCTCACTTTTTGGTAGGTCTCCCGGCTGACCCGGCAGGCGATCTGGTTTTTCTTTGATTCTGAGCCCATCTCCCCTCAGTCCTCCCCCCTCTGTGTTGCACCCGGCGGGGAGATAATGCTTCCCCAGATCTGCTTTGCAAGGGCATCCGCAACCCGGATCACGGCATTTACATCTGCCGAGCTGGCAACCGTCAACTGGTAGGTTTTGGCATCTCCTTCGGGGGCCCCGGGGTCGATACACGTTGCGTCCAGGCAGTAGCACCCCGCGTCGGGGTCGTACAGCACGACAAACCCCACTACGGCTTCGACCGGGATGTAGTGCAGGATCACATCCGTTCCGCCGGTTCCATCCAGTTTCAGCACGGGCACGCTCTCATCCTCATACAGGCTTCTTCTCCCGCAGGCGCTTCAGTTCCTGCTCGGCCTCGCGAAGGCGGCGGTAGAGACATGCCGGGCAGACCAGCACCGGCATCTCCTGGTGCGGGTCGTCCCACACCATCTCCCGCCCGCAGTCTGGGCAGATCTCATGCCCTGGCGGGACCTGGAGGGGCTTTTCTGGCAGCCCCTCCTCCCGGTCCAACTGCCGCGCCCTCTCCATCAGCCCGACCAAGAGCATGAGGAAATGGCCCGCGAACGGCAGAACCGAGCCCGGAAGGTAGTCCGGCAACCCATACGTCCCGATACAGTCCATCTCCAGGTGTCCGCAGGCCGGGCACTCGAAGATCATCAGGGTGACTCGGGAATGCTCCGCCACCGTGAGGGGGAGCTGGTTCGAGGCCAGAACCCGCATTGCCCGGTTCCCGCACCGCTCGCACCCGATGTAGGTGACCTCCAGTTCGGGATCGAACCCCTCGTGGATTACCGCATTTGCCAGTGCTTTCCATTCCATAAATTACTCCTCCTTCCCCGGCTCCCAGAAGACGCTTGCCCCCACCAGCACCCCCGCAAGGATCATCCCATATCCCAGCAGAGGGTCCAAAAGCACGGCCACGGTGAACCCGATCATAACGGTCGCGCCCCCCATCCCGAGGCGGAACCAGTCATGGACCCCCGCATCAATCTCCTTCTGGATCCGCTTGGCGGTTTCGAGGTCGATGCCGTGCTTCCGTGAGAGTTCTCTGGCCCGATAGTCCTCGGGGTACATACCGCCCATCTCACCGGCCCCCCCTGCAGTAGTGGGCGAACCTGCGTAGTTCAGAGGGCACGATCCCGCGTGAGAGGTGCTTGACCGTATATGCTCCAATAACGGATGTCAGCCCAACCACAAGCCCATTGAGGGGGTCTGGCCTCCTGGGGGTGGGGGTCATGAGGCCCCCATCCTGCGCTGGCCGAAGGGCGAGGTGAGCGAACTCTGGGCCCGGTCTGCCTCCAGAAGTCGGTCGATCCGCGTCTTGTACGCCTGGAAGTTCCTGAGCTTATCCCCCTGGTTCTTTGGGTACCGGTCATACGCTCCGGTGCAGTCCTGCCGCCAGGCCCCCGAGTCCGCGGAGGTGATCAGGCTCCGGATCCGCGGATCTTTGAGGGTCTGGTAGGTCAGGCCGAACGCATGGAGCGAGCAGTAGGAGTGAATGTTCTCCCGCACATGCCGAAGGATCCGATAGATCTCGTCCACATCGTTCTGGCCCTTCAGCGAGCCGACCGCCATATGATAGTTCCAGCCCCCGGTGCCTTCCTCCTCGCAGTCCCAGATGTACTGGACCGCGTGCTGGTAGTCGGCAAGGGTGCTGCCCTGAATCGTAAAGATCCACTGGATGTCGTCCTGTTTCCAGGGATGGACGCAGTCCCGCATGAGGTCCCACCCGTTCTCGAGGCTCTCCTTGATCTGGTTCCGGCGCTCGGATTCATCCATAGATCTCGGGATGATAAAGTCCGGGGTGGCCGCGTAGCCGAGCTGCGGGTAGGTATCCCAGAACTCAAAGACCCACTCCACGTATTCCTCCGGCGAGAAGGGGTATTCTTTGAAGGAATAAGCCCCCGAGTCGATCATGATCGACCGGGCCCCGTCGAGATACTTCGGAACCGCGAGTCTCCCGGCCCCACAGCGCCCCCCCTTCTTCCAGCACAGCCCCGCCGAGACCAGCACATCGACATCCTTCAGGTGCCGGTCGAAGCTCGAGGCGTCACAAGCGTAGTAATACCGATCCATTTTACCCATACTAATTCTTCTGTTCAGATGTCTGCATTTCCTTGTTCAGATCCTCTTCTGCCCACTCTTTCAGTCTGAGGTAAAGGGTGTTCCTGGCAATCTTAAGCCTCCGGGCGATCTCTGCCTTCGAGACCCCAAGGGCAAGCAGTCGCTCAACCTTTGCACGATCAACCTCCTTCACTTTAGGGCCGAACCGTATCCCCTTTTCAAGGGCTGCACGGCGCCCAGCTTCAGTTCTCTCAAGGATCCGCTCGCGTTCATACTCTGCGAAGGCCCCTGAAATATGGAAGAAGAGCCGCCCATTCGGGGTGGTCGTATCGATACTGTCGCTGGGAGAGATCAGATCGATATTATGGTCCTTGAGCCATCCGGTAAACCGGATCAGGTCCGAGAGCGAGCGTCCTAACCGGTCCAGTTTATAGACAATCACGGCCTGGGCTCCATAAACCCCGATATCGAGTTCCTCCATCATGCGGGTGAACTCTGGCCGGTCAGTGTTCTTCCCTGACGCCTTCTCGGCATAGATGTGCAGCAATTCGATGTTTCGGTACCCACAGAACCGTTTTATTTCTGTGATCTGGAGATCGAGATCCTGATCTTTAGTACTCACTCTGGCATATGCAACTGCTTTCAATGTCTCATCTCCTCTTCTTTGATGGGGTTTAGTTCACATCTGTAATAATCCTTTTCTTCAAACAGTCAGTTGGCCGATAACTCCCCTCATTTATAGGACGTTCAGTGCCTGTTAAGTTAGAGGACACCGGTTAACAACTGGAATTGGTGTAATGAAAGGGAACTTGAGTTTTGTGAGTAACACAAAAGTGAGGAAAAGTATTACGTGAACGGTAGCACGTTTTTATAAAAACGTAACACTTCTCCGCCTTGAGATCGATCTGGATCATGGCGGACGACAGGATCCGATCCGGGGAGGATCCTGGGAGGGTGTCTCCCCCCGCAGTGGGGAAAACTATACCCCCCATGCAATATATTATCTTGCCACCGTCGAGCCTGTGGACTCGCCTCAATAGAGGGGGGATGAAGCAGGAAGCCACGCCCTTCAGGGCGTGGTAGTTGACAGAATCCCGAAGAGTTGCCCCCCAACTCTCCGGTAATCCCGGATAGTTCCTCCCGCACCAGCGTACCCCGATGCCCTTTCCATAGGCAACTATTATCCCCCCATTTCCCTTATCTCTGATCGAAGCACCATGGCACCCTCAAAAACCCATCCCGAACGGGGCTGCAAGCTCACCCCGAAGCAGGCCGAAACCCTCCGGAGGGAGGGGTTCGTGGACATCGTCCGGAGCGGAAAGAAGATCCGGCTGCAGCGGGCGTTCACCCCCGGCGTGGTCCGGGCCAGCACCCGGCAGACCGGCCGGTCGATCCCGCAGTACGACAGTCGGGTGGAGGCGATGGCCCCCGGCAAACGGATCTCGGCCCGGGGCCGGGTCTATTACGAATACCGGCGGAACCGGACGGATGTCCGGGGGTCGCGGATCTAGGGGAACCCCTCCGCACCCCTCATCAGGTGACCCCCCGGATCCTCTTCTCACTCCTGCGCCGCCCCGCGCCCCGATTCTCTGATCCGTCCCGTATCATCACCTCCCAAAACCCGATCCTATCCTCGCAACCCGAAGCAACGCCATAGATAACCTTTATCTCTCCTTCCTTCCATCTCCCCTGTAGAGCAACCCCCGACGAGGAGGTGGATCTGCCGAGATCCGGCAGGAACGAGCATGAAAACCAATGCAAAAGGGCGGCGGTGCGCCCCCACGGTGACGGCCCGGCGGCTGGAGCAGTTCCCTGGAAAGGGGACCGCCTACATCCGCGACGGCACCCCGAACCCCCGGCTGACGCGGCCGGAAGACTATGGGTGGACCGAGATCTCGGACGCCGAGATCGCGAAGTTCGCCCGGCTCGGCTACGATCTCTGGTATAAAACGGCCAGCACGGGCGGGGCGCACCGGGTCTACCGGTCGCTGAAGAAGGCCGGGCAGAAGTAAGGAGAGATATGGTGCCCCAAACCACAAGGTACCAACAGATCGAAGAAAAATGAGGTAGAAAAAATGCGGTATTATTGCAGATTCAGGGGCCGGGGGCACTCATGGCATCAGGTCGATGCCCCCAGTAAGAAGCAGGCCATTCAGAGGTTCGTTCGGGGGTCAATCGTTTCCCCCGATGAGGTGCTCTGCCAGACAAACCCTCCCAAAGGGGTATCGGTGGTCGCCAGTGGGGGTCAGTGGTACAACAGGCCCTCTCAGTCCCGGAACTTCGGAGGCAAACAGTATGAACGGTTCACGGGGATGCCCGACAAGAGACTTGCTGAGAGCATGGCAGGATCCCTCCGTTCAAACGGATACTTGGTCCGGGTGACAACCACGAAATCCCCTGACCTGTATTATCACATCTACGTGAGAAAGAACCAGTAAAATGAGGTAAAAATGGCAGAACTCAAATTCCGCGAGAAAGGGGTCTTCAAGTCCGAGCCCCGGGCCCGGGCGTATGCCGAGACCCTGAAGCAGAAAGGCAAGCGGGTCCGGGGGCTTCGGCGGCTGCGTCCCCCGGCTGGTCTCGAACAAGAACTTCGCGTATGTCTACGACACACGGGCCGAGGCGGAGGCCGCGGTGCGCCACCTCGCCGTCGTCCGGATCACCTGGGAACCGAAGATCGAAGAAATGAGGTAACCAAAATGGCAACCAACCCCAACGAAACCTATCCCTACGACATCGTCCATGCGACGCGCTGGTCGAAGGGCGGCAAAGCAGAGCGAAAAACCCGGCTGGTCGTACTCCGGTTCAACCTGCCGGCCGGCAGCACCAAGTATCGATATGCCGTGCGCTGGCAGACTGACGGCGGCGAGGACGGCCCCACCTTCGGCGGCGGGGCCTACCAGACCCGGAGGGCGGCTCAGGATGCCATGATGAAGACCTACTTGGCCCACAACGCCGTCTACGGGAAGGGCTCGATCAGCCACCTGCCGGGGATCGCGAAGTGAGGGGGGGTCCCCCCCTCGCGTTCGCTGACCGGCGAGAGAACAACTACAGAAAAATGAGGTAAAAAATGCAACGCAAACCAAGCAGCAAGGCAACCCCCCCGAAGGCGAGGTCCTCGATCCCGGTCATCCCGGCCATGCGAGGATTCTCGCTTCTCACCGGGGACGTGAACTGGAAAGAGTACGGCGGAACCTTCTACCGGAGCTTTGGGGACGGAACCTACGCCCTCATTGAGTTCATCAACCTCGAAGATGCTGTCGGGTATGGGGGGATCCGGGGGAACAAGTATGCGGTCGTAGGACGAACCGTGGACCTCTCGCCGGGAGGGTTCTCGCTGAGAAACCTCGATTCAGCCCTCCGCACCATCGGGGCCTCTCCCGCGACCCGGAACCCCAAGGTTATCCTCAATGCGGTGAACGCCTACGGGTCATTTGATGTTGACTTCGAGATCTTCGGCAACAATGCCGACAAGCTCCTGGCCGCGGCGAAACGCCGGTACTGACCTGCATATGCAGTAAAATGAGGTAAAAAATGGATCAGTCATCATCCGCTCTCAGGATCCTTGAGAAGAGCAAGCGAGAGAAGGAGTTCCGGGTCTCGCGAGGCCATCTCTACTACTTTGCGGGGGAGTACCACTACAAGCGCGATGCCGAAGACACCAAGAACGCCCTGAAAAAGGCGGGGTATTCGGTATTGATGCGGAAGGGGCCTCGCCAGGCTGACGGGTATCAACTCCATGCTCGGAAGGTCAAAGCGACTTCCGAGGAGAAAGCGAACCCCCTGTATGGGGGGAACCGGGTGGTGGAGGTCACGCTTGAATCCGCTCGGCCCCCCATCTGGACGGTCACGCTGATGCACACCGCAAAGAACGGGGAGTACCGGAGAGATTACTCCAAATCCGCTGGTGAGTACACCCGATACCATGACGGCCCCTCTATCACCCCTGCGGTCACAGAGGCAAAGCGTCTGGCGAAGAAATGCGGGAAAGGCACCTATGTTGTCATCTACGGTGCGACCTCAGCTGAAACATTGCAGTGGGATGGGAAGCGGTTCGTGAATCGGGGACGTATCAAGTAAAATGAGGTGAAAAAAAATGGCAAATGTCTTCGTGACGAAATTCAACGGGGTGCTCGACCCCAAGAAGGTTGGCAAGTTCAAGACCATAACCGTTCAGGCGGGGGGTTCCCCCCGTAAAACGTGGGTGCAGTATCTTGCCACCTTCTCCCGGAAGAGCGACCTCGACCGGGCGAAGAAGTGGTACCAGAGCCAGCTCGTCAACCACCTGCGGACCTACAAGACCGCGGCGGGGTACGAACTCTGGGGGAACGACTGAAGGATCGCGAGCAGAACAACCAGAGAAAAATGAGGTGAAAAAATGCCCTGGAAAAAAGATGGTACGTATGTTCCGGTGCCCGATTACCGGACCTTCAACGGCAAGCGGTTCTCCCTCCTGTGGGTAACCGGGTTCAGCTCGAAGCGTCGGGCAGAACAGACGAAGAACGCCCTCAAAGAGGGGGGCAGCAAGCCCTACAACGTGCGGATCGTTCCCTATGATGGAGGCTATTACCTCTACACCGCCCCACGGGTGACCCGGGAAGATTCCCAGTGGTTGCTTAAGCGGATAGGGGGGATCTGAGGGGTGAGGGGGTTCCCCCTCGCGTTCGCGAACCGTCGAGAGAACTATCTGAGTAAAATGAGGTACGAAAAATGGTGAAACGCTACAACTACAAGAACCCCAAACCCGCCCAATGGCATAAGGGGCCCCGCTACGACATCTCGGTCGCTAACAACCTGCTCTACACGAACAGCGACTGGACCCGGGGGAAGGTCACGGTCTTCATCAAGGACAAGTGGGACGGCAACAAGATCCACCAGCGCACCGGCGATGCCCAGATGATCGGGAACTTCAGCCCGATCTGGGTGAACTGGAAGGGCAAGAAGATTATGATCGAGGAACTGCTCGACAGCACGCAGTAAAATGAGGTGAAAAAATGGCAACTAAAAGGAAAACGGTCCTCTTCAAGGACTTGAAGGTCGGGGAATGCTTCGAGTTCAGGTCTTCGCTCGATGACTCGTTCTACCTCTCCATGGAACACGGCCCCTTTGTCAAGGTCAGCCCCCGGAAGTACCGTCCTCGTGACTCAGGTGCGAAGCTCAGGGCACGGCAGAAGATCCACGAGGTCTACAAGCTCAGGCCCGCGAAGTTGAGCGACCTGGATATGCAGGTCGGTAGCATCAATGTCGAGGTTGTCCGGCGGTAACAGGAGGTGAAAAATGGAGTTCAAATCACTCGAACAATTATTCGAGGAGAACAACGGCCGGACGGTCGTCATGGACCGCCGGAAGTACCGGGTCCGGTACCGCCGGTACCGGGGCGGCGAGGACATCTGGCTGGAACCCGTCAACAAGAACGCCCCGTGGTACCGCAAGATGCGGGACTACCTGGGCGATGACTGGGTCACGGACGCGAAGCACCTTGAGGGCAAGGCCTTTATCGAGGTCTACCGGCAGCTCGCCTGGAAACAGCCCTCGACCTCCGGCCGCAAGGCGACGACCTCGCGGAAGAAGGCCCCGGCCCGGCGGCGCTGACATGCCCGCCGCTCCCCGAAGGAGATAGTCCGGAGAGGCATCGCGAGCAGAACAACCAGTAAAAATGAGGTGAAAAAAATGGCAACCATCAAGTACGACCGCTCCCGGAGCAAGGTCTTCGGCGGCGTCCCCTACTTCTTCTACAAGCAGGCGGACGGCCGGGTCAACGGACGAAACATCGTCAACCGGCTCCGGAGCCTGGGCTTCTCGGCCCGGATGACCGTCAACCAGGGGCGGAACACCGGCGGCTGGCCGGTCAAGATCTACAACATCTGGCTCCGGGAGAAGTGAGGGGGCCCGCCCCCCTCGCTCCCGGCCTGCATGTGCAGAAAAAATGAGGTAAAAAAATGGCAAAGTATCCAAAAGGAGAGGTTGAGTACGCAAAGACCTATCTCAAGAAAACTGTTCGCAGGCAGGAACAAAACCCTCTACACCAACGTGGTGCGGGTTTCCAGCTCCGGCATGAGCCGGACGATCCAGGTCTTCTTCATCACGAAGAACCAGCCGGTCAACATCAGCGCCTACGTCGCCAAGATCCTCGGCGTCAGTATCGACCGCGACCACCTCGCCCTCAAGATGTCGGGGGCTGGCATGGACATGGGGTTCGCCACCGTGTACGAGCTTTCCCGTTCTCTCTACGGCGACGGCTACAAGCTCCAGCACCGCTCTCTGTGACCAAAGTAAAATGGAGGCATAAAAATGGCAGGATACAGATGGTCCGGCAAGCGCGTCCGGGAACTCCTCGAAGAGTTCTCCGACAACCAGAAGAACTTCAAGACCAAGCCCTCAGGCCATCCCGTGAAGGACGCCCGTGGCTACAAGCAGTAC
>LDZT01011531.1_pt1 | contig 18432 bp, 19 predicted proteins | sample 615521 | NCBI WGS metagenome assembly LDZT01 (sample SAMN03408292, study PRJNA278302) | terrestrial metagenome | isolation source: oil reservoir sample SB1 | place: USA: Alaska, North Slope, Schrader Bluff formation | collected 2011-09
AGTCTTATTAGCATTTTTGCCATTGGAAGAAAGAGGTAAATTATTAGACAGGCTAGAACTTTTTAGACTGACTGAGAATACAATCACTGACAGGGTGCACTTAGAGACAGAGCTTAACACAATTATTGAAAAAGGCTTTGCTATGGATAGAGAAGAGAATGAAAAAGACGTTCGCTGTATTGCAGCTCCTGTAAAAAATTATAAAGGTAGAGTAATTGCCGCAGTGAGTATTTCCAGCCCAGCCTATAGAGTAAATCAAAAAAATCAAAATCATTTAAAGAAAGAAATTGTTGCCACCTGTCAAAAGATATCTTCACGCTTAGGTTTAAATATAGATATTTCATCGGCATCCTAAATTTATTTTATAAAAAAATTGACAAAAATAATTTATAGTTTTATAATTATAATATGTAGAATATAGTTCTACAATGTAGAAAACATAAATAACTTTAATAAAATTAAGTATTAGTTGCAAAAAGATAATTGTAATATATTTATTAAAGTTTGGAGTCTTCAAGATGAATGAAATTCTGGAAAAAATTGGAAAACTGGGGATTGTCCCGGTTGTGAAGATTGAGAATTCAAAAGATGCTATACCATTGGGTAAAGCACTGCTCGAAGGGGAGCTTCCAATTGCTGAGATTACATTTAGAACAGCTGCTGCTGAAGATTCTATCAAAGCCTTGACTGATGAACTACCGGATCTTTTAGTTGGAGCCGGCACTGTTTTGACAATTGAACAGGCCAAAAAGGCCGTTGCAGTCGGTGCCCGGTTTATCGTCTCTCCAGGTTTTAATAGTAAAATTGTGGACTACTGTCTGGAGAATAATATTGTTGTTACCCCCGGAGTCAATAATCCTACCCAGATTGAGATGGCCTTGGAGAAAGGCCTTGAAATAGTTAAATTTTTCCCTGCAGAAGCCTCCGGTGGCCTGGCAGCGCTAAAGGCAATGTCTGCTCCTTATACTATGATTAAGTTTATCCCTACCGGAGGTATTAACCCGAATAATTTTCTATCATATCTTGCACATAAGCAGGTACATGCTTGCGGTGGTAGCTGGATGGTTAAATCTGATCTTATTTCTGCAGGCAATTTTAAAGAGATTACTGCTATGTCTAAAGAAGCTGTCGCTACTTTATTAGGATTCCAGGTAGCTCATCTTGGTATAAATGAAAAAAATAAAAAAAATGCCCTTGACTCTGCCACATCACTATCGCAGATTTTTAATTTCACTGTAAAAGAAGGGAATAGTTCTGTTTTTGCCGGTTCAGGTGTTGAAGTAATGAAGAATAAATATCTGGGTGAACATGGGCATATTGCTATAGCGACTAACGACCTACAAAGAGCCATCTCTTACCTAAGTAGAAAAGGAATAAATACTTTAAAAGAAACTGCCAAAGAATCCAATGGAAGGCTTAAGGCCATTTATCTGGATTTAGATGTATCTGGTTTTGCTATTCATCTGATGCAAAGGTAATATCTCAAAAGGAGGGAACAATGATAAAGGGAAAATACATCGCATTTGGTGAAATTATGCTCAGACTGAAACCACCTCAACAAGAGAGGTTTTTTCAAAGTCCCCTGCTGGAAGCTACTTTTGGAGGAGGAGAGGCAAATGTTGCAGTGGGATTAGCCAGGTTAGGTCTTGATGTATCTTATGTTTCTGTTATTCCTGACAATCCTATTGGTGAAGCCTGCATAAGAGAGTTAAATAAACAGGGAGTTAATACCACTTCTGTTTTACGAAAAGGGGATAGATTGGGTGTTTATTTCCTGGAAAACGGGTCAAACCAAAGGCCCTCAGTCGTTGTTTATGATAGAGCTCATTCAGCAATTGCTGAGGCATCAAGTGAAGACATTAACTGGAATGAAGTTTTTGAAGAAGCAAGCTGGTTTCATATATCCGGTATTACCCCTGCAATTTCTCTTTCAGCAGCTGAACTTTCTTTAAAGGCAGTAAAAACAGCAAAAGAGAAGAGTGTCAAAGTTTCCTGTGACCTTAATTATAGAAAGAAACTCTGGAAATATGGTAAAACTGCTCCGGAAATAATGAGCGAGATAGTTAAATATACTGATATTTCTATAGGCAATGAAGAAGATTGTCAGAAATCACTGGGAGTAAAAGTTGATATCGATGTAGAATCTGGCAAGCTTCAGGCTGATAAATATAAAGAATTAACTAACCAGATCGTTGATAGAGTAGGAGGAGGAGACGCCTTCGCCGCTGGGCTAATTTATGGTTTAAATCGTCTCTCTGATGATAGGGATGCCCTGGAATTTGCAGTAGCTGCTTCCAGTCTGGCTCATACTATACCAGGCGATTTGCCCTTAATTTCACTGGATGAGGTTAAGAAGCTTGCTGCAGGTTCAGGCTCCGGACGTGTGCAAAGATAAAAATTAAGAGGATCAATAATTATGAAAAAGAATTATCTTAAAGAAGCATTAATGAATGGGAAAACCGTTTTTGGGCCGTTTCTGAAAATTACCGATCCGGCAGTAGTGGAAATTATGGGTTTTGCCGGATTTGATTTTGTAATAATAGATCAAGAACATGGTCCTATATCTGTGCAAAGTGCCCAGGATATGATAAGGGCTGCTGAGTCAGTAGGAATAACTCCAATTGTAAGAGTGATTAAAAATGAAGAAACTTCTATTTTAAGAGCACTTGATATTGGGGCACAGGGAATTGAAATCCCCCAAATTAATAATAAACAAAATGCAATGAAGGCATTGAAATCTGTTAAATATTCACCACAAGGAGAAAGAGGAGTATGTAGATATGTGCGTGCAGCAGATTACTCATCTATGAAACTGTTATAGTTGCCAGACTATCCAGACATCCATAATTAGCACAATTAATTGAAAGAACTAAAAAAATAATTAGACAAGGTGCAGAAAGCAAAATATTCAGTATGGTTGATGGAAGGTTGGACACGATTAATGTAGACATTATATTTGAAGCTACAAAAAAAGACGATGCTATAGCTTTACAAGTTTTGCGTGATACTGGTACATATCTTGGCATTGCTATAGCAAATATCATAAATGTTTTAAATCCTGAAGCTGTAATTGTAGAGGTAAAAATTATTGAGGCAGGAGAATTTGTTTTCCAAAGCCTTAGAGAAACTGTGAAAAACAAAGCGTTGTCTTATCCTTTTAAGGAAGTAAAGATCATCCTTGGTATATTGGGTGATGACGGTGTTGCAATAGGTGCCTCTACCTTAATATTAGAAAGATTTTTAAAGTTTGGTAGATTAAAATTAGCAAAATAATTTTTATTTTAGTTATTAATATTCCTAAAGAATGCTACGGTATTTATAGTTTTACAGATATAAGTGATAAGAAATTTGAAGAAGTATATGGCAAATTATCGCAATCAGAAATTAATATCAGTTGTTTCGGAAGTAAAGTAGCCAATTGGGGTAAAAGTCCTTATAAAGAAGAAGATTATAAGCAAAGCATCGCAGAATTACAAAGAGCTATCCCCAGGATGAAAAAATTGGGCACTAAAATGATCCGAGGCATGAGTTTCTTCATTCCAAAAGATGAGAATCCGGTTAACCCTGACCTGGAAAAGTCTATAATTAAAAAATTGAAAGTATTGGTAAGTATGTGTGAAAAAGAGGATATTATATACTTGCATGAAAATTGTATGAATTATTTTTCTCAATCTTATGAGCATATGAAGAGGTTGATTGAAAATATTGATTCTCCAAATTTTAAGGTTGTCTTTGACACAGGCAATCCAGTTTTTACAGATAATAGAATTGGTAAACCTCCCTATAAAAAACAAAATACCTGGGAAGTTTACCAGATATTAAAACAAAAAATTCATTATGTCCATATTAAAGATGGCATATTTATAAAGGATACTGAGAATTATTTTCCTGAAGTTGAATACACTTTCCCGGGTGAAGGAAATGGTCAGGTAAAAAAAGTTCTAAAAGATTTAATTGCAAATGATTATGAAGGAGGCATTTCTATTGAACCTCATATGGGGGCAGTTTACCATAAAAAACCTTCAGACAATAAAAACGAATCTTTAGGCCAATATAAATTTAATACATATATTGAATATGGGGAAAAAACAATGAAGATGGTTAAAGATATTAGAAAGTCAATTACGAATGAGGAGAAGGACATCAAATAAAGATCTTTCAGCAGTTATAATTGCAGTTCCACATTATGAACATCCCGCTTTAGCAATCAAAGCATTTGAAAAAGATTTACATGTTTTAATTGATAAGCCTGCAGGTGTGTATACAAAACAGGTAAGAGAGATGAATGAGATAGCTAGTAAAAGTGATAGAGTTTTTGGGATTATGTACCAATTTCGAACAAAACCTCTTTATCAGAAGTTGAGAGGCTTAATTAAATCAAATGAGTTGGGAGAAATAAAACGTACTAATTGGATAATTACTGATTGGTATCGTTCACAGAGTTATTATGATTCAGGAAGCTGGCGCGCAAGTTGGAAAGGTGAAGGTGGTGGAACATTATTAAATCAAAATCCACATAATTTAGATATTTGGCAATGGACTTGTGGTATGCCAACTCGTATACGTGCTTTTTGCTATTTTGGGAAATATCATGATATTGAAGTAGAGGATGACGTAACAGCTTTTGTAGAATATAAAAATGGCTCCACTGGAGTTTATGTAACTGCGACTGCTGATGCGCCAGGGACAAATAGGCTTGAAATATCTGGTGATAGAGGAAAGATTGTTGTAGAAGATGAGAAATTAACATTTTGGCGTTTAAGACAATCAGAACGATTATTTAATAAAGAGTATAAGGATGGTGGCTTTGGAGCTCCAGAATGTTGGAAGTGCGAAGTTCCCATCAAAAGCAAAGATACTGAGGAACGTGTAGAAATAATAAATAATTGGTTAGATGCTATTTTTGATGGCACTGAGTTGTTATCACCAGGTGAAGAAGGTATTAACGGTCTTATGATATCAAATGCTATGCTGCTATCCACCTGGATTAATGATTGGGTAGAAATTCCAATAGATGAAAACTTATTCTATGAAAAACTTAAGGACAAGATATCAGATTCAAGATTTAATAATAAATTATAAATAGAAATTTAGAGAGAGCATTGCCCAAAGAATTGTTATGATTGGTTCCAATCCTAAGTAAATATATTTCTTGGAATTTCTTAAATGAATATATCAAAATTTAGGGGAGGTGATAATATTTAATTGAAAATTTTTGAGTAAATATTAGTAACTAAAAGAAAGAAGATTTAAAAGGAGGATTTTGATGTTTAAGTTTAAAAGATTTAAGTTAACATTTGTTTTAACTATTGTAATGTTGGTATTGCTGTCAATGACAGTCTTCGCCCAGACTGAATTTAGAGTTGCTACTAATCATACCGGAGATACTCCAGCTACTAAAGGTCTATACTATTTTAGAGATAGAATAGCTGAATTAACTGATGGGGAAATACAACTAAAGGTATATACAGGGGCGGTGTTAGGTTCTGAAGTAGAAACAATTGAACAAACTATTGGAGGTGCTATAGAGATGAATCGTGTTTGCACTGCCCATTTATCCGCCTTTAACCCAATAATGGATATATTTAGCATCCCCTTCTTATTTAAAAACAAAGAACATTATCTAAATGTTATCAATGGACAAATTGGGCAGGAACTAGCTGCAACTTGTGAAAATAGTGGATTCAAATTATTGGTTTGGGTAGACGGTGGTGCCAGAAGTTTTTATAACAATGAAAGGCCAATAAATCATCCAGATGACATAAAAGGTTTAAAGATAAGGGTTATGACTTCAGATATAATGCTTAGAACCATTAGAATGTTAGATGCATCTCCAACAACTACTGCATATGCAGAAGTATATAGTGCCCTTCAAACTGGAGTAATAGATGGCGCTGAAAATAGTCCAATAAGTGTTTATGACATGTCCCATTATGAAGTAGCAAAATATTTTTCATTAGATGAGCATATGATGATTCCAGATGTCATAATTATTAGTTTGGATGTCTGGAATAAGTTAGATCCATTACATAAAGCTTATTTTTTAAGAGTGAGTGAAGAAACACAAAAATATATCCAAGAAGAATGGGCTAAAACAGAAAGAGTATCATTAGAAAAAATCAAAGAATCCGGAACAGAAGTTAATACAATCTCAGATGAAAACAAGGCATTGTTTATTGAAAAACTTGCTCCTTTACATGAAGAATTAAAAGGTACTTTTGGTGGATATATTGATAGAATTCAATCTGTTGACTAGATTTAGATTTTTATTACCTTCTGATTATAAATTAGTAGTTGAAGATAATTGATTAGACAAACATAAAACCAGAGAAGTATAAATTATTGTGTAGAATACTTCTCTGGTTTTCAAAGGAGGCTAAATAATATTTTATATTATTATAAGTTTATAAAAATTATTAAAAAGATTTGTGTTTTCATTATGAGTATATTGTTGGTTTCGATGACTTTGCTTCTATTTTTTGCGGTTTTAAGTAGATATATATTTTCATACTCTTTTAGTTGGATAGATGCTTTTTCACGTTATTCAATGGTATGTATAGCTTTTATAGGTGGATCAATTGCTATATATGAGGGATCACATATAGGATTAGAATATTTTTTGGATTTATTACCATATAATACTAGAAAAATAATTAAGAAAATACATTTTTCCTTAATTATTTTTATTGGCATTTTAATGTATATTAATGGTTTAAAATTGATTTCACTGGCTTATAATCAAACTGTTCCAGCTATGCTTCCTTTAATAATAAAAAGGGGTCAATTATACTATATCTACCCCATTACTGCATTTCTATTTATTTTGCTGGCAGTAGGTTTATTATTATATGGAGATAAAGAGAAAAAATATTTCTAAATTGTATTTTAAAGAATAGTGGCAAAAAATACAATTCAATATCCAGTATTTAATTAAAATAGAAATTGAAGATTAGCGAATCTTTACTACTAATGTATTTTACCAAAACCTACTGGCACATTGCAGTTGTCACTTAAAAAGTGTATTACCAAATTTTAAATGGGTTAATCTATGAAGTATTGGATTGGCAAATTTTATTAAAAAATTTATAGTGCTTTAGAAATGATATACAATATTATTTACTGTATCCTAATTTGATTTATAAAATTGTGTAGAATAATAAATTAAAAGAGGTATTTATGATAAGCTTTATTCTATTTGCAGTATTTATTGTTTTGTTGATATCTGGAATGCCAGTTGCTTTTTGCCTCTTATTATCAGCAATATTTGCTGCTCTTTATGCAGAAATTCCCCTTTCCATACTTTTTCAAAGAATGTTTGCAGGAATTGATAGTTTTACTCTTTTGGCAATCCCTTTTTTTATTTTTATGGGGAATATAATGGAACAAGGAGGCATAGCAAACAGAATTGTCAAATTTGCAAATATTATAATTGGTAGAATAAAAGGTGGCTTAGCTGGTGTTAACGTTTTGGCAAGTATGTTTTTTGCAGGCATTTCTGGATCTGCTGTAGCTGATACTTCATCTATTGGATCGATGTTGATCCCGATGATGAATGAAGAAGGTTATGACAGGAATTTCTCTGCAGCAATTACAGCTACTTCATCAACAATCGGTCTAATTATTCCTCCAAGTAATACAATGATATTATATTCCTTTGCAGCAGGAGGTATCTCTGTTGCGAAGCTTTTTGCAGCAGGACTCGTTCCTGGAGTTATAGTAGGGGCAGGACTTATAATAGTTGGGTATATAATATCAGTCAAAGAAAATTATCCCTCTCATCCCCTACCGAATTTAAAAGAAAGAATTCTAATTGTTAAAGAAGCATTATTGAGTTTGGTTATTATATTTATTATTTTAGGGGGTATTTTATTTGGTATATTTACAGCAACTGAAGCCGCTGTATTTGGAGTCGTTTACGCTTTTATTATTAGTTTTTTTGTTTATAGAGAGATAGAACTTAAAAATATTCCAAATATTTTAACTAAAACAATAAGAACATCTGCAATTGTATTAATTTTAATATCTGCTTCAACTGCATTTTCTTATATTTTAGCATATGAAAATATTCCAGAATTTATCTGTAATATACTTTTAAATATTAGTCAAGATAAAATTGTAATATTAATAATTATAAATATTGTATTATTATTTGTAGGTACATTTATGGATATGTCTCCTGCGATTTTAATATTTACTCCTATATTTCTTCCTGTTGTGAAAGAATTAGGTATGAATCCCATACAATTCGGTATTATCATACTAGTAAACCTATGCATAGGGCTCAATACACCTCCTGTTGGTACTGTTTTGTATGTTGCAATGGGTATAGCAAATACTACTATGGATAAGATGCTAAAGTATTTACTCTATTTTATTATTCCAATGATGATTGTATTATTATTAGTTACTTATGTACCTATAATATCAATGTTTATTCCTAGTTTATTATTTAGATAGATATATATGATAAGAAATCTATTTTTGTTAATATTAATAAAAATAATGAGAAATATATAATCTTAATTACAGTAGATTCTTGATTTATCAAAACTATCAAAATAAGTCATAACTTAATTTAATATTAGGAATGATAATAAATATGAATGATAAAATTATAAATTCAAAAGACGCCAGTATGTTAGTTCAAGATAAAGATACTATTTTAGTTGTTGGTTCAGGCGGTGGGGTGATGGAACCAGATTTTGTCCTTGAAGCCATTGAAAGTAAATTTTTAAATACTGGTACCCCCAGAGATCTAACAGTTGTACATATATCAGGTATAGGCAATAAGCATGAGAAAGGAATTAATCGTTTTGCTCATAGAGATATGGTTAAAAGAGTAATAGGGGGTCATTGGGGTTGGTCCCCCAAAATGGCTAAGATGGCAATAAATAATGAAATTGAAGCATACAATTTCCCACAAGGAGTACTATCTTTATTAACTCGCGAAATAGCTTCTGGAAGAAAAGGATTAATTACTTCAACTGGACTAAAGACTTTTATTGATCCAAGATTAGAAGGGGGAAAACTAAACGAAATTACATCAGAAGATTTAGTAAAGTTAATTTCAATTGATGAGGAAGAACAATTATTTTTTAAAGCTATTCCCATTGATGTAGCAATAATTCGTGGAACGACTGCAGATGAAGAAGGTAATATTAGTATGGAGTGTGAAGGAGTAACTTTTGAAGTGTTGTCTGCTGCACAAGCAGCTTATAATAATGGAGGAATTGTTATTGCCCAAGTAAAGAGAATAGCTCAGAAAGGTACTCTTAATCCAAATAAAATTAAAGTACCTGGTTTTTTGGTGAATGCTGTTGTAGTAAATAGGGACCAATGGCAATCTTATGAGGAAGAATACAATCCCTCAATTTCAGGTGAAGTTAAAGTGCCAATGAATTTCAAGAATTTAGAATTAAATGAAAGGAAAATTATTGCCAGAAGAGCAGCTATGGAGCTTAATTTAAATATGAATAAAAAAGCAATTATAAATGTAGGTTTTGGTATGCCAGACGGTATAGCAAATGTTTGTTTGGAAGAATATTTATTTGATGAAGTCAAATTCACAATTGAACAAGGTGTTATTGGAGGGTTACCAGCTAATGATATTATATTTGGTACTAGTTATAACCCAGAATCTATAATTGACCAACCTTATGAATTTGATTTTTATCATGGAGGGGGACTAGATATTGCTTTTTTGGGCATGGCACAGTTAGACAAAAATGGGAATGTTAATGTAAGTAAATTTGGTGATATTATTGCTGGTTGTGGTGGCTTTATAGATATCTCCCAAAATACTAAAAAGGTGGTATTTTGCGGTACATTTACTGCTGGTGGTGGAAATATTAAAATCAAAGATGGAAAAATTAAGATAGAGAAAGAAGGGAAATACAGAAAGTTATTAGATCATGTTGACCAGATTACTTTTAGTGGAGAATTTGCGCAAGCCCATGGACAAAAAGTATATTATGTTACTGAACGTGCAGTATTTATTTTAACAAGAAAAGGATTGGAATTAATCGAAATTGCTCCTGGGATAGATTTAGAGAAAAATGTTTTGGAACACATGGATTTCAAGCCATTAGTAAAAAAAGTCAAAATAATGGATAAAAATATTTTTGGCCAAAATAAAATGAATTTAAGAAACTATTTATTTAATAAGACTAAGACTAAAAAATCATCTTCTTAATATCTTTAAAAGGTGTTCTAATTTTAAATTAATTATAAATTATAAAGGTATAGTTAATAAATAATTTTCGTTATAGTTTATATGTATTAAGTATTCTTTTTTAGGAGGAGTGTGTGTTATATTTTCTGTAAAAGTGAATTAAGCTAATTAAAAAAACTTGAAATGGGCCATCAAGAACCTCCATAATAAATTATAGAATAATCAAATATATTAAGGGGGATAATTCAAGATGACCCAACTAAATAGTAAGTCAATCAAGACAATTTTGCAAGAGGCACTAACAAAAGACGGAGATTTCTTAAAGGAAATGGTAAGGATGTTATTACAAGAGATGATGGAAGAAGAAAGAGATCAGCAAGTGGGAGTATTATCTCATCAAAGGGATAATAACAAAAGAAAGGCCAATAGGAACGGTTATAAGCCCCGGTCATTTAATACCAGGGTAGGCAGCCTACTTTTGGCTAAACCCCAAATAAGGGAGTTTGCCTTCCATACCCAATTATTTGAAAATTACCAAAGAAGCGAAAAAGCATTGCTTGCCACGATCTGTCAAATGATCAAAGATGGTGTCTGTACAAACAGAGTTAAAAAGATAGTAGGTAAGTTATCCCCGGATCTTACCTATTCCAAATTTACTGTTAGCAGAATAATCCAGGAGTTGGATCCCCAGATAAAAAAATGGCAACAGGCACAATTGCAAGATTATTACAAATATTTATTACTCATCACTGCGGGAGTCGATAAAAACGGCCATCGGAAGATCCTGGGAGTGGATATTGCCTTTGAGGAAAGCTACCAGAGCTATCTGAATCACTTTAACAAAATCAAAGACAAAGGATTAAAAAAGGTCGATTTAACTATCTGTGATGATCATAAGGGACTCATTAAGGCCCAACAGGAGCTATTCCCCAATACACCCCATCAACGCTGTATCTGTCATTTTATGCGTAATGTCCTATCTTATGTCCCCTATAAGGAGAAAGAAAAACTGGCCTGTTATCTCAAACAGATCTTTAATTCTCCCAATAGGCAGATGGCTATTACCATAGCCCAGATGATTGCCCAGAAGTATCAACAAAGTTATACCAAAGTCAGTGACATGTTAGAAGAGGAATTGGAATTTACCCTGACTTACCTGGACTACCCCGACCATCACCAGCGTAAGATTAGAACCACCAATTTAATTGAAGGGGTTATCAACAAAGATCTAAAACAACGTTCTAAAGTAGTCGGTATTTTTCCGAATCAGGAATCCTGCCTGCGCTATGTCTGCATGAGGCTCATGGAGATTGATGAAGAGTGGCAGACCGGCAGAAGGTATATGAAGATTTCAGAAGATGATAAAGATTCACAAAATAATGATTCTCTTTTAAGAGAAATAAAACAAATGAAAGAAGGAGTTAAGACTCAGGAGGAATTAGTGGTAACTTAATTTTACAGAAAAATTGGGATTGACTCTTTAGGAGAGAACCATACATAGATATAAACACAATTCAATGTATTATAAAAACAGAAAGGGTTTATAAAAATATGTATATAAAAGAAAAAACCATTAATGATATTAAAGTGGGAGAACAAGTTGAATTTACTAAAACTATAACCGAAACAGATGTTTACTTATTTGCTGGAATCACATGTGATAATGCACCACATCATATTAATAAAGAATTTGCCAAGGATACTATGTTTGGTGATAGAATTGTTCATGGCTTATTGACTGCATCATTAACATCTAGCTGTACATCACAAATTGTAGCCCCTGGTGGAATAGCGTTAAGCAATTCATTTAAGTATTTGAAGGCAGTAAGATTTGGTGATACGATTACTGCAAAAGCTGAAGTTACGGAAATTATTGTTAATAAAAAAATTGTAAAAATTAGGACTACCTGTACAAATCAGAAAGGTGAGTTAGTCCTAGATGGAGAAAGTGTCCAACTTTTGAGAATAAGGTGAAATTGTAGAATTTAATTTCTTGTATCTAAATATTAAGAAAAATTTTTAATAATAAAGCGAGATTTTTGTGATCATGGGGAAAATTGTATCTGGGAGAACAGAAATATATGCGATTTTAGGAGACCCAATATATCATTCTCTTTCTCCAATTATTCATAATGAAGCTTTTAAAATTAAAGATTTAGATAAAGTTTTTATTGCTTTGAAAACTAATAATAGAACTATAAAATTAGCTATGGAAGCAATTCGAAATTTTAATTTAAAGGGTTTAAGTATAACGATGCCACTAAAAGAGTTAATTATTGAATATCTTGATGATTTGTCAAATGACGCAAAGATTATAGGTGTAGTAAACTGTGTTGTGAACAATGAAGGTCTTTTAGTAGGTTATAATACAGATGGCAAAGGATTTAGTTTATCATTAAAAGATATGGGTATAAATAATTTGAAAAATGTTTTTGTCATTGGAGCAGGTGGTGTTGCGAAGGCTATTGTTTTACAGCTGATGTTAGAAAATGTTAAAAATATTTTTATCACAAATAGACATATTAATAGAGCAAAGACAGTAGAAGCTAAATTAAAAGGCATAAGTTCTTCCTTGATTAACATTATCGAATGGGACTATAAAGAATGGAGTAAAGTAATAAATAGTTGTGATTTAATTGTAAATGCGACATCCTTGGGAATGGAAGATATTGGAGATTTATCAGCAATGATTCCATGGGAAGTTGTTGATAAAAGAACAATTATTTATGATACAATTTACAAACCTTTAGAAACAAAATTAATAAAAAAATCAAAAAATATGAATTTAAAAGTCATAAATGGGATAAATTTATTAATATATCAAGCATCAATTTCTTTCAATTTATGGACTAAAAAAGAATTACCAATAGCATTTATAAAAAATCAAATATCAAGTTTTTTAGAAGGAAAATAAAAGTTTTTTAGATTTTCTTATTTAATCTAGCGGGAACTCCCCGCCTGTAAAGGTGGGGATGAGAGCAAGCTCCCGACAAATCGGGACAGACGTTAGTCTGTAAAAGTGAGTGCCAAAAATATATGAATGCATTAAGTATAAAATTGTTAGAAGAAATGGGTTTTTTACTTACGGAAATTGAAAATTCTAAGAATATAAGAGTATTAGTTATCAGTAGTTCTGGAGAAAAATCTTTTATATCAGGTTCTGATATTAAAGAAATATCTGATATGAGTGAAAAAGAATCTAAGTACCTTATAGAAATAGGCCATAAAATTTTATTTCGTATTGAAGAGCTAAGAATTCCTGTTATTGCATCAGTTAATGGGTATGCTTTGGGGGGTGGTTTAGAACTAATTTTAAGTTGTGATATTAGATTATGTTCCAAAAATGCACAATTTGGTTTTCCAGAAATAAAATTAGGATGGATACCAGGATGGGGAGGACCTTATAGATTGGCTAAGTTAATTGGTGAGGGCAGAGCGAAAAATCTAATTTTTAGGGGTAAATTTATTAGTTCAGAAGAAGCCTTAGATTATGGTTTGGTTACAGAAGTTTTTGAAGACGTTAAAGAGTTGAAAGAAGGCTCATTTAGATTAGCTAAAGAAATTACAGATAAAGCACCTTTACCTATTTTTTATGATAAGAAAATAATTAGAAATGGGATAAATCCCTTGAGGGATGGTTTAATTTTTAGCCATTGTTTAAAAACAAAAGAAGCTAGAGAAAGAATTGCGGCATTTATCAAAAAAAAGTAAATTTAATTATATTAATATATAAATAAACAATACTATCTAGAGTAGTGTTAACATATTCTTTTGAAAATTATTTTCAATCTGTTAAGTCAAGGTTATACAATAATAGCCTTTCAGAAAACTAGCCCTTTGAAAATTAAATAGCAGGAAGAAAAGATTTAACAAAGCGAATCTTATCTTTGTTTCCAGTCTTTACAGCAGTCAAGGCAACCAGTAAAACTGTGATATGGGCAATAGTAGAGTGATTGGAGATAGCCTGTAACCCCCTGACACTCGGATTTTGCATGGCCAGTTCCAGTAACCTGGAGAAAATCCTTTCCGAGCCACTGCGCAGGTTATAGACTTCCTTGAACTTTCTACTCCCATAGGCAATTTGCTTGCGGATATCTTCATCCACCACCTGCCGGTAGGCAAAACAACCAGTTCCCTTGACAAACTGTGGATACATCCAGGGACAGTAGGGGTGTTCCTCACGGAACTCCTTAGAATGGATAATCGGACAGACAAACTTGATTCGGGTCCTTTTCCCCTTCTCACATTTCGGGCAATATAGGGCTTGGCTTTCAGATCCCGGATGATAAAGGAAAGCACTTTGGCCGAATTGGCAATGACTGCACCGATTTCCAGACCCAGCTGATCCTTGGCCTGACTAAGCTGAGGAAGGATGATCTTGCTATCTACTACATTGGCCGGTCTGGTTTCTTCCACAAGCGGTAATTCAGACCAAGCATCACAGAGAACAAAATTCCGGTACCCCCAGAAATAACGAATCTTTTTCTGAAAGGGTTTGGGAAAATGAATCATGACTCCCAGTCGGCTCTGTGGATCACCTTTCGGCCTCCTGTTCTTCCTGAATCGATCTCTAAGCGAAGTCTTGAGGTTGTTTTCTTTCACCTTGACTGGGATATTGGTAGAATCAAAGGCCAGATACCTTCCCCTGATTTCACCTATCTGAATGAGCTTACCAACCAGCGCATTTCTTACCTCTTGTAAAATACCATTATCCGTATCGGCTAAAAAGGCCGAGAAGTTCTCTACCTGAGGTAGCTTTAGAGGATGAAAGCCGAAGACTAAAGCCAGATCAGGATAATCCCTTAACACTCTAACCAGATCAGAAAAATAGGAGATATTTTTCATGTTTTTGTAGATCAGGGCTTTTAGTAAAGCCTCATAACCCACAGGAGGTCTACCGGTAACAGGATACAATCTCTTCAATGATGAGGTATCCAAAAAAGAGAACAGGACTCATATTTCTCTAACGGCTTTAAATGATAAACCGTTTCTGCCTTAAAAAGCAATTTCTGGTTGGCCTTAAATTGGTTCATACCCCTTACCTCCTACTTTTCTAAAAAGGTGGTCTGACTAAACCTAAAATATCACAATATAAAGTCCGGGTGGAGGTGAAGACAAAATAAGATTTGGCAATGTTTTGCTAACGATAAAAAAGAGGGTTTCAGAAAACATATTAAGATAAAAAATTCACCTCCAGGCCTCGAAAAAAACAGGAAAATGAGGCAAAAAAGCAAGAAGACCCTCTTAAAACGCTTATCCTATAAGGGTTTTAAAGCTGGAGGTGAAACTTAAAAGCATATACTCTGGAAAGCATTGTAAAATAAGGGTTTCAGAGTTTTCTGAAAGCATATTATACAATAAAATAAAGGAGGTGTTTTTCTATTTTAATTCAGAGATTTAGTGAAATTGAGGGAGAATATTTTCCTTCAAAAAGATTGACTAAAGTTTTAGTAGGCCCAAAAAGTAATTTGAAAGCAAATAATTTTGTCATGGGTTCTGTAAAAATCGATCCAAATGGTTCAATACCAAAACATTGTCATGATAATGAAGAGATTTACATTATACTTAGGGGGAATGGTAGAATGGTAGTCGAGGGAGAGAGTAAAATTGTTGAAGCGGAAAGCGTGGTGTATATTCCGCCAAATAAGGAGCATTATCTTGAAAATAATACTGACGAACCACTTGAGATGATGTTTGTATATTCACCTGCGACCATCGTTGACCATTGGGAGAAAGAGAGAAGAGGAGAGCTAAGCTAAAAATAATTAACATGTAAAGAGCTTTATCATGTAAACAGTCAAAATGACATTATGAAATAATAACACCAAATGTAAAAAATAATACCATAACGTCTGTTAATGAAAAATATTACTTATTTGATATCCTAAAAAATATAGATATAGAATGCCAAATCCTGAAATGATTTATATATAATTTCTTATCATAATTATAGCCAGATGGTTAGAGTGAATGAAATTAGATAGGAATGGAATCTGATAGTCAAGCAGTTAGAATGGCTTCGGGCTTTGAGTCATGGGAAAGCGCTTTGCAAATTATTGCCTTAGGCAAACCCAATCTAACCAAAATGATCTCCAATAAAATAACTTTAGAACAATGGCATCAAACTTTCTGCGACTTGGAAGCAAAAAAAGAGATTAAAGTAATTATCTATCCAAATCCAGATATTTATGGATTTTAGTAGGGAGAATAAACCATGAAATATCATTACAAGCCATATGAGTTATTAAAAAGAAAAATACCCTCAGATCTTGGACTTGAATATACATTTGTTCAACGCATAGAATTAGATAATAGTATTAGAATTGAAACAAAATCTGAAGAAGCTTGTTTAGTTGTCTTAAAGGGAGAAGTTATTTTTTCTTCATCAAACCAAGCTGGTCGACTTCAATTTAAAGATATGCTATATATTCCTAGAAATAGTAAGATCTCTATTACTTCAAAAAACGCTATATTAATGTATTATGAAGCCCCTTCAAATATAGATTCCTCAGTCACTCATATAAAATTTTCTGAGATTGACAAAAGTAAAGAAACTCATAAAATTTTTGGAAAATCAGAAAACAATACAAAGCGACATGTGTGGCATTTTATTGATGAAGATTTTCAATGTTCTAGACTTATGATGGGATTATGCGAAGGTAGCATTGGAGGATGGACTGTTTGGCCTCCTCACGAACATGCAAAAGAAAAAGAAGAAGTGTATGTCTATTTTAATATGGGCAAAGCCTTTGCTGTTCAGTGTATATATGATGATATGGATAATCCATATGCAGTGGAGATGGTAAAAGATGGTGATCTTATAACAATACCAAAAGGATATCATCCGAATGTTTGCTGTCCAGGAGGTAAAATTTCTTATATATATTGTATGGTTGCGAAAGAAGCAGGGAAAAGAGATTTTATGGACCTCCATTTTCAAAAAATATATGGGGAAAATTTCTAAGAAAATAAAGGAGTCTAATAAATGAAATTTGCTCAAAGTTCTGCCGTTTATTTTAATTATTCTTTGCCATATGCTATTAAAGATCTTGGCGAACTTGGTTATGATGGTGTAGAAATATGGGGCGGAAGGCCACATATGTATAAAAATGACCTTGACTTTGAAATAAACCAGATCAAAGACATGTTAAAAAAATTTAATATGGATATATGTAATTTTATTCCGGCTCAATTTCGTTATCCTTCAATTTTATGCTCGCAAAATGAGATTGTCCGGAAAGATAGCATAAATTACATTAAATCTGCCATAGATAATGCAAAAAAACTGGGCTCTCCCTCAGTTAGTTTGTGTCCAGGGATGGTTCTTTTTGATCAAGAAATTAATATAGGTTGGGAAAATCTCATAAAAAGTTTTGAAGAACTTGAAGAATATGCCAAAGATAAGAATATTTTACTATTTATTGAGCCTGCTCATCGTTTTGAAACTAATCTGATTTTAACAATTGAAGATTGTCTTAGAATGCTAGAAATTTTAGATTCAGACATTTTTGGAATTTTAATTGATACTGGACATTGTTATTTAAATGGTGAGGATTTTGAAGAGATTCTTCCAAAATGTAAAGGCTATCCACTTCATTTTCATATTGATGATAACTTTGGAGATTCAGATTCACATTTAATTCCTGGGGAAGGTTCTATCAATTTTAAAGAATTAGTTAGAGCGTTACAAAGTATTGATTATAAAGGTTATGTGTCGGCTGAACTTGGAAGTTCATATATTATGGATTCACATAATGCATGCAAAAAAACTCTTACCAAATTAAAAGAAATTTTTTAATCCAGTGAGCACTATCTACCTGTAGAGTTGAGGTTGAGAGCTCTTTACTATTTATATATTCTTTTTTTTGATAGAATAAAGGGTATGAAATTATACAAAGCAACTTATACTATATCATCTGATTTGCCCTATCTCATTGGAAGATATTCCTAAAGGAATTTAAAAGATATCTAAAGATAAAATTCTTGGAAATAAAGCGAAATTATACAGTAAAAGGATATCTGGAAACTGGTATTGAAGCTGACTATATTCATTTATATATGCTTATTCCTCCCAAGTATGCAGTGAGTAAAGCAGCAAAAATTATCAAATGAGTTACAATCAAAAGTTGTGGACAGAGAAATAAAAAAAGCATATCCTTTGGAAAGTACATTTAACAAAAATATTTCCAAAATAAGAAAGGGATATGCTTATGAAAGAGTATACACAAGAAAAGGACTTTTGTACAGAAAAAAGTGAAACC
>LDZT01007443.1_pt1 | contig 18416 bp, 15 predicted proteins | sample 615521 | NCBI WGS metagenome assembly LDZT01 (sample SAMN03408292, study PRJNA278302) | terrestrial metagenome | isolation source: oil reservoir sample SB1 | place: USA: Alaska, North Slope, Schrader Bluff formation | collected 2011-09
AACCATTATACTTGATAGTATTATACAATAATGTTATGCTCATGACAAACGATTTTATTGTTGATATTTCAACATTTTGATATATATTTATCGATTTTATAATTGAATTTATCTTTTTTATCATTTAATTTTTTCTTAAACTCTCTAATTGCTAAATAGTATATATATTAACAACATATTTACTGATAATAGCTTAACGTATATTGATATTAATTAAATAATATTGTGTATTTCTATGGTTTTATGTCATAATAAAATTATGCGGGGTGTTAAAATGTGTGGAAGATATCTTTTGTCTTATGATTTGAAAAGTCTGATTGAACTCCTAAAAAACAGATGGGACGTTAAATCTCCCAGTATTGACAATTATGAACCGGATTATAATATTGCACCTGGCCAAACTGTACTGGCTGTTTATCAAAATCAGGATTCTAATTATTTCTTAAGCGAGTTCCAATGGGGTTATTTACCCAGCTGGTCAAAGGATTTATCTAAGAAAACGATCAACATAAGAAGTGAATCTATCGATCAAAAACCTTATTTCAAGGAATCATTTCTTAAGCGAAAATGTCTTGTATTGGCTAGTGGTTTTTATGAATGGCAGAGGGGTAAAACTAAAACACCCTACTACATTGGTATCAAAGGCAATGATCTGTTTTCATTTGCTGGCATTTGGGACTTTCATCCACAGCATCCCAATGTTAAAACCTGCGCCATTTTGACAACCAACGCCAATAGTGTTGTTTCACCAATTCATGACAGGATGCCAGTCATACTTGAATATGATACTGAAAAAGATTGGCTGACACTCGGCAGAACAGATTATAGCACTCTTTTTAGGCCTTTTAGTGATGATCGCATTCAAATCTACGAGGTTTCCAAATTTGTCAACAACTGGAGGAATAACTCCAAGCAATGCATTGAACCATTCAATAACGAGCAACTGAAATTTTAAATAAATTGAATAAACTTTTTTGGAGGTCAATATGAAGATTGGAATAATAGGATTGGGAAAAATGGGTTATAATCTTGCCTTGAACATGCGTGATAAAGGATATGATGTTCAGGCTTACAACAGAAGCAATGCAAAAGTAGATGCCATCATCCAAGAAGGGGTTACCGGACACTATACAATTGCGAGTCTCATGGGAGCCCTCGATGACAGGAAAGTCGTCTGGCTGATGGTGCCTGCAGGTGAAGCTGTTGACTCGGTAATTGAAGAGTTGTCTCCATGCTTAAAAGCCGGAGACATCGTCATTGATGGTGGAAATTCTAAATATCAGGACACTATTAACCGCAACAATTCCCTCAATGAAAATGGTGTCTACTATCTTGATGCCGGCACATCAGGTGGTACTGAAGGCGCTAGAAACGGTGCCTGCATGATGGTGGGTGGGGATGTCAAAGCAGTGGAATATCTTGAGGATTTTTTTAAGGCGTTAACCGTTGAAAATGGATTTTTGCATACTGGTATTAGTGGCTCAGGACACTATGTTAAGATGATTCATAATGGAATCGAGTATGGTATGATGCAGGCAATCGGGGAGGGTTTCAATATATTGAAATCATCTCGCTTCAACTTGGATTATAGTGCTATAGCCAAGGTATGGTCTAATGGCTCAATCATTCGGGGACTTCTGATGAATCTGACCGAGCAGGCATTCATCAATAACGGTAATCTGGAGAATATTATCCCGATTATTGATGCACATGGCGAAGGTCAATGGACAGTAGAAGAGGCCATCAGGCTTAATGTTCCTATTCCGGTCATTGCTAACAGTCTGTTCGTCAGATATGCATCCAAGGATTCGGGTCAGTTTTCTGATAAAGTTGTTGCTGCCTTGCGCAATGAGTTTGGCGGGCATAAATTACATGTTCAGTAGGTGTATGATGGATAATTCATTTGTGTTTGTTATATTTGGAAGTACTGGCGATCTGACAAGAAACAAGCTTATTCCCGCCTTTTATCACTTAATTCAAAATCCTGATTTTTCAGCAACCTTTAAAATTATAGCTATAGGTAGAAGAGATTACTGCACAGATGAATACCTGTCTGAAATTTATGGAACTATCGTCAATAAGATTAGCATGTTCAATGATGATATCTGGAAATGTCTTTCAGGTAAAATAGAATACCTTAAAATGGATCTGACTGATCAGCTGGATTATAAACTTCTCGAAGAATCATTGGCTGTATGCCATGAAAACATAGGTGTGCAGAATACAATCTATTACTTTGCGACTGCCCCTGAATTTTTTCCTTTGATGAGTCAAAATCTGGTTCATTATGGTTTGAATAAATTAGAGACAGGTTATCAGAGAATTGTCATAGAAAAGCCTTTTGGTTATGATTTGTCAACTGCTACATACTATAACCGAACTTTGAATGATGCTTTTTCGGAAGAATCTATTTTTAGGATTGATCATTTTCTTGGAAAAGAGATGATTCAAAATATTTTTTATCTAAGGTTCACAAACATTGTTTTTGAAAAAGTTTGGAATCACAACTGCATTAAAAGTGTTCAGATTATTGTTGATGAAGAATTCGGAATCGAGAATCGAGGTAGCTACTATGACAAATCCGGTGCTCTGAGAGATATGGTTCAAAATCATCTTCTTCAAATGCTAGCTTTGGTTGGGATGGACTCACCTGACAGTTTTAATGACAAAAATATGGTTGAACAAAAACTGAAGGTGCTTGAAAAGATAAGATTATCAGACGATATTGTTTTAGGTCAATACAGTGGATATTCCGATATAAAAGATATAACACTCGGTTCAAATACTGAGACATTTGTGGCCTTAAAGTGTTTTATCGATAATGATAAATGGAAAACTACCCCATTTTTTTTACGAACAGGCAAAAAACTGGATAGCAAGACAACAGAGATTATTATCGAGTTTAAAGATAATGAGGGTTACCTGCCATTAGACAATATACAAAACAATGTTCTAGTGATTAAGGTTCAACCGGAGGAAGGACTCTACTTTAGATTTAACGCCAAGAAACCTGGTGTCATGAATAGAATTCAAACCAATGCACTAGATTACTGTCAAACCTGCAATATCGACTATCGGTCTCCAGAAGCCTATGAAAAACTGCTCGACGAGGTTATTAAAGGAGATCAGACCTTGTTCTCCAGCTGGCGCGAGCTTCAGATTTCCTGGCATATAATCGATCAGATAGCAGATAAAAAAGCTTCTCTGACCGTTCATCAATACAATGAGGGTAGCACTGGACCTGCTGCTTCAGATTTGATGATGAAGAGAAACAATACCATGTGGATGAAGGACGTGTTTATATGAAAATTTATGATATCTCAATGCCAATCAGCAAAAATATGATTGTTTATAAAAATCGAATTGAGAAAAAACCTATTTTTGAGATTGCAGAAGATTTTGACAAGGGTAACGTCTTCGAATCAAAACTCTGCTTAAATCTACACACTGGGACACATGTGGATGCCCCGCTTCATGTTTTCAAAGATGGTCAGATGGTCGATAATTACCCACTGGATAAATTTTATGGTGAGGCAATAGTAATTGATCTTTCGGCTATTGAAGAGGGCATTGACAGAGAACATCTAATAGATCAAAATATCCAAAAGAACGATATAGTGATACTCAAAACCAAAAACTCTGAAGATGTGCGCTTCAATTTTGATTTTGTGTATCTTTCGATTTCAGGTGCACGATATCTAACAGAACAAAAAATTAAAACCGTTGCTATAGACGGTTTGGGAATTGAGAGAAACCAAGCTGACCATGCAACACACAAAGAGCTGCTCAGTCAAAGCATTCCAATTATTGAAGGTCTATGTCTAAAAAACATAAAAGAAGGCCGCTATCAATTCATAGGATTTCCCATCAGCCTGTCGACTGCAGAAGCCGCTTTATTAAGAGCTGTCCTTATTGAAAAATAACTGCCTTCCGGCAGTTATCCTCTGAAAAGACTGGCTTTATCTTTTTCTGCTTTCAAATTGACTTCAGCTCTGTCAAGCATGTTGTCCAATGTCTCATTCATATTATATTGGGAAATTCCGATATTTACCCAGTAATCCAAAATAGTATTATCCAGTTTTATTTCCCATTCTTTAACAAAAAACTTTATTTTTTTAGCAACCACTTCAGCATCGAAATAATAGCAGTCTGACAATACTGAAATAAACTTATCTTCTGACCATCTTGCTATAGCATCTTCGGACCGTAGAAGCCTCATTAGATTATCTGCAAAATCTCTCAGAACCATATCTCCAGCAAAAACACCATATTGTTCATTGATTTGGTTAATGCGATCGATATCAATCAAAAGAATAGTGAAAGGTTTTTTGCTCCTGTCCGCCCTGTTTTTCTTGTAGTGCAAAATGCTTTCTATCGCTATCTTATTGTATAAACCCGTCAGATCGTCCTTGAAGCTTTCATTTCTCAGCATGTCTTTCAATGAGTTTATTTCCCTGTTCAGATAGTTCACTTCATCATTCTTTTTTTTCAATTCATTTTCAAGATCAGCTATGGTTTTCTGCAGTTCGCTTAATAAAATCTCATCCTGAGTCATCGATATCATCCCTTTATCCGTTATTTGGACTTCAAATTAATTAACTCTTGAGTCATTATATAATACTTTCGGAACAATAATCAATTGAAATTTATAGATAATTATATGGTTATTTGAGGTATTCTCTTACTCTTTTCAAGACTCCAGAAACGCTGAACCCATATTTTTCAACGACAGCTTCTCCCTTAGCGCTAGCACCGAATTTATCGATCGTTATATTAAGTCCATCTAGTCCAGTGTATTGGTGCCACCCTAAAGTTGCTCCCATCTCTATCGCTATCCGTTTACGCATGGTTGTCGGGATGATAGTGTTTTGGTATTCGATTGTCTGATTGTTGAATATATCAAATGATGGCAAAGAAACAACTCTTACATCAGTTTTTTCCAATAGCAATGCCTTTTGGATTTCAATTGCCAGTGATACTTCACTGCCTGTGGCAATAATGACAGCATCTAATTTTCCCTTCTCGGAAGATATGATATAGCCACCCTTTTCAGTGCCTTGAATACTAGAATGATCTAATGACGGAACATCCTGTCTGGTCAGCACTATTGACGTCGGTTGGTCTTTTGATTCAAGTGCAATCTTCCAAGCACCCATAACCTCATTGATATCCGCCGGTCTTATAACTGTCATATTTGGGACTGCTCTGAGCCCTGCCAGTTGTTCAACCGGTTGATGAGTCGGCCCATCTTCTCCCACCGCAACAGAATCATGCGTAAAAACAAAGATTGAAGGTATTCCCATCAAAGCCGCCAATCTCATGGCAGGTCTCATATAATCACTGAATATGAAAAATCCTCCGGAGAAACCTTTTAACCCATGTAATGTAATTCCATTCACCATGGCTGCCATCGCATGCTCCCTTACTCCAAAATTGATATTTCGTCCTTTTGGATTCTCAACCGTAAAATCCCCATCTATACCCTTGACTTTGGTTGATGTTGACAAATCCGCACTACCTCCTATCATAAGAGGATTCCCCGCTTGAAGTAGCTTTAACAAATCACCTGAAGAGGATCTGGTAGCAGCAGAAGCCTTTCTCTCATATAGATTGAAAATCTTATCGAAATCAATTTCAAAGGTTCCATTCAAAATATTGTCAAGATATTTTGCTTCTTCTAGGTAGGCTGTTCTATAGGCAGTCAATTTTTCATGCCACTTGGTACATTTCAATAGACCTTTTTCTTTGTTTTTATCTCTAAAATCATCATATACCTCTACTGGGATTTGAAAAGGTTCATAATCCCACTGCAAGGTTTCTCTAGTTTTTGCCGCCTTTTCATCACCAATAGGCGCTCCATGTGTTTTACTATTTCCAGCATCAGGAGATCCAAACCCTATAATCGTTTTGATTTCTATTATCGTTGGCTTCTCTTGGTTGCTCTTGCCCTGTATGATTGCTTTGTTGATAGCATCAATATCTTCCCCATTTTCAACATAAATGTACTGCCAATTCATACTTTCAAATTTTTGACGTGTATTCTCACTGTTAGCCCATTTCACAGGTCCATCAAGCTGTATATCATTAGAGTCATACAAGACTATCAATTTGGATAGTCCCATGTGTCCGGCCAGACTCATTGTTTCTTGAGTCACTCCTTCCTGCAGATCTCCGTCTCCACATAGTGCAAAGGTATAATGATCTATCAAGTTAAAGTTTTCTTTGTTTAACAGCTGACTAAGATATCTTTCAGCAACAGCCATACCAGCCGCCATGCCGATTCCCTGACCTAAAGGACCACTAGTGGATTCGACTCCGTCCGTGTGACCATATTCAGGATGCCCTGGTGTTATGGAACCCCATTGACGAAATTGTTTCAAATCTTCCATTGTCACGTTGTATCCTGCAAAATGAAGCAATGAATACAACAAAGCGGAGCCATGACCGGCTGACATAACAAACCTGTCTCTATTGAACCAATCAGGTTCTTTAGCATTATATGAAAGATGTTCTGTAAACAAGGTATATGCCATCGGTGCCGCTCCCAGTACTATTCCTGGATGCCCACTATTTGCCTTATTAACCATGTCCACACCAAGCATTCGAATAGCGCTTATTGATGTTTTATTTTTATCCATTTCTTCACCTCTAATTTATTTATGTAGCATACCATCTATGTATTGTATTTTATTTCTTATGTCAATTCAAGTTTTTTGTCTCTATTGTTTTGTATTTCTATTCTCCAAATCCAACAACCATTTTTTCTTGTCTATACCTTCTGCATAGCCAACCAGGCTTCCATCTGCTCCTATGACCCTATGGCAAGGAATCACTATGCCTAAAGGGTTCCAGTGATTAGCTCCGCCTACCGCTCTGACTGCTTTTGGATTGCCAACTCTGATAGCCAGTTCTTTATATGAGATAGTTGACCCGTATGATATTTTCTGTAGCTCATGCCATACTTTCATTCTGAAATCAGTACCAATAATATCATATGTCAATTGGAATTCCTGTCTCAACCCTGCAAAATATTCCATTAATTGTTTAGCGGCTACATCAACATGTTTATTGAACCTTTGTTCCTCTTCATTTTTTTGCCTGAAACTTATCTCAGTCAGACCGCGGTCTGATGCTTTGATCCGTATTAATCCTAAAGGTGTCTCTATATAACGATTATACATTTTTTCAATTGCCTCCTGCTATTGCGTTTCAAAGGTGTCAAGCACATTGAACAGATCCTCTGACGCGTTTGGTTTGCTGTAATGCTTCTGCATTTCCTTCATGTTGTTGATTCTGATAGGATCATTTATCAGATCTTTTAGTAATGCAGATATCTCATTATCCTTGTTTAATCTTACCGCTATACCCTTATTCAAAAGATATATGGCATTTTCTTCTTCTTGACCGGGTATTGGATTGTTGATGATGATTGGAATATTTTTTATCAAAGCCTCGCTGATAGTAAGGCCTCCTGGCTTTGTTATTAGAAAATCAGATGCATCCATGTATAATGAAACCTGATCAGTATATCCCACTACCCGAAAATCCTTGTCAAATTCCTTCATGTGCTTTTCTAATATTCTTTTGGTTCGTTTATTCTTTCCGGCAATGAAGACCATTTGAATATCTAAATCCGACTCACCAATCACATCCATGAGTCTTTTGAATTTTCCTGCACCAAAGCTTCCCCCCATGGCAAGAATAGTTGTCTTATCCTTTAATTCCAAAATCCTTCTTGCCTCATCCTTCAACGTTATTTTATTATTATCAAGGCTTGTTGGTATGCCAGTGACTTTAATTTTCTCTATAGGAATGCCATCATCCATCATTCTGAATTTCATGTAGTTGCTGGAGACTATGAAAATATCTGCTTCTTCATGAATCCATGATGAATGATAATCATAATCCGTCACCAAAACGACTATTTTATATTGATAGCCAAATTTTTTTCTTGTTTTTATAATATTGCCAATAGAGACAGGATGAACACAGATTATATAGTCAGGTTGAAATTTCTCAATCAATTCCTTCAACTTTGTATAAAAAAGACTGAGATTGTTTTTTGTCAATTTCCCTTCTGTTGAGTTGTTCAGTTCATAAAGCCATCCATAAACCTCCGGAAATGTCTTGGCATTTATTTCATACCCCTTACCCGCAATCTTAGACAACACAGGCCTGATGTATTCCAAAATATCAACTATCTCAACCTGATAATCATCCCTGAAATTCTCTGAATACTCCTTAATTGCACGAGATGTTGCATTATGTCCTCCCCCTATGGAGACCGTCAAAACAAGTGCTCTTTTCATTTACCGACACCTCCTATAATTATTTCAGCTACTTTTATTCCCTCTATTGCAGATGACACAATCCCTCCTGCATATCCCGATCCTTCACCGGCAACATACAGCCCAGGCAAGTTGCTCATCATACTACTTTCGTCCCTTTGTAATCTGACTGGTGAGGAGCTTCTGGTTTCTACTCCGGTGATTATTGCGTCACCTCTATCAAAACCCTTTATCTTTCTTCCAAAGACTTCAATACCTTCAATCAGCGAATTTACAACATAATCAGGAAGACAATTGTGCAGATTTGAAAGCGTCACTCCCGGCTGATAAGTCGGTCTGATCTCTCCAAATTCTGTGCTTGGTTTACCATTTTTGAAATCCTTGTAAAGCTGTACAGGGGCATTATAATTTTCTCCACCAACCAGGTATGCCTTATGTTCCAAACTCCTTTGAAACGCCACACCTGAAAGTGGATGATCCAACCCAAAGTCATTAGGTGTAACACTGACCAACACAGCACTGTTGGAGTTTTCTCCATCTCGTGCGTAATAGCTCATTCCATTTGTCACTATGCCTTTTTCCTCTGAAGATGCCCCCGTTACAATACCTCCTGGACACATGCAAAAGGTATATACGCTTCGTCCATTACTGCAATGATGCACCATTTTGTAATCAGCAGATGGTAGGTTATATCGATCTACCGTACTCCCATACTGCGAGAAATCAATCATCTTTCGCGGATGCTCGATTCTGACACCCACTGAAAAAGGTTTGGGTATAATTTTAATATGTTGATTCAACATATGAAAGGTATCTCTTGCAGAGTGTCCAATCGCGAAAATCACCACATCAGAATAGTATTTGCCTTTTGTTGTAATGACTGAGCTGATAACGTTTTGATTTGACTCTATTTGTATTACCTTATCCGAAAAACTGAACTCTCCGCCATAAGACTCTATGGTATTTCTCAGATTGATGATAACAGCCCTCAATCTGTCTGTCCCTATGTGAGGCTTGTTCAAATAAAGTATTTCTTTGGGAGCTCCTGCTTTGACCATCTCTTGCAGCACAAATTTGCCTCTGCCTTCCTTGTCTCTGATTAGGGTGTTGAGTTTTCCATCTGAAAAAGTACCTGCGCCACCCTCGCCAAATTGAATATTGGATTCGGTGTTCAAAAGTCCTTCCTTCCAAAAAATATCAACATCTGTTATCCTGTCTTCAATCTTTTTCCCTCTTTCAAGGATAAGTGGCCTAGCACCGCTTTTCGCCAAAGTTAAAGCGCAAAAAATACCTGTCGGACCTGAGCCGACTATAATTGGTCTTTTTTCATGCCTGTAATGTCCTGATTGGATATCTAAAGGGATCTGAATTTCGTGAATATTTTTATTCTTAATTTTACTCAATAGTTTCTTTTGATCTTTCACCTTAACGTTAACTGAATAAACATAAAAAATCTCATTTTTCCTAGCATCGATAGATTTTTTGCAAATATGCCAACTCACAAGGTTTTCGGCTTTTATATTCAACAGATCACATATGATCTTCTCCAGTGATGTTTCATTTTGATTCGGGTTCAGTTTAATCTGATTGATTCTTATCATTCTCTATCTCCCTGCATATTAGAGTCTCTGACAGATTCCTGTTGATGGTATCCTCGCTAATGATAGTCTGCTCTGCACATCTAGAAGCAAAAACAGCCATCTCCCTGACAGTGAAATCCTTGATTATACCATATGCTATGCCTGCGGCAAATGCATCTCCCGCGCCTGTGGCATTTTTCATTTCAATTGATTTAGGATCTATGAGTCCAAATCTTTCCCCGTCTGAATAATAGGTGCCCTTATCTCCCAGAGTAATAAACACCAATTTCACACCTTTTTGATGAAAACAATCACAAGCATTTTTTAAATCGTCCATCGTTCTGATTCTCATACCAGATAAAACCTCTGCCTCCAACCCATTTGGTTTGATGCAATAGAAGTTACCCAGCAAAGTCGAGGAATTCATTGCTTTTGTGGTGGAGACAGGATCGTACAGTATTTTTTTATCATTGAATCTCTTAATTATATATTGAAGCTGCTCTGTTTTCAAATTTCCATCGACGATAATCAAATCAGCCATACTAATCTTATTGAAATGCATGTCAATATAGTTCTTATCAATCAAATCAGTGATTCCCATCTGACAAACAGCCACGTCCATATCCATCTTATGGTCCAAAATACACAAATATGCGGATGTCTGCTCTCCTTCGGCAATCATAACACCGGTCATGTCAATTCCAATTTTCGTAGATTCTGACAAAATATAACTGCCATTGGAATCCTCGCCGACAACACCAAAAAAAGCCACATCCATTCCTAATAAGCTCAGGTTCTCAGCGATATTTCTACCAACACCACCCATACTAAAATGAACCCTGCCCGGATTTGAATCCCTTCTTATCAAACTATTTCCATAAGGATATCCAAAAATATCGATATTTGCGCCACCTATTACCGCTATCATACGCTATTGCTCCTCCCTGAAGTTAAAAATAAAAAGGCCCTAAAGGACCTTTGCATTATCGTCTGTTGTTGTCACGACCTTTAAAAGATGTTTTCTTCTTGGCTCTGCATTCTTTACATCTGGTTGGTTCATTTTCAAATCCTTTTTCTTTATAAAACTCTTGTTCTCCGGATGTGAATGTAAAATCTGTGCCACAATCTTTACAGGCGATAGTCTTGTCCTTAAACATTAAATTTCCTCCTGGGATAGGTATAAGTATTTATATATATTATAAACCTGATTAAATCATATGGTAAAATAAGCAAAAAGTAAAGTAATTTTCACTGCTTTTAGAGGGTATTATTCAACTCCTCAACAAACTGCGAAGGCAACTCCGGATAGAGTATTTCGAGTGTCGAAATCGCTCTGGTCATCCCAACATAAAACACCCTGCGTTCTTCTTCGAGGTATCTCCTATATTCATCTGTTGTCTGATTTTTCCTGGTCAATGGAAACTCTCCAAAAATATTATCAATAAGAAATACCCTTTCAAATTCCAGACCTTTTGTGCTATGAATGGAGGATAAGATTATTTTATTGCCACTATCTTCTTTCGAGTCCTTTAAAAGTGCCTTTAGATAGTCCAGGTTGCTCAGAAAACCGATGATGCTATCTGAATTCCTGCATATTTCTTTTGTGATCTCAACGTTCAGAAACTTGGATGAAAATGTAATTCTACCGTCTTTTTCCATTCTGCTGAGGTAGTCCTCATACCCCATGTCATATCTGATATAGTCCAAGGCTTTTTCAGGTCTCAGTTTCGATATGTGATTCATATCATACTTAAAGGATTTGATGTTTTTCTTTTTGAGCTTATCTATTTGTGGAAAGCTGAGGAGGCAATCATAAACATTCCTTTTGCCTTTCATCACATGCATGCTCATATCTTTTGTAAAGTAAGTTTGACACTTGTAATAAATAGTCATAAATGATTCTTTGTCATATGGGTTGAGTGCAAGATTGAAGAAACTGGTTATGTCTCTCAACACAGAAGAATTGAAGAATTTGCTACCATCCTCCTTGATATAGAAATCCATATTTTCCTTTCTGAGCATCTCAGCAGCTATTACAGAAGATATGTTATAGCGATAGAGTATGGCTGTCTGCATATTGGGCTTATTCTTAATTTTAGAAACGATATATTCTGCCTGCTGACGCCTCGAAAGAAATGACTTAATGATGAGTTCCTTTTTTTTATCTTTGAATGCAACGATATTTTTTTCGTATCTCTGACTGTTTTGTCGGATGAATTGTTTAGCCGATTCCACCACATTCCCATCACACCTGTAGTTTATATCCAGATTATAAATAATTGCATTTTTATAGTTTTTTTCAAAGTCCAGCATGATCTGAGGACTGCTTCCTCTAAACGAGTAGATTGACTGATCATCGTCTCCCACCATAAAAATATTGCCGTTGGATATATGGCTTATGATATCAAATTGTATTTTTGATGTGTCTTGGGCTTCATCCAGCTGAATATACTTGTAAAAGCCTTTGAATCGGTTTGATATGCCTTGATTGCTTTTCATTATGTTTTCGCAGATTACCAGCATGTCATCGAAATCAATCAAGTTGTTTTTCTTCTTATAAGCCTCATAGATCAAATACATCTCTTCAAAATCTTTTATGCCTATATCGGCTGTCTTAAACTCCTCCATTTCCAATTTCAAATTCTTGACATAACTAATCTTGCTGCTCAGATTTTCTACCTCATCTGGGCTGACAGTATAAAACCCTTCATTCGAATAAGTTCTTGCTAAGATATTCTTGAGCACATCATAGTTTGATTTCAATAAATTGATTGTTTTTCCAGTCTTTTTGTAATAATCTCTCACAACCCTATAGGAAAAGGAATGAATAGTTGAGAAACGAATGTGTTCATTTTCTATCTCTGGAAACAGATTGTTGAATCTCACTTTCATCTCTAGGGCTGCCAGTTTAGAAAAGGTAATCGTGAGTATCCTATCTTTGCCCAATTCACCATCATAAATCAATCTGCCCGCTCTTGATGTAATAACGGTGGTTTTCCCTGACCCTGCCGTTGAAAGCACTAGCCCCGCACCCTCTCCGTGGGATACCGCTTTTTTTTGTTCGATGTTGAGACAAATTCCTTTTGTGTTTTCCAGATAGTCGAAATATTTCAATTGTCATTGATCCTTTCTGTTATATTTTCCATTTATTGTATCATTTTAGGTGCAAAAAAACAAAACAGGTATATTGACCGATTAAATGAGCTTTGAGTCTAATTATTGATTTCTGCATCAGTTTCCCATTTTCTGAATGTTTTTCTCAAATCATTCATCAACCAGGGGCCTATTATAATAAATGCAGCTATCTCTGCAATAATAAAAGCAAACCAAACACCATTTAGACCGACAATACGAGACAAAATGACCGCTACAGGCAGCAAAAAGATAATCTGTCTGATAAAAGAAGCGATAAGGCTGACATAGCCCTTGCCCATAGCTTGAAACGTTACAGAGAAGGTTATACTCATGGCTGCTATTGGTAAACCAGCGGCTATACTTCTCAATGCGATCTTACCTATAGATATCATTTCCTCAGAGGCATCAAACATCAAAAGCAAAGGTCTTGGAAACAAGATCATGATAGATGCACCGGTAGCCATGATTGCTAATGCTATTTTTAGTGAGAATTTGAGGGTGTCAATCATTCGTCTCTTATTCTTTGCACCATAATTGTATCCCATTATAGGCATATATCCCTGGGTCAAACCAAACACAGGCATAGTAATAATGGACTGTAGCTTGAAATATACGCCCAACACTGCTACAGCAGTTGGTGTGAATCCGATAAGTATAATATTCAATCCGGTCAGCATCACAGAGCCTAGGGACTGCATTATGATACCAGGCAGCGCTACAACATAAATGTCTTTAAAAACTTTCTTGTCCGGTTTGAATCCTCTTAATTTTATATCAACCTCGTGCCTCCCATTCTTGATAACCAATGAAATAAATGCGAAGCTCAAAATTTGTCCCGTCACAGTTGCTATTGCTGCACCTCTGATGCCCATGGCAGGTACGCCAAACCAACCGAAAATCAATATGGGATCCAATATAATGTTGGATATGGCACCAAGCAACATGGCTTTCATAGGCCTGATCATATCACCTGTACCCTGAAGTATACTAATCCCTGCTTGTGCCAAAAGCCTACCAAATGAAAAAGTCATGATAACGCTGATATATTGGGTGGTCAAAGCAACCAACTGAGGATCATCGGTAAACAGCGACACTGCATTCCTTGCAAAAAAAACGCCTATAATAGCCATCATTATTGAATAGATTATACTGATTATATAACCATGGCTTGCAGCCATGGATGCAGTTTCTCTATCTTTTTCACCCAATTTTCTAGCAATTAGCGAGGTGACTCCTACACTGGTGCCTACCACCAAAGCGATTATAAGCAATTGAAGAGGAAACGCCAATGAAACAGCTGTTAGCGCTTCCTCGCTAATCCTTGATACGTATATGCTGTCAACCACGTTATACATTGCTTGAATACTCATGGACAGCATCGCCGGAAGTGCCATCGACATGACGAGTTTCTTTATAGGCATGGACTCCATCTTATTGGATTTTTCTATCATTTGATTACCTGCTTTCTAGTATGGTCAAATTTCTGTTTACTGAACCATTAATTATAAAACCTATATCAGATAAAGTCAATTGACTTTCAATCTGTTTTTTGGCTTGACAATAGAGGCTTAATCATGTATATTTTCATTAAGAATTCACATGACTGACGGAATTGTGGAATTAACCACAAGGGAGTGTGGAAATTTATTGAAAGCCGACCGTCTGGGCAAATGTCCGGACGGTTTTGTTATTTTTTGTCCGGTCTTTCATGGAGGTTAGTATGTTTGAACAATGGAAAGATTTTCATAAAGGAAATTGGACAGAACAGATTGATGTAAGGGATTTTATTCAAAAAAACTATACCCCTTATCTAGGAGATGATAGTTTTCTGGCAGATAAATCTGTAAGGACTGTGAATCTTTTATCAGTAGTCGAAAAATTGCTTCTTGAGGAACAAAAGAGAGGTATCTACGACATCGATACAAAATCACTCTCAGGTATCGACAATTCCGAAGCAGCGTACATAGACAAAGATAACGAATTGATCTACGGTCTTCAGTCCGATGGTCCATTGAAGAGACTGATCAATCCTTATGGTGGTATTAGAATGGTCGAGAGTGCGATCGAATCCTACAAGCTTGATGTCCCTGATAATTTGTTGAAAGAATTTAAAAAATACAGAAAATCTCACAATGATGGTGTATTTGATGCCTACAACGATGAAATCAAAAAAGCAAGGGCAGCTGGTCTTGTAACAGGTCTACCGGATGCTTACGGGCGAGGTAGGATCATAGGAGACTACAGACGCATTCCTTTGTATGGCGTTGATTTTCTTATCGATAAGAAAATTGAATTTCTAAGCAACATGGCTTTCCCATTTACTGAAGAAATGATTCGGATCAGAGAAGAGGTTTCTGAACAGATTACTGCACTTGGCGCAATCAAGAGCATGGCACAAAGGTATGATGTAGATATTTCGCTTCCAGCCAAAACAGCTAGTGAGGCTATACAATTTCTATATTTCGGCTATCTCGCAGGTGTGAAGGAAAGCAATGGCGCAGCCATGTCGCTGGGTAGAACCAGCACATTTTTAGATATATATATTCAAAATGATATATCAAAAGATGTTTTGACAGAGATAGATGCGCAAGAACTTATTGATCAATTTGTTATAAAGCTCAGAATCATCAGGCATCTAAGAACACCTGAGTATGACGAGCTTTTTGCAGGCGATCCCAACTGGATCACTGAAGTATTGGGAGGTATGGGAGATGATGGCAGAACCCTTGTTAGCAAAACCTCTTATCGGTTCATCCACACCCTGACGAATTTGTCAGCTTCACCCGAACCAAACATGACTGTCCTTTGGTCTGAAAATCTGCCGGAAAATTTCAAAAAGTATTGTGCGAAAATGTCAATCGAAACCTCTTCGATTCAGTACGAGAATGACGATATTATGCGTCCTTCATACGGTGACGATTATGGGATCGCATGCTGCATATCCGCCATGAGACTCGGCAAGGAGATGCAGTTCTTTGGTGCTAGGTGCAATCTTGGAAAAGCTCTTCTGTATGCAATCAACGGTGGCATGGATGAGAATTCGCATGAATTGATATTAGAGGGAATAGAACCAATCAATAGCGAATATCTTGATTACAATGAGCTGATGGCAAATTTCAGAGTTGTCATGGAGAAGGTAGCAAAGCTCTATGTCAATACAATGAATATCATACACTTCATGCACGACAAATATGCCTATGAATCGGCTCAAATGGCATTGCATGATGAAATAGTCGGAAGATATATGGCATTTGGTGTTGCCGGATTATCCATCGTAATTGATTCGTTCAGTGCCGTCAGACATGCCAAAGTCAAACCAATCAGAAAAAACGGATTGACTGTGGATTTTGAAATAACAGGTGACTACCCTGCTTTTGGAAATGATATTGATGAAGTGGACAATATAGGAAATGAGATTCTGGAATTTTTCATCACCCAACTCAGAAAACATCCAGCCTATAGAGGAGCTAAACATACATTATCTGTGTTGACTATTACTTCAAATGTGGTCTATGGCAAAAAAACAGGCACAACACCTGACGGAAGAAAAGCTGGAATGCCATTTGCGCCAGGTGCCAATCCAATGCACGGAAGAGATACAAACGGTGCTCTTGCATCTTTGAACTCAGTAGCCAAACTAAAATATAAGGATGTCTGTGACGATGGCATCTCAAACACCTTCACAATTGTACCGAATGCTATCGGAAAACTGCCACGACACAGAATTGACAACCTTTCCTCAATAATGGATGGCTATTTCAATCAAAAGGGACATCACCTAAATGTCAATGTGTTGAATAGAGAGTTGTTGTTGGATGCCTGCGACAATCCAGACAAATACCCGAATCTCACCATCAGGGTATCCGGATATGCGGTCAAATTCAACAAGCTGACCAGAGAGCAGCAGATGGACGTCATTAGTAGAACCTTTCACGAAAAAATGTAACATGAGGAGTGAGTTGATATGTTGAAGATTCATTCGATAGAGACCATGGGCGCGTTGGACGGGCCGGGTCTGAGAATCATCTTTTTCCTGCAGGGATGTCCTCTCAGGTGCTTGTACTGCCACAATCCCGATACCTGGCAGTTGGACAAAGGCACCATTTTCGCTGATGAAGAGATAGTGCGTAAAGCCCTTAGATACAAGCCATACTTTCAGAACAATGGGGGCGTGACCTTTTCGGGAGGTGAGCCATTGCTTCAGGCAAATAAACTGGTTGATCTCCTAAAGACATTAAAAGCCAATGGACTACATGCAGCCATAGATACATCCGGATACTTTAATGTTTCTGATGTTGTCATTGTTGAACTGCTTCAATATACAGACCTTGTCATACTGGATATCAAGCATGAAGAGTCCTATCAATACAAAAAAATAACAGGACATTCAATTGATAGATATTTACAATTCAAGGAAATACTGATCAATAAAGCCAACTGCAAAATATGGCTCAAGCACGTGGTCGTTCCCGGATTGACTGACGATCTCCGGCACATGAAAAATTTGGAAAAGGAAGTCCGAACATTCCCACTGGATAGGGTCGAGAAATTTGAACTGTTACCCTATCATACAATGGGTATATCAAAATATGAAACCTTAGGTATCGATTATCCTCTTTCTGATACTCCTGAGATGAATATGGAAGACATTAACGAATTAAAAAGACTTATTAATTTGGACTGCCTGATATAGGCAGTCCAATTATTCAATTAATTTTTGATCTCAAAAGCGTATACCCCACCCCAATCTTCATTTTTTTCTACAGATGTGTTTGATCCTATATAGTATTCCTGCTTTTCCGCATCATACATTTTACCTGTGTACGTTATATTCCAAACTGATGGACCAATTGCTTCAAAATAAATCTGTCCTCTTGACTTGTTGGGCTCAGAATAAGCCGCTAGAAGTTCAAAATTAGCATTGAAGGTTCGTTTTATATCATATTTCTCATAATCAAGACCTGCACCGGCTTCCTCTAAAAATTTCCAACTGACACTAAGCGTACCCTTCCCAGACTGCCTAGCCGCGTCATAATTGCCCTGGATTGAGGCTTCTGTAAGAGTTATCAGTACACCAGGACTATTTTCCCCATATAGCCAGGTTTCTTTCAATTTTAAGCTTTTCCCTCCTGTATAGGTCTGATTTATTGTTCCGTCAGCACCAATTTCTATCGTTCCGAGAAGCCACCCAATTGCCTCATATTCATATTCAGGTACATAGTCCACTTGTGTGGCTACACCATTAAACTCAAGAATCATCTTTTCATCAAGCTCTATCTCAACAGATGGTGGTGTAACCTTGAATTCAATGGATTTGACTGGTGCGTCCTTCTCCATATCCGCATCAGGTGCATAGATATCCAGCTTGTTTGGAGATCCGGCAACCATATGCCCATAGAGGGTAAAGGCTGTA
>LDZT01010970.1_pt1 | contig 18359 bp, 16 predicted proteins | sample 615521 | NCBI WGS metagenome assembly LDZT01 (sample SAMN03408292, study PRJNA278302) | terrestrial metagenome | isolation source: oil reservoir sample SB1 | place: USA: Alaska, North Slope, Schrader Bluff formation | collected 2011-09
AATAAAAAATCGAAAGAAAAAGAGCTAAAAAGTGATAAAAAGCTAAACCTCTTTAAGAGGTTCTGAAAGCCACCCGCTATGCGGGTGCGATATTTACTATTCCCTTTTATCTGAATTTTATTGATTACAATTATTAATTATAATCAGATTTAATTAGTTTTTGAATTTTTTTTAGCCATCTGTATGCCCATAATATTAACATCGATAGATTTAACATTAAGTCCGGTGTTATTTTCAATCTCATCTTTTACCACTGATTGTATTGTTTTGGCAACATCAATAATCACTGTACCATATTCAACGATTACTGAAATATATGCAGACATATTTTTTTCATCTATGAGTTCAATTTTAATCCCCTCCTCGATTTCTTTTACACCAAGTAAAGTCCCAAAACCACCTTTGGAATGGGCTATTAATCCTGCCACACCCTGGATATTAATAACAATACGACTAACAACAGTGGCTAATACTTCCGGGGCAATTTTAATCTCCCCTAAATTATTCTTTACATTATTTTCTTTATTTGCAATATGCTGCTGATTCTTTTCTTTTGTTTCCTTTTTGGGTTTGTTATCTTTAGTTTCAGCCACTCTCTCATCATCTTGCTTTTTCTTATTTTTTAATTTCTTATCCTCTTCCTGCATAACACATACTCCTTAATTTATCAATCGATAGCAATAAGATAGCTTACCAATTAAATATTTTTATTAATACTAAATTTCATACTAACTTATTTTTTAGCTCGGAGTCACTAAAAATTTAATAGCAGTTCGTTCATCTCCATCAATCTCAACATCCACAAAAGCGGGTATACAAACTAAATCAATACCGCTAGTGGCGGTATACCCCCTGGCAATTGCGATTGCTTTAATTGCTTGATTAACTGCTCCTGCCCCAATTGCCTGCAATTCAACTTTCCCCTGTTCTCTTATTACTCCTGAAAGTGCACCTGCAACTGCTTTTGGACTGGATTTTGAAGATACTTTTAACAATTCCATTTAAGAACCTCCCAAATAACTATGAACCATCAACTATTTTTACAATGTTTTAATCCTTTATAATTGCTTGTATCGTCTTATGGTTTATCCTACTATAAATATATTATGGTTAACCTACTAACTTTTATTTCTAGAGTTCACCTCCCTAACATGATAACTTATATTTATTAGCGTTTTTATTATAGCAAATTTAAGTAGCAAATAACAATTATTATTAAAAACTTATCAAAAACAAAAAGTATATTATTTCAATTTATAATTATCATCTAAAATTTTGAATCAATGTCTTTATTTGCTGATATTGATCCTGATTTATATATGGAGAATTATAAGGCATTAGGGCATCATTATGCCAGAGAGGATCAACGGGTTCCGTTAAACCATAGTCTTTTATCGCTTCACTCCATATTTTTGTACCAGGAATTGGTGAAAATTTGGCCAGATAGGGCTTTACCCCTGTATCAATAACATAACGAACTGAATCTATAATACTTTCAAAATTTTGCCCTGGAAGACCTACCAGTATATAGGCACATATTTGTTTATTTAAAAAACCTGCACGCAATAGATTTTTAACTGCCTTTTTAAAACCTGAATTATCGATCTTACCACCAGTTTTTCTCTGTAATCTAATATCGGATGTCTCAAAACCTAACCAAATTTTTTTAAATCCATTTTCCATCATCAATCGGGCAACATCTCGGTTAATATATCTGGCATGGAGAGCATTAGGTGTATAAAAATTAACATTCAAATTTCTTTTTTTTAGTAATTCCATTAGTGGAATGAAATGTGTCTCTGAATTGAGCAAAAGGGCATCATCATAAAATACAAAATTATGAATACCCTTTTCTTCTTTCCATTGCACAATCTCTTCTATAATAGAAGAATGGCCCCGGAATTCGACCTTAGAATTTAATAAATATGATGCACAATAGCTACACCGAAAAGGACACCCTCTAACAGTAATAAGACAAATATAATCTAAATTTGAGTATAAATCCCATGCCGGGTAAGAAAAAGAGGGGAAATGTAAAAAATTATTCATAAATTCTCCTGAATGTGAGGGTTTTTCACAAATTTCAGCTAATAATTCCAATAAATATAACATTTGATAGTTCTTTAAAATAAAATCAGCACCTGAGAAGGAAATTGCATGCTTGTAACATAATGTAGCATAAACACCTCCCAGAATTACCGGACAATCAGGGTAATATTTCTTTACCAATTCAATTACTTTAAACACACCCGGGTACCAATAAGTCATAATTGAAGTTACCAAAATCGCATCTGGCTTTTTTATGCAGTTTAATTTTTTGAAAAATATTTCTTCTGTAATGCCATATCGGCTATAATTCCTGGGGATACTTTTCAATATTTCCGGCCTTGGAATAGGTGTTTTATAAAACGGCCCTCTACCACTCTTATCATTTTCGGGCTTAACCCGTTCTTGTAATTTTAACAATTCCTGATCATAGCGATCCATACAATCAATATAATCTATTTCATAGCCTATTTTTCTCAATATAGAAGCAATATGTAACAAGCCCAGGGGTTTAGACCAGAAGTCATATGCAGTAAAATCATATATCCACGGATTAATTAGAAGCAATTTTGGTTTTTTCTTAATTAAATTCATTTTATTCTTCATTTTTATTAAAGGTTTTTACACCCATTATTTTTGTGTTACAAATATTATTGTCTTATTTTTAGTTATAAACAAGATTTAAGGGTATACTATATATCATATATATCATAGCATTTATAGTATATTTAATACAGGCCATATAGGTTGACAAAAAATCAAAAAGGGTATAGAATGCCCTCGGATAGTAAAAAATAAAATCCATCAAAACTCGATTTTTATCTCTTAAATATTAATCTGGTAAACAGAACTTAGGCATAATAAGAAAAGAAAATTCTAAAAAAGAACCTGTATTAAAAATGAATAATTAATTATAATCAATGGGAAACTAGTCAATAATTAGTTTCTCATTTTTAACTTTATAATATTTTTGATTATTTTATCAAATTTATAAAAAGAGGTAATTGTTGTGAAAATTATAATTATCGGTGCGGGAAAAGTTGGTAGCCAAATTGCCCAAACCCTTTCTGCTGAAAATCATGATGTAACTATTATTGATAAAAAAGAAGATATTCGTCAGGATTTAGACAACAACCTAGATATTATGACTATTGTAGGAAATGGTGCTAATGTACGTATCTTAGAAGAAGCAGGTATCAGGGGAGCTGATATGCTGATTGCTGTTACACGTTCTGATGAAGTAAATATGATAGCATGTATGACTGCCAAACAATTCAATGTTGCAAAAAAAATAGCTCGAATTAGAAATACTGACTATATGTATAGCAACTCTCTCTCCAAGGAAAAGTTAGGCATTGATTTTGTAATAAATCCAGAAAAGGCTACGGCTAAAGAAATTGTCAAACTATTAAGAACTCCTACTAATGTAAGCGAAGCTCAAGATTTTGCAGGTGGAAGGATTTCTCTATTTGGTTTAAAGATTGAAGAAAACTGTAATTTGACCAACAAGGAAATTAAAGATATTAATTTTGGTTCAAACACATTATTAGTTGCAATCTTTCGAGAAAATAAACTAATCATTCCTTCTGGTAATGATAAAGTATTCATTGGTGATAAAGTATACATATTAATAAAAAAGGAAAATTATGTCGATTTAGAACTTATTTGCAATAAAAAAACCTGTGCCATGCAAAATGTGCTTATATTAGGCGGAAGTAAAATTGGTATTCAAACTGCCTCTATCTTAAATAAGATTGGAGTCAAGACTAAACTGATTGAAATGAATAAAGCAAAATGTGAAAAAATTGCAGAAAGCTTACCCCAAACCCTAGTAATTAATGGAGATGGTACCAGTATTGAACTTTTGAAAGAAGAGGGAATTGAAACAATTGATGGTTTTGTAGCTGTCACCGGATATGATGAAGAGAATTTACTGGTTTCACTTCTAGCCAAACACCTTGGTACAAAGAAAGTAGTAGCCAAAATAAGCCGAACTAATTATATTCCTATACTGGAAAGAATTGGTATTAATGCAGTTGTCAACCCCAGATTAACTACCGCTTCGGCTATTTTGCGTTTTTTAAGAAGAGGTGAAATTATTTCGCTAACATTACTAAAAGAGGGGGAAGCAGAAGTCACAGAGCTGATTGCCCAAAACAATTGCAAGGTAATCAACAAACCACTAAAATCTATAGCTTTTCCCAATAATACAATCATAGGTGCAATCATTAGAAATGGAGAAGCAAATATCCCCCATGGGGAAGATTATATCTTTGAGGGGGATAAACTGATTATCTTTACAAAAACTGCAGAGGTAAAAAAAGTAGAACAACTCTTTAATGGACGAAAGAGCTAGAAAATTAATTGAAATACAAGGTTGTTCTTCATACACTAGGTAATATAATATTTTTCTTAGGCATAAGCATGGTTTCCCCTTTGTTTTATTCCTTATATTACCAGGAAACAAATAGCATTTATGCTTTTGTTGCTTCTATTATTATAACAACACTTTCTGGGCTTTTTCTGCAACAAACATTTGTACCTGAAAACGGAATAGGAAGAAAAGAAGGCTTTGCTATAGCTGTACTCGGATGGACACTTGCAGCAGCCTTTGGGACATTTCCTTTTCTTTTTAGCGGTACTCTCACCAATTTTATTGATGCCTATTTTGAATCTATCTCCGGCTTTACCACTACCGGGGCTACCGTCCTGGAATTTATCGAAGGAAATCCATTATCAGTTCTTTTCTGGAGGAATCAAATTCAATGGATGGGCGGTATGGGAATTATTGTACTTGTGGTAGCTATTTTGCCAGCATTAGGCGTAGGGGGAATGCAGCTATTTAAATCGGAGGTCCCCGGCCCTGAACCCGATAAATTAAAACCCAGGATAAAAGAAACCGCAAAATTATTATACCTGGTATATATTCTTATTTCAGTCATTCAAGTTGCCTGTCTGTATTTTACCGGCATGTCATTCTATGATGCAGTAACTCACATGTTTGGAACTATGTGTACCGGAGGTTTTACTCCCAAAAATCTCAGTGTAGGTCATTATAATAATCCTATCTATGATATGTAATTATTATTTTTATGTTTATTGCAGGTGCTAATTTTACTTTACATAATAAAGTGTTACATGGTGATGTAAAAAGCTTATTGAAAGACAGGGAATTTCTATTCTATACAGCTGTCATTATCTTTTCTACTCTTATTATCACAACCCAATTACGTGTTTATGTTTATAACTCAATTCTAACAGCACTCCGCTATGCTTCTTCCCAGGTAGTTTCCATTACTACTACTACTGGTTTTGTTACAGCAGATTATGACCAATGGCCAGACTTATCAAAAAATATTTTATTAATCTTAATGTTCATCGGTGGTTGTGCCAGTTCTACCGGTGGAGCCATAAAAAATATACGTATTTTAATTCTTTTAAAGAAGGTAAGTCGAGAATTTCAAAAATTCTCCACCCTCACGCTATTACACCCATCCATGTGGGAGATAAAAAGATTTCTGATGAAGTTGTGAGCAATATTACTTCTTTTTTTCTCTTATATATAATTATTTTTGTTGTTTGTACATTAATCATGACAACAATGGGATTAGATATGACCAGTGCATTGTCATCAGTAGCTGCAACTTTGGGTAATGTTGGTCCTGATCTTGGATTAGTAAGCCCCTCTCAAAACTATGCTTTTATTCCAGGAATAGGAAAAATAATTTTAAGTATCTGTATGCCTTTGGGAGGATTAGAAATTTATACGGTATTAATTCTAGTTGTGCCTGAATTCTGGAGAAAATAGTTTAAAATTATAACTTTTATTTTCATGTTCATAGTTTCTAATCTTCTACGGGAAGATACTTTTACATGATTTTATGCCAAATTTATAGTATAATAATAATATCTATTTTTGCTTTAACTATTTTATTTTTGAAGATAGGGACTTTGATAAGATGACCTTATTTAATATAAAACTCAACGAACAAAAATGTATATTTTTATATAATTTATCCAACCGATTAAGTTCACTCTGCTGGCAATTTTATTTTTATTAGGCAATCATCTCTTATAGCTTAATAATTAACCTTTCCCTCCAGATATAACAACACCAGGGTCTTTTTTCTTTTTCATAAAAGTATAAACAGGGATGGGGTAAATTATTGTTTAATATCTTTTATAGTTAGGCTTGTTATTTGTTAATAACAAGCTACAGATATTTTTAAGGAAGGTGAATATATTGTCAAAAAATATTTTATTTCTCTATAATCAAGTAAGTAAAAAATATAAATATGGCTTATTTCGAGAATGTACACTTGATACAGATGTGAAGGCAATTAGGGAAGCATTAATTAAGACAAAATGCAACATTCTGTCTTTGGACCTCTACAACGCTGAACAATTAAATAATTTTATTGTAGAAAATCAGCCAATTGACTTTGCTTTTGTTCTGGCAGAAGGATATAAGGATTATCCTCATACGTTGTATAGTGGTTATGGAGCTGCCCAAGTACGGGAACAATTAAAACAACACGGAATTCCAGCAAGTCATTCCAGCATAGAAAGTATGGAGATATGTCGAAACAAAGATTTTACCTATCAAAAATTACAAGAGAAGAATATCCCTGTTCCCAACTTTTTTGTATTTGATAGTCATTGCCGTTTTAGCAAAAAACGTTTTTTAAGGGAAATAGAGCGAATTGGGTATCCTCTTATGATTAAACCAGCTGGTGGTGGAGACAGCATTGGAATAACACCTAAATCGGTTGTTTACAATTTAGATGAATTAAAACATAAAATAGAATCTTTAAAAAAAATCTTGGGTCCAGAAAAATTGATTATTGAAAAGTATTTACCCGGACAAGAATTTACTATCGCTATATTGGGAAGTGAAACTAAATATATTCTTCCTATAATCGCTTTTCCGGAAGATTGGGGAATTAGATATACCCGCACCAAAAATAAAGAACACCGAATGCAAAAAAAATTTGAAATTATTGATCAAAAACATCAACTTTTTTCATCATTGGTAGACATATCATCAAGAAGCTTTATGGCTGTCAAAGCCAGTGATGTTATCCGTCTGGATGTTAAAAAAGATACAGATGGAAATCTTTACGTAATTGATATCAATGGGACCCCTGCCCTTTCTGTAAATGGTTCCATTACCTTTATGGGTAGTAAGGTAGGTTTATCCCACAGTCAGCTAATCAAGATAATTTTCTATGAAAGTATGGTCAGAAATAACCTGGCTACCAGTCAGTATTTAGAAAAACTAATTGATCCCTTAAAGAAAAAACTATATCCTCATAAAGGAGATAAATTTGTAGAGGTATTCTCAGAAAAATAAAGCATTTAAATAAATAAGAATAATTATGATTTTAGCACAGCTCCCAGTAAATATTTATTGTATAAAACTGAGTCGAATGTTACTGAAAATATAATTATCTACTATTTTATTGTGCTTAAGAACTATAGTAACTGTAATATTTTTAATTAAAAATTAATTTTCATTTTTCCATCATTGGTAAAAGACAGTTCTTCCCAATCACCCGAAGATTTGATGTTTTTATTTCCTTTAATATCATTCCAAATACTTTCTGAAACATAAAGAGACTCGAGGTCTAGGGTATTTTTGATAACCACAAATCTTATTTTTTTTCTATCAATCTGCCAGGATGTCTTTATTGCTATTTCTACAGCTTCTTTTTCTGTCTCAGCTGTAATAGGGACCTTTGCCCTGTTTAGGAAAGTGCTGGTTGTGGTATTGGCGTAGGTATCCTGATAATTAATTTTATTGACAAGTTTTCGGGTGGTTACATCAGATAAGCCAACACCTAAGGCATTTCCATGAGATTGTTCGGTAATATCAAATACAACTAATTTATTTATTTTAGGTTTACCTACTTCTTTCTCACCATTAATACCCAATCTTCCGATAACATTGGTATCCAATCCGGTACCACTTATATTTTTACCCATTTGTTGAACAATGCATACATCTATATCATCACATGGTAAAGAAGGAAAAACTTCTTTACATTTTTTTAATAATTGTGTATCAGTTCTAATAATATTTTCCGGCGGACAAAACTTAATATCCATAGTTTGATCATATCCGTTTTCTAAGATACCTACACCTTGAATAATAGGTGTTTTCTCAATTATTAATTTGACTGCCTGTGGAATAACCTCTTTTAGACCATATACACCTAAGGAATGAATAGACTCAGCACCATCCCTTTTACCCAACCCAATTACCAATATCTTGGACATTCCACTTTCTAACAGGTTACTTTTGAAATCAGTATGTAGTTTAACCCTATTTAGAGCAATGATTCCATCTGCATCTAATGCTTCTTTACTGAAATACACAGGAATATTATTATCTACTACTCCAATTTTGACAGTATCCATTGAGGATAAAATGGGTACACCCATTTCTTGTTCAGTAATGTCATAAGAAGCCAATATTTCTTTCTGTCCATGGCTTGTAGCACCTCCATGGCTACCCATTGCTGCTATAATAAAAGGCTTTGCATTAATATTTTTTAATTCTGTAATGACCTGTTTAACAATAACATGGATATTGGAAATCCCTCTGCTTCCAGCAGTTATTCCGATTCTATCCCCTGCTTTTATTCTAGATGATAGATCAGATTTTATAAATTCCTGATGAATATATTCTGGAATATCAGCAATCTTATCTTGACAAAAAACCTGTTTTATTTTTCTTATTTTAATTAGCTCAGAAGATGATTTATTCATTCTATATCATTCCTCATCTTATTAATTTTTTATTTACCTTCCAGTTTAATATATCATATAAGTAAACTATCTTAGTACTATTACCATAAATTTAATTAACCATAATAAACATCGCACCAGCAAAGCGGGTGGCTTCAAGAATCTCTAGAAGATGTTTAAATTTTTTTTGCTTCCTTTTTGTTATGCTCTTTTTTCTTTCAATTGTATTTAACTATAGTATTTCTAAGTAATACAACTTGCTACTTTAGAGTTCAGGTGCAAAATTGTCATATAGCTTTTCTTCTTCTTTTCTATAGCAAAACTAATTTATTTAACCATTACCAACTTCTAAGAAGGTGGTTTTTCATGGTTAAATAAAATTGAATGTAACATTTTTTAGATAATTCTTAATAAATTTGATAGTCAGATTGTCAATATAATGGATTAGGTTCGGTTACATTTAACTAAACATACTTTCAAATGTAACCGAACCTAAAAATATACTTTTAAACCAAGAATATTATTTCATCATTAGATTTGGCAACCAGGTTATTAATTGCGGGTATATACTAAACATTATCAGCCAAAATACAATAATTGCAATAAACGGAATGACTCCCTTAATAATATCATTCAATGTAACACCCAGTTCTGGTGGAGCGGTCCCCTGACAAACAAAAACTGACATTGCCATTGGTGGCGTCTGAAATGCCATCTGTAAGTTAATACAAACCATCATACCAGCCCACAGTGGATCAAATCCCAAAGCAACTATAACAGGTGATAATATCGGAACAATGATAAAGACAATCCCTATCCATTCGATAAACATCCCCAGCAAAAAAACAATCAACATGACTACAAAGAAGGAACCCCACCTTCCACCGGGAACAGCTAAAATTGCCTCTTTCACGACCCTTCCGCAACCTGCACTCATAAACACCCCTACATAAGCATAGCAAATTCCTGCAATAAGTAGCACAAAAGAACTCACTCTTAGTGTTTCCAGGGCTGCACGTTTGGCTATATCCCAGGTCATTTTTCGGTAGACCAAAGCTAAAATCACAGCAGCCAAACTTCCCATGGCAGCAGCTTCAGTTGGAGGAGCAATTCCGGTAAATATTGTGCCTAAAACTGCAAATATAATTGCCAATGGGGGTATTAATGACTTCACTAATTTGGCTATTTTTGGCCAAAAAGCTAACTTCAGCTTTTGTTCTTCGGAAACTGGTGGACCTAATTTTGGATTCAGGAAACATCGAATTCCCACGTAGGCAATATAAGAACCTGAAAGAAGCAGTCCAGGTGTAAAAGCAGCCATAAACATTTGCCCGATAGAAAGACCAGCTTGTGGTGCATAAACAACCAACATAATACTGGGAGGGATTAATATTCCCAGTGTACCGGCTGCAACAACTGAGCCAGATGCAATTGATTTGTCATATCCCCTAGTTACCATGGGTGCCAATGCAATCAATGTTAACATAGTAACAGAAGCAGTGATAACTCCCAAACAGGCAGCGAGTATTGTACCAAATATTATTGTAACAATTGCTAAACCGCCCCTAAGGCCACTCATACTTTCATATAGAACTGTATATAATTCTTCAATAATTCCAGACATCTGTAGAATAACACCCATAAAGGTAAAAAGAGGAACTGCCAGAAACGGATAACTCAGTAACATGCTATAAAGTCGACTATAGAGTATATGGTATGTAATTTCTCCGCCAAACAGAATAAAACCCATAATGAGTGCAACACTCGCTATAACAAAAGCAATTGGAAAACCAGTCATGACCAGGGTAAGCACTCCCCCTAACATCAAAACTGTAATAACTTGTTCACTTAATTCAATCAAATGGCTCACCTCTTACTACATAATATAGGTCACGGATAAACCTAGCTATACCCTGGAGAAGCAATAAAAGCGCTCCCAAGGCGACGGCTGTTCTGAATGGGCCAGCAGGAGGATACCAATAAGTAGAAATCATAATCTCATTAATTCTCCATGCCCTAATTGCCCATTTGCTAGAAACCCATACTAAGACTATCATCAAAGGAAAAAAGAATATTAAAGAACTGATGACATCCATCAAAGCTTTCTTCCTATCACTAAGAAAACGATAGAACAAATCTACCCTTACATGAGAATCTTTCAAATAGACATAGGACCATCCCAGTGCATAGAGTGCTCCGCCAGCCATTGTCATAGTTTCATATGCCCAAATGGTAGGCGCATTAAAGAAATGTCTTGCAATCGTATCGTACGCGCCTACCAGGACAAGGAGCCAAGCAAGCCATCTTGCAGATAAACCAGAATATTTACTAAGCGTATCAATAATTCTAACAATTTTTTTTAAAATTACCATACTTGTTAACTCCCTGTTATTTTTAATTCACATTAACAACTTCAAAAACTAAAATATTCTACAATCCAGATAATTCGGCATATTCGTTCATGGAATTTAAAATCTTCCCAAATATCTCACTCTCTTCAGCTGCTTTTTCAGTATAGAATTCCTTAGCTTCTTTTGAGATGGCATCTTCAACTTCTTTGGGTAGATTATATACTTCACATCCTGCATCCTTGAAGTTCTGTAATGCTTCAATGTCATAATGGCTTTCAAAATTCTGCTGTTCCTGAGTCCATCTTGCGATTACGTTCTGCACCAAAACTTTCAGGTCGTCAGGAAGGGCTTCCCAGGAATCTTTATTAACAAACCAAACGTGAGGATCACTTGGTGCCCGTACAGGTGACAAAATAACATATTCGGCAATTTCATCGAAATGCATACTCCAGTTCGTCGATAATCCTGCATATTCAAAAGCATCGATGGTACCTCTCTGCATTGCCTCGTATAACTCACCACCAGGTAAGAATATGGTCGAAACACCCATTCTGGCCAATATTTCTCCTCCATCACCGGAGGTACGTACTTTTAGACCATTAAGATCATCAACACTTTCTATTTTTACTTTTGAATGGAGGAATACTTCACCTGGCTCAGGTGACAAGAAACCTGGCATAACCATACAATTATAACCCTCCATCATTTCGTTCATCAATTCATATCCACCACCATAATCAAACCACTGTATCAAATATTGTCCTGGTAATCCGCCTGGCCTGGAGCTTATTAAGCCCGCTGCTGGCCATTTATCCAGATTGTACATAGGACAGGTATAGCATAAGTCAATGACACCTTCAATTACCGCATCAAGTTCTTTTGTTTCTGGAACAATTGAACCACCAACAAATGCCTGTACCTCCATTCGTCCACCGCTGGCCTGGGTAATGGCTTCACAACATTTATCATGATGAATCTGGGAATAATTGGATGCAGGGCCGAAACTTGAAGATTTCCAGACAATCTTTTTTTGTGCTACAACAGAGAAAGGATTGATCAACAGCAAAATAACTAGAAGAATCGCAAAAAGCACATAATTTTGCTTTTTAAGTGACAACATTTTTTACCTCCTGAATTTTAAAAATTCATTAAATTTTTTAATAAGTAATTCACAATTAACCAACAATTAAAATTACCTCAGCTGCTCTAGCCCATATTTCATATTATATGGGTATAGCGGTTTTTATTATAATTATCACCTCCCCAGAATTATTTTTTTCAGTTCCTTCCCTTACTAAATATCAAGGAAAAAATGATCTGACCTGTTAAAATTATTTCATATTTTAATATTTTTTGCAATAAGTCTTACCAGAGCAAGCATTATCTAAAATAACAAGTATCAAATTTTCAAAAATCATCTTTTAAACTCTTTATTATATTATAATTTATTAGTTTTTTAAGGTATATAAATTACTGCATTTTTATTACTTCATTCAGTTTATGATAAACATCTGCCTTTTCTAAAGCGCTGTATATTTCATGATGTATTTTTGCTAGCTCACTATAGAGCTTGTAATTCTCTGGTATTGGTTTTTTTTGGCTATCATTTCTTACCTTGATCATTTTTTCTACTGCAGAACTAATGTTATCATATAGCCCCACAGATTTTGCTGCCAAAATAGCTGCTCCCAGGGCAGAGGCTTCTTCAAATTCGGTTTTAATAACAGGCTTTCCATAAACATCAGCCTGTATCTGATTGAATATCTCAGATTTTGCTGATCCACCACTTATTCTTACCTCTTCAATTTTCCCGATATTGCTTTCCATAATAGTGATGTTCTTTTGTACCTCGAAGGCAATTCCTTCTAATATTGCCCGAAAAATTGAAGAACGCTGATGGCCTAGTGCTAGTCCAAACAGTATTCCTCGTGCTTCCGGATTCCAATAAGGAGCTGCAGAGGCAGCAAAATGAGGGATTAAAAGTAAACCATTCGCACCTAATGGTTCTTGCATTGCTTCTGAATCCATCAATTGATAAGCACTTATTATTTTTTTGTCTGGTTCTTCTGTTTCCTCCAATTCTAAGATATCTCTAAACCACCTGTATATTGATCCAGTAGTAAAAATACTGGCTTCCAGTACCCAATTATTAGCCAATGCAGAGGCACTACAGATCAAACGTTGTTCAGGATCCATAACTGGTTTATCGCTATGGGCTAAGATAAAAGACCCTGTTCCTGTGTTTACCTCTATCATCCCGTTTTTAATAACACCCAATCCTATAGCAGCGCATTGCTGGTCTCCTCCTGCAACAATAACGGGTAGACCACGGGGTAGATTCAAATCATCCGAAACAGCAGAAGTAACATTTCCAACAATAGAACCGGGTGCAATTGCTTCCGGTAATTTTGTTAAATCAATTCCTGCTCCCTCTATAAGGTCTTCATCCCATTGCAATTTATTAATATTGAACAACATGGTTCTAGATGCTTGTGTCCAATCAGTATTAAATTTTCCAGTCAAGTAGTGAATAATAAAGTCCTGTACTGGAAGAAACATGCTGGAATCATGATAAACATCTTGCTTATTTTTTTTGAGCCACAATAATTTTGGTAAAGTAAAATAGGGATCAATTTTTAAGCCTGTTACATTGTAAATTGTATCTGAACCAAATTCATTCACTAAATACTGTGTCTCTTCGATTGCTCTTTTATCCTGCCACAATATTGCATTGTCCAACGGTTCACCAATTTTATCCACCGGAATAAAAGTGGCTCTTTGTGATGTAACCGCAATTGCAGAAAGGTAACTTTTATCATCACCAATGTTCTTGAGGACTTTTTTCACTGTTTCCTGAGTAGCGTGTAACCATGTTTTCGGATTATGATCAATCCATCTTGAGGATAAATATATGCTTTTGTATTCCTGATAAGCCTGGGTAATTAGCTCACCAAACTCGTTAAATATTATGGTACGGCAACCTGTTGTTCCAATATCAATAGTCATAATCAGATGTTTCATAACAACCTCTTTATAGATATATTATTTTGAACTAGAAGGGTATATTTGTTATTGATTGGTTATTCTATAATTTTTTTACCGCATAAAAATAAATTCATTTTTTCTTTGACCACCTCAAGCATCGGATTCCTAATTTTGCTAGAAAATACAGACAAATGTCCAGAGAAATCCTCTTGAAATAGTTCTTTTATTTTCTTGACAGCTGCGTTTGATATTTCGGTATTGATATTGATTTTTGTTATACCTTCCTCGATTGCTAACTTAAGATCTTCTTCTGTGTTTCCGGATCCTCCATGCAGAACCAGAGGAGCAGAAACAACTTTCGCAATCTCTTTCAATCTATGATGATATATTTTTGGTTCTCCTATATAATTCCCATGGATCGTGCCAACCGCAATAGCCAGGGCATCACAATGGGTCTTTTCAATAAATTCTTTGGCCTCTTCCGGTCTGGTTAATTGATCTTCAACAATGACTTGACCGGTATCCTCAGCAGGTACACTTCCCAGTTCCGCCTCTACGGTAATACCTGCTGCATGCGCTATCCTAACAACTTCAGATGTATTTTTAATATTTTCAGCAATTGACAAGCTTGAACCATCATACATTACTGAAGTAAACCCAGCTTGTATAGCTTTAATAATAAAATCAATTGATTTGCAATGATCAAGGTGTAATACAATTGGAATCTGGGTTCTATTTGCTAATATATGCACACATTTTCCAATCAATTGGATATCACTGATATTACTTACTTTTTCACCAAAGGCAATAATCACAGGCAGATTCAGTGAAGTTGCGGCATCAAAAACAACCTGCACTGTTTCCAGATTATGGACATTAAATGAACCAATTGCATATCCAAGTTTTCTGGCCGGAATTAAAACATCATTTAAATTAGCTAACATCCAGTGACCTCCTGATTTTTTCCAGCCATTTCATAATTTCTGTCTTCTCTAACACTTCAGGATTTACAACAAATTTTGGCTTTTTATTCTCTAATAGACGATTAATATCCTGAACAAGCAGAAAAGGCGAATTGGTTAGGGCTTCCTTAGTTGTGCCAGCAATGTGTGAAGTCAAAGTAACATTATCAAGTTCAAGCCAGGGGCTATTCTTGGCAATTGGCTCCTCCCAGAATACGTCCAGAGCAGCACCAGCTATTTTTTTCTCTTTCAACAATTTGAATAAAACCTTTTCATTAATTAGACCTGCTCGTGCCGTGTTGATAAGATAAGCTGAATTTTTCATTAATGACAATTCCTGCTCCCCAAGCATATTTTTATTTTCTGATGTCAAGCGTGCATGCAGGGAAACAAAATCTGCATTCTGCAGTAAATCTTCAAGAGAAACTTTTTTTGCTTTAAATTCTCTAATTACTTCATCTTCCACATAGGGATCAAATACTAAAGTATTCATCTGGAAACCACTGAGCTTTTGAGCAACCAGTTGTCCTATATATCCAAAACCAATAAACCCTATTGTCTTTCCCGTTAACTCCGGTATCATGTCAGAATTCATGAAATTCTTTCGCCAGATACCATTTTTTACAGCAGAGTGACTGCGGGCAATGTTTCGTGCTTCCCCCAAAATTAATCCAACTGTATAATCTGAAACCGCATGGGCATTGCGACCTTTTATATGTTGAACAATAATCCCTTTTCCTGTTGCATACTGAACGTCAATATTTTCCAGTCCACCCCTTGCTGCACCAATTACCTTTAGATTAGGCAATACGTCAATAGCTTCTTTTGAGACCGGGCAAAAAAGAACCAGCAACATTTCAGTATCTTTATCAGCTTTTGCTATTTGGGAAACTACCTTTTCTGCAGAGGGTCCTTTTTTCTCAATAATCAATCTGCGATCCTGTAATTTATTCCAATCTGTCTCCCAATCTTTATATTCGATGTCATTGTTAATTGATTTAATATGTAATTCTTTCGCTGCTTCGGCAATATTCTTGCCGGCTATCATTGCATCTCCAATACATAATACTTTCATTAATAAAACCCTCCTCTATTATTTCATTAAATATTTCACTCACAAAGTAGGTAGCTTAAAGAAAATTTTCAAAGAGGTTTGCCTTGGTAAAATATCATTCACGAACTTTTCATACAATTAATTTTTTAATATATTAGCTTAATATTGCTCTATTGCTTTTTAAAAATTCTGAAATTGTATTTGCTAATAATTCAATTTTTCTGGATTTCGGAAATTCTATTTCCATAGTAGGATTTTCTGGTTTAATTAAATAATCAATTCCATGTTCTTTTACTATCCAGCCCGAATCGTCTATTAATGCACTTATAGAAACTACTGGGATTTGAAATTTTTTGGCTACTCTAGCTACTCCGATAGGAGTTTTGCCATAGATTGTAGAACCATTTATCTCGCCTTCTCCAGTAATTACTAAATCAGAATCTTGCACTATTTTCTCTAACTGGACAGTGTTTATTACTATATCTATTCCTGGTTTTAATTCTGCATCTAAAAAAGCCATCAAGCCAGCACCAAGGCCTCCAGCAGCACCTGCTCCAGGTATATCTTTGATATCTTTATTTAAATCCCGTTTAATTATCTCAGCAAAATGAGATAAAGCTTTATCGAGAGCAATAATCATCTCTTCTGTCGCACCTTTTTGAGGGCCATATATACGGGAAGCTCCAGTCTTACCACATAAAGGGTTTTGGACATCGGAAGCTACTAGTATCTTTGTTTTCTTGATACGTTCATCCATGCCAGATATATCAATATGGTCCAAATTGGCTAACTGTACTCCACCAAAACTAATCTCATTTTTATTTTTATCTAACAATTGAACACCTAATGCCTGGACCATTCCAGCTCCTCCGTCATTAGTTGCACTTCCTCCAATGCCAATAATCATTTTTTGGCAACCATGGTCCAGTGCGGCCTTAATCAATTGTCCAGTACCATAAGTTGTGGTGATCATGGGATTTTTTCTGTCCGGTGGTACCAAAGGAAGTCCTGATGCCGATGCCATTTCTATAGCTGCTGTTGTTTGGTCCCCTAAAACTCCAAAAGAAGCAATTACTGGCTCACCTAATGGACCAACTACCTCTTTATCATAGATTTTCCCCTGGGTAGCATTTACCAAACATTGCACAGTTCCCTCTCCGCCATCAGCCATAGGTATTTTTTCTATTATGCTTTCAGGCCAAACTTCCCTGACTCCCTTCTCTAACGCATCTGAAACCTCAATTGATGTTAAACTGCCTTTAAATGAATCAGGAGCAATAATTATCTTCATTTTACCTCTCTTATCCCTTCTTCTAGTCTGCTGTCAACATATCTTTCAATGAATGTATATATTATTATAATAAAACGAACCAATATTTATTTCATTGGATATCATTACAAAAAATATAATATATTTAGAATTTTTTATGTAGTAATTTACTAAAAAAGTTTATTGATTTGAATAATCTTACTTATTTTTATGGAGAAAATTCAATTGTAGTGCAATGTAAAGCTGCAGAGCATCGCCAAATTTTTTTGGGTCAAGTCCGGTATATTGTTTTATTTTTTCCAGACGATATAACAAAGTATTTCGATGAACATATATTTTTTTAGCAGTATCAGTAATATTCATATTATTATCAAAAAATGCTTGTAGTGTTTCCAAGAAAATGGGTTTTAACTTTTTGTTTGCATTATCTTTATAAACATATCGAATAAAATCATTGCATGTTTCAGGACTAATTTCAGCAAAGAGACGACTAATTCCCAGGTGAGCAATATGGTGAATACCTGCTTTATCATCCATCTTATTTCCAATTTCCAACGCACGACAGGCTTCCTGGTAGGAACGCATAATTCCCTTAATACCAGGATGGTATTCCCCTATCCCAATGGATGCATAAAATTTTCTTTGGGCTAAAATAGCACTTTTTATTTTTCGGCTGATAGTTATGGATCTCTCTCTATTTATTTCAGGTTTATCATAATGTTTAATAGTTTTTAGAACTATAAAACGATCCCCTCCAATATATGATACAATATCCTGTGGTTGATTTATAAAAAGGCCTCTAATTGTTCTCAAAACATCATTTTTTATCCTTTGTAAATAAATCTCTCCCTCTTTTAAGCCACTATACTTCTTCAAACTTTGCTTGGCAGTTTTTTCAAAACGATATATATTAATTACTATTGCAACTCTGGGCAAGGTAA
>LDZT01013350.1_pt1 | contig 18348 bp, 18 predicted proteins | sample 615521 | NCBI WGS metagenome assembly LDZT01 (sample SAMN03408292, study PRJNA278302) | terrestrial metagenome | isolation source: oil reservoir sample SB1 | place: USA: Alaska, North Slope, Schrader Bluff formation | collected 2011-09
TGATCTCTATCTAAAACCAGAGGATATGCTCACCGTTGGGTTGGTATGCCTGGACGATGGGAAATGGAAGGGGAACCACCAGGTGGTCATACCCCCGCAGTGGCTGCAGCTCAGCACACAACCACTGGTCAAAGTGAATGAGCACGACCACTATGGATTTGGTTGGTGGGTCAATCATAATCAAGATGAGGGTTGCATCTCTACCTACTCTGCCTGCGGGGTCGGCGGGCAGCGCATTGTCATTATCCCCGAAAGAAAATCGGTTGTGGTAACCATCTCACTTACCAGCCTGTACTCCCACAGCGAAAGCCTGGATGATGCCATATGCGCCTATTTCTCTCAATAAAAGGATCGCCATGTCCGTAATCATCAAAACTCGCGAACAAGAATTTACTGATAGGGGAAGCCGCCCATTGTATCGCATCATGCAGGATTTGCAGCTTTCGCCCCAGGCGTATCTCGCCGTGCGGGATGGCGTGCTGCTCACCGGTGACGAAAGGATCGAGGATGGGGACGTTGTTGAACTAATCTCCGTAGTTTCAGGCGGATAGATATGAAATGTAAAAAATGCGACCAAAAAGCGGTTATCAACCTGCAGCATCATAACATCTCTTTTTGTAAGGAACACTTTCTTGAATGGATGCGTGTGCAAACTGAACGCGTCATCCAAAAATTCCATATGTTCACCAAAGAAGAGCGGTTGCTGGTGGCAGTATCAGGCGGAAAAGATTCCCTATCCCTTTGGGATATCCTATGGCAGCTGGGATACCAGGCGGATGGCTTGTATCTGGACCTGGGTATCAACGATTTCAACAATTACTCTTCTGATTCAGCCGAATTCACCCGCCGTTTCGCGGAGGAACGCGGTTTGCAATTGACCAGCATGGATATCAAAGCGCAATATGGCGAAAGCATCCCTGAAATGGCTGCCAGAACCAAACGGGGGCATACCAAACCCTGCTCGCAATGCGGTTTAGTGAAGCGCTACCTGCTGAACAAATTAGCACTGGATGGCAGGTACGATGCCATCGTCACCGCCCACAACCTGGATGATGAAGCAGCTTTTCTATTTGCAAATGTAACCCACTGGTCACTGGATTATCTGGGGCGGCAGTACCCACTGTTGCCCGCCACGACCGGATTCGCGCGCAAAGCAAAACCCTTCTGTCAGATTTATGAACGCGAATCTGCCGCTTATGCCATTTTGAGCGGAATTAATTACATCTACACAGAATGTCCGTATTCCGACGGCAGCAAACAGCTGCGCAATAAACGCTATTTGAACATGATGGAAGATGAGCAGCCCGGATTCAAAACACAATTCTATCTGGGTTATCTACGTGCGTTAAAGGCAGGTGCATTCCCTCAACAGCAAGAATCAGCAGCTAAGCTGGAAGAAAAAAGATGTGCAAAATGCGGGCAACCCACCCAAAGTGATGGCTTATGCACCTTCTGCAGGTTGGTGAATAAATAAGAAGAGCCTCCCGAATGGAAGGCTCTCAAAAAACATTGTAATGGGTTACGCACCCATCAGGTAATTTTCCACTTCCCAATCGGTGACATGGATACGGTAATCCTCCCACTCTTCTTCCTTGGCACGGAAGAAAGCGGAGAATAATTTGGTTCCGATGGAATTCTTGACCACATCATCAGCAGCTAATTCCAGCAACGCATCCTTCAATGAACCTGGCAGAGAATCAATGCCACGGGTAACGCGCTCTTCACTGGAGAGATCATAAATATTGACATTGTTGAGCGCCTTGGGGGGAGTAAGTCCATTATCAATACCATCCAACGCCGCTGCGATCATAGCACTGAACGCCAGATAGGGGTTGGATGAAGGATCAGGGCAGCGCAGCTCGGCGCGCATAGCTTTATCCTTGCCAACCGTATAGCGTGGGATGCGGATAAGTGCAGAACGATTGATCTGTGCCCAGCCGATATAAACCGGTGCCTCATATCCCGGCACCAAGCGTTTGTAGGAGTTGACGGTAGGGGCAACAATAGCGGAGAGTGCTTTGGCATGGCTGAGTTGCCCGGCGATGAAACCATAGGCAAGTTTGGAGAGATGAAATTCATCTTTAGCGTCGAAGAACAGATTCTTACCGCTTTTATCGAATATGGATTGATGGCAGTGCATACCTGAGCCGTTGATCCCAAAAATGGGTTTGGGCATGAAGGAAGCGATCAACCCGTGCTGTGCTGCGATGGCTTTGACCGTATATTTCAGGGTCATCACATTATCGGCTGTCTTGAGGGCATCCGCAAAACGAAAATCGATCTCATGTTGACCCAGCGCCACCTCATGATGGGCAAATTCCACTTCCAACCCCATCGAGTTGAGCGCATCCACCAGTTCCGCACGCACCTGCGCAGCAGAATCATTGGAAGAAAAATCGAAATAGCCACCCACATCATGCGGTACCGGATGGATATGATCATTTTGCAAGAAGAGGAAAAATTCCGGTTCGGGACCAACATTATAGACCCAGCCCTTTTCATCCAATTTCTTCATCCAACTCTTCAGGATGCCACGCGGGTCACCATCAAAAGGCTCGCCATCAGGGGTAAAGATATCACAGAAGAAACGCGCCCGTTTATTCTCTGCCGGGGTCCAGGGCAGCACCGCGTACGAATCGGTATCCACAATGAGGTGCATATCGCTCTCCTGGATGCGCATGAACCCCTCTACGGAAGAACCATCGAACCAGACACCATCATCCAGAGCTTCTTCCAATCTTGCAACCGGGGCATCCACACTTTTTACCCGTCCAGTAACATCAGAAAATTGATAGCTGACAAACTTGACCCCATCCGCTTTGATCCGTTCAAATAACTCTTTCTTGTCCATTTTTTCTCCTTTGGCATAGGCAATTAAATAAACAAACAGGCATGTGGGGCATGCCTGTTTTTCACAAAGTAATTTTTTAAAAGGCTGCCCTTCCGGTAAACCACACAGGAACATACTCCTGGTCACTGCGAGAGGTTTGTTACCACCATCACTGGCAGGGTTTCACCTGGCGCTTCTTTCGGAAGGGAGAAAGGAGCCCGTGACAGGACTCCGAAGGCATCCGCTGATCAATCCGATCTTCCCCGGTTTCCCGGGTTAACCATCCCTCGCAGGATGGAACCTTCACCTCGTGATCTCAACCTGTGAGACCCAGCCGCTATTTCTCCATGTATGCAATTGTAAGGTTCTCCATTAAGTGAATTTTTATCAGAGAACAGGTCATTTGTCAAGCGGATTGCTGCATTTGTCATTTTTTAAGGTGTGTTTTTAGGCAAAAGCAAGGGATGCACATCAGTATCATCTAACATTTTAGCAATCGCAGGGTGACACAAAAGGGTTCGTAGTTTGACTTGAATCTGATTTTCTCATTCATATTAATGAACGAAAATTCTATTGTGCTGATTTTGTAATTACGATGTTACGAAAAGCCATATTTATTAGCTATTTTCTTTTGCTTTTTGTTTTATATAATAACAAATATAGACTAATGGATTTTTTACATATCAAAATAAAATGGTTCCTTTAACCACTCGCCAACGCGATATCTTAAGAGTTCTGCTGAATTCTGACAAACCGATCAGAACCTGTGATTTGGCTGCGGAAATTCAATTAACACCCCGTCAGGTACATTACAGCATGAAAGGTGTAAAGAACTGGCTAAGTGGTAAGAACGTGGTCTTGCAGACGACACCCGGCATGGGTGTGAAGCTGGAATGTTTACCCCAACAACACATCGAACTAGTTAAAGAACTGGAAAAGAACGAAAGCGTTCAACTTGTGCTTACACCAGAGCAACGCCAACAATTAATCTGCTTTCTGCTCTTGATCAAAACAGAACCTGTTCTTCTCACCCAAATCAGTTTAAATCTCAAAATCTCACGGTCAACCGTGGTAAGCGACCTGGATGAAGTTGAGAAATGGCTGCACGAGTGGGAAATCACTCTGGAACGAAAACAGAATTTCGGTATTCATGTAGCATGTTCTGAAAAACTCAAGCAGCAGGCATTACTGGCTTTAATATGGGGGAATTGTCCCTTCCAGCCTTCTGTCTTTGAGGTTTCCTACCAAAAAGGGTTGATTTTTACCCTGGTTGAAGATGTACGAAATATACCTCTCATCAAAGAAATCCATGATTTCCTTTGTTTGTTTAATATGAAGAAAATCTTCAATAAAGTGATCCTTATTGAAGATTTCCTAGGAGGACGTTTCACAGATGAAGCAGTTTTATATTTGGCGCTGGTTTTCTCGATTCTGAGTGCCAGAGTAAAGATGGATAAACATATCCAGATCACCGACCAGGTATTTGCAAAATTCCATGTTATGCAGGAATGGAAAGCAGCAGAAAGAATGGTCAAGGACCTTTGCCAGGGAGAAATCAAAGACTGGCAGCGCGGTGACATTGCTTACGTAGTCATGCACATTCTCTCGTCACCTCTTCTCGAGAATTGGATCGGCGACATTGATAAGACCGGTGAATATAAGACCTTATTCGAAGACTTACTGGATGCGATCAGCTCTATCTACAAAGTAGAAGGGATGAATGAAGATCCTACCCTTCGAGACGGGATCATTAACTATCTAATCCCCATTTTCAACCAGCATCACTATCAGCTTTGGTTTCCAAGAACGAACGTGGATATGTCATCATTCGTCCGGCTAGGTGATGAAATCGCATTAACCGATCAAATGATCGCTATCATCTACAAACACACCTCAATTTTATTAGATGAAGAAGATAAATACATGCTGGTTGCATTCATCAGGGCGGCTTATATCCGATTACGATCCTATCAATTCAATAATGTCTTGCTGGTTTGCCCCAGCGGGATGGCTACAGCGCAATTGCTGACCGCCCGCCTTAAGACCAGGTTTCCACATCTGGGAAAACTGACCGTGGTCTCTTTTCGCGAATTAGACACCAAAAGGGTAGCAAGTGCAGACTTGATCATTACACTGATGCCCTTACCAGATGACATTGGAAAGGGAAAACCAATCATTCAGGTTTCACCCCAACTCTCTCCAGGGGATATCGACGCAATTACATCTTTTTTAGGATGATGGTGGTTTATTTGTCAGTGTACCGGCAGCACTGACGATAAAAAAAACGAGGTCTAGCATAGATCTCAAAATAAAAATTTTAGGAGGAATAAAATGAAAGAAAAGATCCAAAAGTTAGGAGGTTTCATGGCTGGGATGATTATCCCCAATATGGGCGCGTTTATTGCCTGGGGTTTAATCACCGCGTTTTTCATTGCCACAGGATGGACACCCAATGAAAAGTTTTCTGCAAACGTAGGTCCAATGATCAACTACCTGTTGCCTATTCTGATCGGTTATACCGGTGGGAAAATGGTGCACGGCACGAGAGGCGGCGTTGTTGGCGCTATCGCGACTATGGGTGTGATCGTAGGCTCGGACGTTCCGATGTTCCTTGGCGCCATGATCATGGGTCCCTTGGGTGGCTGGCTGATCAAGAAAATTGATGATGTACTCGAAGATAAAATTCCTGTCGGTTTTGAGATGCTCATCAACAACTTCTCTGCGGGTATTCTAGGTCTTTTGCTGGTTCTCTTAGGCAATGTCCTTATCGGTCCAGTTGTCGAAGGGGTTAGCAATTGGGCGGGTAGCGTTGTGGATTCGATGATCAACGCAAAATTGTTACCACTTGCTGCCCTTATTATTGAACCGGCAAAAATATTGTTCATGAATAACGCATTGAATCATGGGGTTTTAGCTCCCTTGGGAGTTGCAGCTGCGGAGACGTCGGGAAGAGCAATCCACTTCTTGCTTGAGACAAATCCAGGGCCCGGCCTTGGTCTTTTACTTGCCTATTACGTTGCTGGTAAAGGTTTGTTAAAAGAGTCAGCACCGGGCGCAATGATTATACACTTTCTTGGCGGAATTCACGAGATTTACTTCCCCTATGTCCTGGCTCACCCCATCATGATCTTATCGGTCATCGCTGGTGGTTTTGCGGCAGATCTATGGTTTACGATCACCAATGCAGGCTTAGTTGCAACACCATCGCCGGGGTCCATTTTCGCCTACCTGGCAGTAATTCCAAAAGGGCAGCATTTCGCAGTGTTAATGGGCGTGTTGATAGGCGCTGTTGTCTCCTTCCTGGTCGGAACCCTTATTTTGAAGGCAAATCCATTGCCCGAGGAAAAAGAAGAAGAGGAAATAGCTGACGCGACCAATATTCCCGGTCTGTCCTGATAGTCAAACAATATCCAAGAGAAAAGGTTTCAAAGAATGAAAGCATTTGAAACCTTTTCTCAATTTGAAAAAGAAGGTAAGAATGGCTAAATCAATTAGTACCTTAGAAGTAAAAAGAATTATTTTTGCCTGTGAAGCAGGCATGGGCTCTAGCTTGATGAGTGTTAATTCGCTGAAGAAAAAATTTAAAAAGGCGAATGTGGAAGGCGTAGAAGTGGTACATGTGGCTGCCCGTGATATCCCCGCCAATGCTCAAGTTGTAATTGTTCATAGAGGGCTTGTAAAAGTCGCCATTTCAAAAGCTCCCGAAGCAGTCATTTTGGCATTCAACCAATTTTTGAATGATCCCATTTTTGATCAAGTAGTCGCTGCTTTTGTTCAAAAGGGAGAACTTACAAGTAATGTGGTGTAAGCATGGGCATCCTCTCCAAGGAAAGCATACGGTTAAATGCCAGAGTACTCAATAAAAAAGATGCGATCTATCAATGCGGAAAACTGCTGATAGATGCCGGATGTGTCACCCAGGATTACGTTGATGGAATGTTGGCACGGGAAGAGATGATGTCAACCTATTTGGGGAATGGGGTAGCGATCCCTCACGGTCAATTTGATAACCGCAGTGATATTTTCAATACAGGCATCTCTGTTCTTCAGATTCCGGATGGAGTTGAATGGGACGAGGGAGAACAAGCCTATTTAGTTATTGGAATTGCCGCATTGCGTGATGAACACGTATCGGTATTGGCTAATTTAGCCGAAGTGATTGATGATGAAGAGACTGCTCTAAAAATGAGAACCACAACCGAGGTGAACATAATTTTGGATTACCTTAATAAAGAAAATTAATAACCAGTTGAATCGCAGGAATATTATTGCATTCGACTTTAACAGGGTCATTTCATGAAAGAGTTGAATATCTATTTAAACAATCAAAGTGGTTTGCATGCACGACCTGCAAAGAATTTTGTGAATTTTGTAAAAGAATACTCCTCAGATATTGCGGTATTGCATGGAGGGAAAAAAGCGAACGGTAAAAGTTTAATTTCCATCCTAACTCTAGGGGTTGAGAGTGGTTCTACTATAAAGATCGAAATTACCGGAGAAGACGAGGAAGCTGCATTTAGCTCTTTGAAAGAAAGTATTGAAAAGGGATTGTTAGGAGAATAAAACAATTGGTACTAACACATATCAGGCAGGGATATTCATATAGCTTATTTGCTGATGTCGATCAGCTTCTAGGGATATTCTACTCATGATTTGTAGTGGAAAGGAAAGACAAAAAAATGATCAATCCCAAATTTGAGGAATATCAAAATGACTTGAAGATACCAGAGTCCACTTTAGCCTGGAATCTGTACGGTGCAGGAGTTGAAAATATTGGAAGAGATGGGAAACCAGAATCTTTCAATATCCAACTTCCTGGTGATGATCAGCTTCTCGTACGGGTGGATGCCGTTGGACTCTGTTTTTCTGATGTAAAACTGATCAAATTGGGTGGCAACCACCCGAAATTATATGGTCGTGACCTATCGAAAGAGCCAACCAGAGTTGGTCATGAAGTCGCTTTAACTATTATTCAGGTGGGTAAAAATCTTACGGATAAATACAAACCAGGTCAAAGATTGGCAATCCAACCGGATATTTACGTAAACCAACGCAACACTGCCTATGGTTACACCATCTCCGGTGGCTTAATTCAATATCATTTGATCGGACCAGAAGTGCTGGATGCAGATGATGGCGCCTATGTCATTCCTGTAGATAATAGAGTAGGGTATGCGGAAGCTGCCCTTACGGAACCATGGGCTTGTGTAGATGCTGCTTACACCCAGCGCAGAAGATTGGTCCCTAAAGTGGGTGGGGTTATGTGGATCATCGGCAACCAGGATGATAAAACGGACTATACATTTGACAAGGGACTGGATGCACCTGGATTGATTTTTCTGACCAATGTCCCGGAGAGTTTAAAAGAAATAGTTAAGAAAAAAATATCGCAAGGGGCACAAGTTATCGAAACAGGAGATATTCGCCCAGAAGAATTTCCGGATTTCTCCGCCAAATCAACAGCTGAAAAAGGATTTGATGATATTGTTTTGTTGTCGCCCGTATCAGGAAAGGTTGTGGAGGAAATCGCAAAATTAATTGCATTCAGAGGAGTATTGAATATTGTTGGGGAAAAAGAACTGGATGGAGATTCTTTAATTGATGCGGGTCGCATCCACTACCATTACACGGCGTACGTAGGAACAAGAAGTACTGATATTTCTTCTGCCTATGGAGAAGCGAGAAACCGCTGTGAATTACGCACAGGTGGTATTGCATTGTTTGTGGGAGCAGGTGGTCCAATGGGGCAGATGCACGTCCAACGTGCCGTTGAAAAAGGAAATGGTCCCTCAATTGTCATTGCGACAGAACTCAACCAGGAGAGGGCTAACGTTCTAAGGAAGATCATAGAACCTTTAGCAAAAAGAAATGGCAAAATTTTTAAGATATTCAACCCAAATGAAACAGATCAATCCTTACAGGATTTTATTTTCAACATTTCAGGAGAGAGATTCGTTGACGATGCAGTTATCTGTGCACCGGTCGCAAAGCTTATGGAGGAAACCGCAAAATTATTGAAACCGGATGGCATGTTGATCTTCTTCGCAGGCGTACCAAACGGTACCTTCATCAAGGTAAATCTCAGCTCCGTCTTTTTGAATAATCAACAATTAACAGGAACTTCTGGATCAAAGCTTCAAGATCAAGAAGTTGTTCTACAAAAAACATTAAGGGGAGAATTGAATCCCAATCGATCTGTCGCAGCGATTGGTGGAATGGCTGTTGCACGTGAAGGATTGGAAGCGTTAATGAATGGTACTTTTGCCGGTAAAATCATCATCTTTCCACAAATCAACGATTTGCCATTGATAGGCTTACAGGAGCTCGATCAACATTTTCCCGGTATCGCTGATAAGCTTGGAGAGAATCATTTATGGACAATTGAAGCTGAAAAAGCTTTAATTGCCAAATTCTGGTCAGGAAGTGTAAAATGACCGGGGAAAAGTCTGTACATACATCCAATAAGCGCGCCAGCAATATATTCATTGGCGCGCTATTGGGTTTGTACTATGGGGTTTTTTATCAACCATCCGATTATACCGATATCGGTATTGCTATCCAACTTGCCATTGTGGCAGCCATTGTAACGATCATCGTCCGTACTTGGAAAAAGGGATTTCCGTTCAAAATAATATTAAAAGAGTTCCTGGTAACACTGGCTTCTTACCTGATCTTTATGCTTTCTCTAGCACTTCGAAAATACGCTTACGAATTGGGAGGAAAGACACTGGTAGTGATTGAATCTACCATTGGTGGCGCAATCCTCGGGTTACTATTTTCCCGTCAACCACTGGTATTTGGAGAGGCAGTTAAATGATTTACACTGTAACACTAAACCCGGCATTGGATAAGGAATATCGTGTTCCGGAGCTTTTGCCAAATACGATCCTGCGGGCTTCTGCAGTTAAACTAGATTATGGGGGAAAGGGTTTCAACATTGCACGGATGCTGGCAATTTTTGAGACTGATTGTATTGCGCTTGGTTTTGTTGGGGGACATACCGGGGAGGTCTTGAGCCAGGGGCTAAAAGGAATTGGAATTAAGACCGATTTTGTTCATGTGAGTGAGGAAACCCGCACTAACATCAGCGCAGTCAGCGATAAAGACAATGGTTACATCAAAATCAACGAGCCGGGTCCTGAAGTATCTATTAAAGAGACTGATGAGCTACTGCAAAAAATTGAAAATTTAATTCAGCCGGGGGATTGGTGGGTATTGTCTGGTAGTTTACCGCCGGGTATTCCTGTGGATATTTATGCACAAATGATCAAGCTATTAAACAAAGGGGGGGCAAGAACTATTCTTGATTCCAGTGGAGACGCATTTAAACTTGGCTGCATGGCAGAGCCTTTCCTCATCAAACCCAATCTCGATGAAATAGCTCAGATTTTTGATGGCAAATTAAATGATTCATTGGGGATTGAGAAAACGATCACAAGAATCCACGAAATTGGAGTGAAAAATATTATTTTATCTGCCGGAAAGGATAAAGCATTTTGCAGTGACGGCATGAAGCGGTGGATTGGCATTCCACCAAAAATCAATGAGATGAATCCCATCGGTGCGGGGGATGCCATGTTAGCTGCTATTGTGTATAGACTCAGTAGAAATGAAACTATTCTAAATGCTTTTACCTGGGGGTTAGCAGCTGGAACTGCAGCAGCCAGCTTACCAGGTACGATGATGCCGGTTCAGTCTGATGTAGAAAGGTTCATTAATAAAGTTGTCATTTGTGAGGAGTAAAATGCCCTACGAAAAAAAAGCCAATAAAATTTTTCGATATCCACTGGATCATGTATATCAATCCACAATATTCTGTGTCAACTATATGGGAGGAAAAATCATTAAACAGGATCAAGAAAAAGGGATCCTGTTTGCCCAGATGGATAAGAAATTATTTGGAAAATATCTAGGAGATAGAAGTCAGTTAGAAATTCAATTCAGGGATGAAGGCAACTCTCAAACAAGCATGTATATTTTTGCGTACCCATTGAATGCTGTGGGGCAAAAATTAATGTTTGGCGCAAGGGAAGGCGTGGTGGATACCATCATCAGTACTCTTTATCAGGAAATGGAAAAACATTTACAGGATACTTATCCTTCTTAAGGATATCCTAAGCAAAATAAATTCTTAGAAGAGAGTGACTTCATTTTTGCCTATTGATTCCTGGAATTTATGGGTACAATCGATTTTTAAAAACATGTACAAAAATGCACCTTCAAGTTTAGCCTGATGACTTGTGGTCATCAGGCTATTTATCTAGAATGTGTATTTAATATTTTTTACGAATATGCAGTTCACGATGCAAACCCAGGTTTACTCTGAAATCCAGCTTCCTTAGGAATTAGCAAATTTTCCCACAAATTTCCGAATCATTTCCTTTTCTATTTTTTCCATCTCCCCATGTGTTTTTATGAGTTTTGAAATGAAATTGTCCTGATGCTCATCAGTGTTCGGGTCAAATTTGTGAACGAATTTCATAATTACTTCCTTTTCTTTTTCATCCATTACAGCATGTTTCTCCATTAGCTTTGTGACGAAATTCTTCTGGTTTCCATGGGTAACCCCGGATTCCTTTCTATTAAACTTTCGTAACAGTTTCTTTATCATTTCCTTTTCTTTTTCTTCCATTTCAGTATGTTTATCTTTTAGTTTTTTAACATAATTAAGCATTTCAAATCTCCAAGAATAGTAAAGAGTTTTTTTGTAAAATTCTCTTTAAGTACAACATATATTATCAATTGAATGCTGATTAATAATTAGAAGTTGGTTATAGATTTGTTAGAATAGGCGGTCAAAGATTTTAGCAATACAGGTATTTAGTAAAATAAATATCACACGCATTTTTAAAACATTAAATAATAATCACCAGATGTAGAAAATAAATATCCATGACCAACCAGATCAAAGAAATCACCAACAGAAAAGCATTAAAACAATTTGTGGATTTTCCATACAGGCTGTATGCTGATTGCCCCTTCTAGGTCCCCTCCATTAACAGTCATGTAGGCAACACGTTATGCAGCGATAAAACAAAAAAACGCGGTTGAACTTCAATTCAACCGCGTTTTTCTTATAGTATATCTATTTACCAAACTTGTCCCAGTATTCCCCAAAGATGTCTTGCTGGTCAGGTTCCACCGCTGCGATCGGTTTGGAGATCCAGGTCACATTCAGGTAGTGTTTCCAATGTACATTTTCACTGGTGATGTTACCTCCCCAGGTGCCACACCCCAACGTCAGCGTGAAGGGCATGCCATTATCATAATTACCACTGTTCCCCAGGCTGTGCGATTGGTTGACCATGATGCGGCTTACTTTTGCGCGCCTTCCCAGTTCCAAAATATGTTCTTCATTATTCGTGTGAATCCCACAGGAATGCCCACGCCCGTTGAGTGCGGTGATATCTTCCACTATTTGTATGGCTTCCTCAAAATCATCATATTTCCACACAGTCAATACCAGGGATAATTTTTCCTTGCAGAAGGGATCATCCAACCCAATATGCTTCCCCTCCACCAGCAACATACTGGTACCTGCCGGAATCTCAATGCCCGCCATGCCCGCAATCTTCTCCACCGATTGCGCCACAATGGCTCCATTGAGATGTTCCCCATCTGGCCACATGACCTCCTTCAGCTGTTCTCGCTCTCCCTCATCGCATAGATACGCTCCCTGTGCCTTGAGCTGTGCCAGCATCTCTTCATAAATGCCGCTCTGTATCACCAGCGAGTTCTCCGATGAACACGAGGTAGCATTGTCAAAGGTCTTCCCTAAATAGATCTTCTCCGCCGCTTCCGCTAGTTTGGCGCTCTCATCCACGATCACCACCGCATTCCCCGCTCCCACCCCATACGCTGGCGTGCCACTGGAATAGGCTGCCTTCACCATCGAGCCCCCACCCGTCGCAATCACCAGATCTACCTTGCTCATCAGTTCTTTCGATAACCCTATTGACGGTTCTGCAATTACCTGAATCAAGTCCTGCGGTGCGCCCACCTTCCGCAACCCCTCTCTCATCGTTTCGCACACCAGTATGGCTGTACGCTTGGCTTTAGGGTGGGGTGAAAAAATGATGGCATTGCGACATTTCAACGCCGGTAACGCTTTGGCGGGCAGGGTCGCTTCACAATTGGTGACCGGGGTCACTGCCCCGATCACTCCCACCGGTTTGGCGATCTTGATCAAGCCCTTCAATCGGTCCTCTTCTATCTCGCCCACCGTCTTCACACCCTCTAAGTCGCGCAGGGTGCCCAGGGTCTTCTTCTGGTGTTTTACCAGTTTGTGTTCGTATACCCCCATCCCGGTCTCTTCTACTGCCAATTGGGCTATATCAGCTGCCCTCTTGTACGTCTCCCACCCCACCGCTGCCACCATTAAGTCCACTTTTTCCTGCCCCCAGTATTCGATCTCTGCCTGGGCTGCTCTCCCCTGTCTGATCAATCTATCTATTCCTGTTTCTTCCATCTTTCTTCCTGTTCTATTTATCCGGGTCGGGCAGCATGAATTCTCGAATGAAACCCTGCAGATCATGATACGAACTGATGAACCCACGCAGTGTCCTCACCGTCGCTCCATACGTATCGAATTCTGCCACCCTCATGCCATCCTCATCATATGCTTTGCGAAAATCTTCAAAGTGCGTGTAGAGTGTATCTACGATCTCCGCCGGTACCGGATTATCCATCCTCTCCTTGACTTCCACATCCGAGGCATTGAACAACAACTGCCATTTGTATGGAATCGTCAGGATCAGATCCCCCCCAATGAATTCTGACCAGTGCAAATGGTTGCGATAGGCTGCTGCCAGCAAACGCGTGCGATAGCCGCGCTCCTTATATATGCGGTATGCTTTCTTCATGCAAGCTACCCCTGCCCAATCCATATAGCCGGGTGTGATGGTAATGCCTTCCTTCTTGGCAATCACTTTTAGCCAGTCATCCGTCCGCCCTACCATGATGGTGCATACCGGGCTCATATCTTCCGTAGCTTTGCCCTCTGCTTCCCGCCGTCTCAACCCGCTTTCTACCGCTTCCGCTACCGCTATCGCCTGCGGTACCGTGAAACAAACCGTGGCGTTGATGTTCACACCATGGTAGGTCGCTTCTTCGATAGCCTTTATCCCCGCTTTCGTGACTGGCGCTTTCACCTGAATATTGGGCGCCAGCGTATCAAAATAAATCGCCTGTTCAACAATTGCTTCCGCATTGCGATAATTCGCCGGATTCGTCTGGATGGATAGCCGCCCTTTCTTGCCACCTTCCCGCTCAAAGACCGGCTCCAGTAAACTGGCACCCTTTACCCCGATCTCTTCAAATATCTTCCACGTTACTTCTACTTCACTCCACTCAGGATTCTCCTTGATCAATTCATACAACCTGTCTTCCCAAAGTCCCAGTTCCTTTTTCAAAACGTTATACACGATAGTTGGGTTGGAGGTCGCCCCCACTGCCCCGTTCTCGATCGCATAGGTCAATTCTTCCACTGAGCAGGAATCGTTCCAATAGTCCGTCGCCGTCCGGCTCACTGTCTCATGCAGCCGGCTCTTGTATTTTCCGTTCATCTCTCTTCCTTCCTTTTTCTCTTTCACCGATTAAAAACAGAATCGAAAGCCTGGTCGCTCAGTGGGAAGTTATAACGACGAGTTAATGCCAGTGCTTCCTGAGCTCCATATTCTCTTTCCATCCCGTTATCTTCCCATTCCACCGAAAGTGGACCGTCATAGCCAATACGGTTCAATGTGCGAAAAATTTCACTCCAATTCAAGCCACCATGCCCCGCTGATACAAACTGCCAGCCACGCCTCGGATCCCCAAAATTAAGGTGCGAACCCAAAATACTGCTGCGTCCATCCAGATGTCTTACGCTTTCTTTGACATGAACATGATAAATACGGTCTGCGAAAGTTTCTAAAAACACTGATGGATCTACGAAAAGATGATGTAGATGACTGGGGTCAAAATTCAATCCAAACGCCGGACGGTGGTCGAAGCAATCCAATGTCTTTTGTGTGGTATAGATATCATACGCAATCTCGGTTGGGTGAACTTCCAGGCAAAATCGAACACCTACCTCGTCAAAAACATCCAGAATGGGATTCCATCGATCCGCCACTTCGCGATATCCAGCCTCGATCTCATTCCAATCGTTCGGGGGGAATGAATAGAACAGGTGCCAGATCGGTGAGCCGGTGAAACCAATAACGCGGGTCAATCCAAATTCCGCCGCAGCCCGGGCAGCGTTCATCATTTCCTGTGCTGCTCGCTGCCTGACCCCTTCCGGTTCCCCATCACCCCAAATTCTTGCAGGGATGATCCGCTGATGGCGGGCATCAATATATTTATCTGCAACGCACTGCCCAACAAGGGAAGCATTGATCGCAAAACACTGAAGATCATATTTTTCGAGTAAAGCACGTTTATTCTTCAGATAACCCTTTTCAGAAAGCGCTCTATCGATCTCAAAATGATCCCCATCACAGGCTAATTCCAATCCATCATATCCCCAGGAATGCACTTTTGAAGCCAATTCCTCAAGTGGTAGGTCAACCCATTGACCGGTAAATAAGGTGACAGGTCGATTTTGTTTCATAATTATTGATACAACTCTGCTTTCTCCCCTAATTGCACTGGGACGATCTTTCCAGTATGCAATGATTGGATACAAGCAGCGGTAACCACCATAGTCACATAACCATCCCAAGCATTTGCCCCACTAAATTTTGTATCTTTCAGCAGGCTTTCGATCCATGCCCGATCTTCTATTACATAGGCTTCCTCGAAGGGTGCCAACCAATCAGAAGAAACGTAAAATCCGCGATGCGCATTGGCACGAACCATAGCTCTGTCAGGTTGTAAGGTAACAGCCGTACCTTTCTGGCAGATCACCTCGGCGGAGACTTCATAGCCGTATGTTGCATTGACATATACTTCCCCTACTGCCATGCGGTTATCGCTCATAGCCAATTCGAAAACCAGAAGATCGGTTGTATCAGAATGCAATTCAGGGCGGGTCTTCAAACCACGGACATAGACTTCCTGCACTTCAGCCTCCAATAGAAAGCGAGCCGAGTCAAAATCATGCCCGGCAGAATTGGTAAGAATTGTGGCACCAGTAGTTCCAAACGGAACTGACGCATTACGATGTACGCCCTTCCAGAGTAAGGGTAACCCTAGCTCCCCGGATGTTACAGCAGCTTTCACAGCGGTATGTTGAGGGTCAAAACGTCTCATGAATCCTACTGAAACCATTTTTTTTTCAAAGGCTGTTTCAGCGGCAATCACATCTCGAGCATCATCTACTGTGGTTGCCAGGGGTTTTTCACACAATACTGGTTTCCCTGCTTTGATGCAAGCAAGGGTCAGGTTGGCATGGGTATCATCCGGTGAAGCGATCACTACTGCATCCACCTTGGGTGAGTTGATCAACGCGACTGGATCTGTGAATATTTCAGCCGAATCACATAGTGAAGAAGCATGTGCTGCGTGGGATTGATCTACATCAAAGACAGAAGAAACATATGCACCCCCTACCAGATGATGAAGGTTATCGGCATGGCGCGTGCCCATTCCTCCTGTTCCTACAATACCTACTGCAATGCGTTCTTTCCGATTCATATTCATTCCTGACCTTTCTATTCAATAGTTTCTATTCAAACACACTATTTCATGATCATTTAATATCCCAATGAGCGGATAAATTCTCGATTTCTGAGCGCAGAATATTTAGGTTTCCCCATACCTGGTAGAACATCCTGTTCTACCACACCCCAGCCATCATATCCAAGCATGTTCAATTCATTCAGCAAAGCAGGAAAATCTACATCTCCCTTGCCCAATTCGCAAAAGATACCCTGTCGAACAGATTGGAAATAATCCCATCCTTCTGTGGCTGCCCTTTCAGCCACTTTGGGATCGTGATCTTTGAAATGGAAATGCCAAACACGTTTTCCATATTTTTGCAATCCTTCCAACGGATCCCCACCACCGAAGCGATAATGTCCACAATCAAAGACTAAACCAACTAATTCAGGGTCGGTAAGCGACATGAGTTTTTCTATTTCGTCTGGCGTTTCGACATAACCGGCACAGTGGTGATGGTAGGCGGTGCGTAGACCAGTCTCTTTTTTTACTGCTTCGGCAACTTTCATCACACCTTCTGCAAAAATCTGCCAATCTGATTCACTCAATCCCATTGCAGGTGTTACTCTACCTGCATTTTGGGTGCGCTCAGGGATAGACCCATTTTCATCAGCCAAAATGATAAGGGGTATATCCCCCTCAACTTCCGCCATTAAGCGAGCGATCTTCAAGGCTGATTCGATACCTTTTACATGCGTTTCTTGTTTTTTGAAAGGGATCGGAACAAATGCACCCAACAGCATGAGGTTACGGCTGTGAATTTCTTGCGCTAATTTAGAGGGTTCTGTCGGCATAAAACCCCAATCCCCTAATTCTGTGCCAGCATAACCTGTCTCAACAATCTCATTCAAAACCTGAACATAATCAGGTGCAGTCTCGCCAAGATCAAATTCCAATGCACCCCAAGAACAAGGTGCGTTCGCGATTTTCAACATATTCTCCTCCTTTAATCCTTTATCAAAGTATTCTTCTGTTTTGAATAAAGCCTTCATAAATCAACCAAGTGCAACGCAAATAAAAACAATAATTGCCATCAAAAAAATGATAAGGAAACCTTTTGTTAATTTCTATGAATTCATAGTCCTCTTCGTTCTATCCGTTATACCCACCAGGTATTCATCCTAGAAAATAATGCGGGATGTTTTGCTGATCAAAATTTATTTTTCCTCCACTTTATTTCCACCCGCATGTAACAACTTCTAATTTATGATCAGATTTGAACAAAACATTCCTGTTCTACCCCTTGCTTGAATTTTTCCCAGGAAAACTGTATTGTTTTAATATCGTTGAGGTAAATTATTAAAGTACATTTCCTCGGTGGAGTCGATGCAATGCATCGACTCCACCATCCCTCATCAATCTTTAGCTTATTTGAAATCTGCAATGTTATCGATGCTGACAACATCCACACCAGTATTGACAAAGGACTCAACTGTCTCACCACGAGCTACTGCTGCGGCGGTCAGTGTGCCTAATTCACCGATCTTGCCGGGGAATTGGGCAACCGAGCCGGTCAGCTCGCCCGCTTCGATGGATTCATCATTGGTGGCATAGATACCCTTGAGGTTCGGGTTAGCTGTCAGCAGGTTCTCGGCAACAGTTTGCCCTTTGGCACGATCGCTATCAGCGGGCTGGGTTGCAACCACAACCAGCCCCGCAGCTTCCAACGCTTCCACGGCGCCCTCTTCACGAAGGTTATGAACCGGGTCGCCAGCTGCACCACGGATAATGGCTACTTCATCACCAGGTTGTAATTTACCAGCCATGAATTCGCCAGCCATGGTACCGCCCAAACGGTTATCAGTACCCACAAAAGCGGATTTGGCATCAAAAGTATCGATGTTGGTGTCGATCAGGACCACCGGAATGCCAGCATC
>LDZT01008717.1_pt1 | contig 18198 bp, 15 predicted proteins | sample 615521 | NCBI WGS metagenome assembly LDZT01 (sample SAMN03408292, study PRJNA278302) | terrestrial metagenome | isolation source: oil reservoir sample SB1 | place: USA: Alaska, North Slope, Schrader Bluff formation | collected 2011-09
CGCATAAATATTCCCAATGCCAGCCACAATCTCATTGATCATAATTGCTTGCTTAATAGGAATTGTTCTATTTTTAAGTTTAGTGCGTAAATATTCGGAATTAAATTCTGAAGTGTTGGCGTCTGGACCATAGCGACGATATTCCTGCTCAACTTGATCATCAGTTAATACTTTGATCCATCCAAATACCCGCATATCATTGAAATAAAGTTTGGAGTTATCGCTAAAATGAATCAAAACACGAGTATGTGAAGAGGGTAGAGTTTTGACCCAGTCCGCTGTTGGATGACCTCCCCCAATTCTGTGTTTGCCATCAGTAAATATTAACTGACCGGTCATTTTCAAATGTATTAATAAATTAAGTTTGCCGGTCAGCCGAACTCGCAACAACTTTGCTCTTCGAGAAATATCCAAGATTTCATGATCAAGAACCAACCGAACATTTCCTCGAAAACTTTTTTTTCTAAGAACTTCAATGTCAGTTATTTTTTTACCCGGAAGAATGTTGCATAATCTTCGTTTAACCGTTTCAACTTCAGGTAATTCCGGCATAATTGTTTAATCCCGATGTTCTACTGCTCCAATTAAGCCACAGTCTTTATATTTTAATCCGCTACCACAAGGGCAGGGACTGTTGCGACCAACTTTGGCCTTGCGAACTCCCTGACCCGGAGAAGAAACTGAGCCTGCTCCTCTCATCGCTTTTGCTAAATCTGAAGTGGATCCGGTAGTACTTTTAGGTAAAGCTGCCCCAGTCGGAGTTTGTGCATCTGCCACTTCTTTAGAGAGTGGTTCATTGACATCTTCTTTTTGATATTGAGCCTGATCAAGTAAAACTTGTGTTTGTGAAGTTTGCTGTCTGGCTGGCTGAATACGAAAGATTCTTCTGGCTATTGTTGATTCAATTGAGCCAATCAATGCGTCAAACATTGCAAATGATTCTTTCTTATACTCAGCTAAAACCGTTTGCTTGTCTCCACGCAACCAAATGCCATCTTTAAGTGAGTCCATCTGATCAAGATGATCAATCCATTTTTCATCAATCGTTGAGAGGATGACATATCGCTCCAGCTGTCTCATCATCTCGTTTGACAAATTATCTTCGCGGGATTGATAAACTCTTTCTACTACTGTCCAAAGTTCATCAATAAGCTCTTGAGCTTCTGTTAATGATAATAATCTTTTCTTAATACGTTCTTGCGACTGTTCATCAAAAGGAACTAGTCCAATAAACTCAGCGATGATTTTGTTTATGCTTTCCTCATCTGATTCATTTTCCGGCAAATTAGTATTTACAATTGTGACAATCTCGTCTTGAAGATATTGTTTAATCTCTTCCTTAAGACTAGAGTTTTCGAGACCAACTTCATGTTCATTATTTTCTTGTTGATTCTCAAAATCGTCGGTTGCAATCTCCAGCAATCTTCTGCGTCGCTTATAAATAATCTCACGATGCTTGTTCATCACATCATCAAACTCAACCAATCTTTTGCGTTGGTCAAAAAAGAATGACTCAACTTTCACCTGTGCCGACTCGATTGACTTGCTCACCATTGAGTGCTGTATAGGCTGATCTTCGCTGATCTTAAGCATGTCCATCACTCTTGAAATTTGATCACCACCAAATATTCGCATGATCTCGTCTTCAAGGCTTACAAAAAACTGAGACATACCAGGATCACCTAAACGACCGGCGCGGCCACGCAACTGATTATCGATTCTTCTTGACTCGTGCCGCTCTGAGCCAATCACACACAAACCACCAGCTTCCACCACTTCATCATGATCTTTTTGCCATTGTTTAAGAGCTTGATCGTAAGCTTCTAGATCATAGTTAGCTGGATTTACTGCCGGGGGGAGCTGCAAATGCTCATACTTTTTTGGAAGTTTTGCTTTTTTCTCAGCTTTCTCTTTTTTCCGGTAATCTTTCAGTTCTGGTTTAGCTCCACCTAAAATTATGTCAACACCACGACCGGCAATATTAGTAGCCACCGTGATGGTACCTTTTTTACCTGCATCAGCAATAATAAATGCTTCTTTCTCATTATTCTTGGCATTCAAAACATTGTGTTTAACTTTTTTTCGTTTAAGAAAGTCTGAAATGATTTGGTTGTGATCGATTGATTTGGTACCAATTAAAACCGGCTGACCTTTTTGATTAATCTCCTCAACCATTCTGGCAATTGCTGAGTACTTCGCTGCCTGTGTTTTATAAATTACATCAGGCCTATCATCACGAACTACATCTTTGTAAGTAGGAATTACTACTACATCAGTATCATAGATTTGATTAAACTCGTCGGCTTCGGTGGCAGCCGTACCGGTCATACCTGATAATTTGTCATACATTCTAAAATAATTTTGAATTGAGATGGTAGCTAGCGTTTTTGATTCCTGCTGAATAGCTACACCTTCTTTAGCTTCAATGGCTTGATGAAGACCGTCAGAATAACGGCGGCCATACATTAACCTGCCGGTGTGCTCATCAACAATCACCACTTCTCCTTCACGAACGATATACTCGGTATCTCGGTGGTACAGTGTTTTTGCCTTAAGAGCCGTTTCTAAATAGTGAATCGTTTCGAAATCCTCTTCATAAAGATTGCTCACACCCAACTTCTTTTCCAGCCTCTTAACCCCTAAATCAGTTAAAGTAGCAGTGCGTGATTTTTCATCGATCTTATAATCTTGATCTTTAGTCAGTGAGTTCACCATCTTGGCATACTCATAGTACTTCTGAGTAGGTTCCATATCGGGCGCAGAGATAATTAAAGGAGTTCTGGCCTCATCGATTAAAATCGAGTCAGCCTCATCAACAATAGCAAAATAATGAGGGTAGCTCTGTCGCTGCACCATCTGATCCAAAGACTGGACCATGTTGTCGCGCAAATAATCAAAACCAAACTCGTTGTTGGTACCGTAGGTTATATCGGCTGCATAGGCTTCTTGACGCGAAATCTCCTTAAAATGCTCAAGACGCTCATCACCGCGATCCTCGCTGTCGATGGTGCTGTCATAAAGCTTGGCTTGATCATGGACAATCACTGCACAAGATAAACCCAAGAACTCATAAACTGGACCCATCCAGCCAGTACCAACCTCAGCCAGGTAATCATTAACCGTTACCAAATGTGATCCTTTTCCCAAGAGTGCATTTAGATAAAGGGGGCAGGTAACGGTAAGAGTTTTACCTTCTCCCGTTTTCTGTTCAGTGATAATACTATTATGGATAGCAATTCCTGCCAATAGCTGCACATCGAAGTGGCGCATGCCCAACACTCGCCAAGAAACTTCGCGCACTGTGGCGTAGGCCTCTGGCAGTATCTCATCTAGAGCTTCTTTCTCTTTAATCTTTAGCTCTTCCTCTGATAGATCTGAGTTGTTGGGCAATCTGTCAGAGAGAAGCTGCTTAAACTTTTCGGTTTGAGCGGCCAGTTCTTGATCGCTCAGTTTTTTGATCGAGGGTTCAAGATCATTAATTTGATCAACTAACTGTTGATATTGGTTTAGCTTGCGCTGATTTTCGTTGAATAGATTTTTGATTAGCTTTAACATAGATCGTCTATTATGCCACAAAACAGATCAAAGTTTGAGGCTCACCTTTAATAATTGAGTTTAATTATGGAGCAGTTTTACAAGTAATTCTTCAACACCTCGGGTATGCTGATGGAACCATCCTTGTTTTGATAGTTTTCAACAATGGCTGCCAACAAGCGGGGAGTAGCCGCCACCGTGTTGTTGAGTGTGTAAACATACCTGAGTGTCCCATCTTTGGCTTGATAGCGGATGTTCAATCTTCTTGATTGAAAATCATTAAAATAGCTGGCGCTGTGAGTTTCCCGATATTTTTCCTGAGAAGGAAACCAAGTTTCAATATCGTATTTTTTCCTTTGACCAGCTCCCATGTCACCAGTGCACATCAAAAGCACCTGGTAGGGCAGACCCAGTTTTTGCAGTAGTTTTTCAGCAAAACCCAGCATCTTTTCATGCCACTTTTGTGTTTCATCTTCATCGGCAACAGTTAAAACCACCTGCTCCACTTTGTTAAACTGATGAACTCTAATTATCCCTTGAGTGTCTTTACCGTGAGAACCAACCTCCCGCCTGAAACAAGGGGAAATACCTGCTAATTTTATGGGTAGATCATCTTCGGTTAAAGTTTCCCCCTGATGATAGGCTGTGAGAGCAACCTCAGCTGTTCCAGTTAAGAACTGATCATCTTGAGTAAGATAATGATCTTCTTTGCCCCAAGGAAAATAGCCCGTACCGATCATTGCTTCTTGCCCAACCATTACCGGCACCGTGAGAGGAGTGAAGCCTTGCTCTATCATTAAATCAAGAGCAAAACGCAAAATAACTTGCTCCAGTAAAACGGCCTCTCCTTTTAAAAAGTAAGATCTAAAACCTCCAATTTTTACTGCTCTTTGAGTATCAAGCCAGTCTAGCTGTTCCATCAGTTCGTCATGAGGCCTGGGAGCGAAATCAAATTGAGGCAAATCTCCTACTTGCTTGATCACTTTGTTGCCAGACTCATCTTCGCCAACCGGTACTTCTGAAGCCGGAACATTGGGAATCTGCAGCATCAACTGCTCGTATTCTTCTTCGATTTTTTTGAAGTTTGGCTCTAGTTCTTTGAGTTGCTGCTTTAACTCACGACCACGATCAATCAACGATTGATCTGGTTTACCACCTTGGTGCACTTGCTCTTTAACTTCGTCAGCGTTCTCATTAACTTCTTGACGAACTTTATCTATCTGCTGTTGAAGCTCTCTTCTTTTACTATCAACTTCCAACAGTTGATCAACCACTGCGGGATCAAGCTGCTTGTCCTTGCAGGCTTGTTTAATTTGGTCTGGTTGTTGGCGGATGTAATTGATGTCGAGCATAATAATTATTTATCTGGTTTTTCTTTGTCTTTTTCTTCTAGCTGCTGGGTTTCTATCAGGTATTTCAATTCTTTTCTTTACTTCTTGTGGCCCATTTTTCTTGCCCACATTCTTATCTTGACACGTTCCTTCACGATCTGGCGATCTCACCATCTTTCTGCCTTTCTTCTCAGCCTACTTTAAGCCGAGTATTTAATTTGTTAGTACTTCTACCAAAAAACTAATATGTTGGGCAGGGTCTTGTTCAATCAACTTAAAACCTTTTTCAATATCCTCTCTACTTACATTAGCCGCAAATGACTTATCTTTCAACTTCTTTTTTACTTTACCAGCCTTCATGCCAGCAAAACCATCAGGCCTCATCAAAGAATAGGCATGCAAAAATCCCACTAGCTCATCACAAGCAAATAGGTATTTATCTAGCCTGCTACTTGGATGGAATCCAGTTCTAAAGGTTGCATGAGCTTTTACAGCCTGCAAAAGTTCTTCTGGATAATCACTTAGTAAATCGTTTACCGCTACGTTGGGGTGCTCATCAGGATACATCTCCCAATCCAGATCATGCAGCAAACCTGTCTGGTACCAGAGCTCTGAATCCTCGCCGAATTTTGCCGCATAGGCTTCCATGACCTTGGCCACCAATCTACAGTGCTCTTGCAATGCCTCATTCTTGATATATTCACTAAGTAGTTCTTGCGATTTTTCTCTTGAGGGTAGGGTAGAAGTCATGCTTACCAACTAACTGCTAACGATTTCCTTGATTCGTTGTTGCCTCATCTGTGGATCTAAATCTAACAAAAGCCAAGCAGCTTTCGGACCAGCTTTTTTACCCAAGAAACTTAAATAAATAGTTTGAAATGCTTTTCTGGCACCAATGGTAGACTTAGCAAGATCAAAAATCTCTTGCTGAAGCTCTTCTGGCTGCCACTGCTGACTATCAATTAGCTCGCTAAGTTTATTCAAAAACTCCTTTTGTGAATCATCAAATGAAGCAACCTCATCTGATAACTCTGACACAACCACCAACTTAATTTCGTCGGGTGCGTGGCGTTCAAGCCAAATCTCAGCACATTCTCTTCTTAATTCAAGCTCAGTCTTTTCAACTTCAGTAAGAGATGAACCCTTAACTTCGGCAAATTTCTCAACAAGATCAATTTTGGGATCCTGCATCCATGTCACGACATCTCTAAAGCGAGGCAAAAAATAAGGCTCTGGTACTTCTCTAATTTGTGACAGCTCAAACGAACGACCAATCCGCTCATCACCCTCTTCTTGTTTCCAAAAAATTCTTGAACCTTGATCATATTGATCAAACAAATCGGGAACAGCCATCGTATTAGGATCGAAATCTATCACGCTGTTGTAATGTTTAGAAACAAACAAAAATCGACCTACTTCTGAAGGAAAAAGCTCCACAAACTCCCGAGCACTAGTTCCGACTCCTTTACTAGAGCTCATCTTGGCTCCGCGAACTAAAATCCATTCATAAGGAATATCAAAGGGCACTAGGCCATCAAAAACATTCTCAATTAAGGCATTTGCCATATCTCTTGATCCACCGGCAGAAGTATGGTCCTTCCCAGCTCCCTCTACATTTACACCCATCGCCATCCAGTGAGCTGGCCAATCAACTTTCCAGAGCAATTTACCAGTGCCATTGAATGGTGATATCTTACCTTTATGACCGCATCCTTGTGCCCATTCTACTTTGTCAGGCAAACAACTGAAACTTACCTCCTCACCATCCCAATCAGTGACTAAAGTGGATCCAACCTTACCACAGATAGGACAAATCACTTGGAAAGGATACCAATTCTCTGGCAAATCATAGTTTGCCACTTGCTGATAAACTGTTTTAATCTTTTCTACAGAATCTAAAGCTAACTTAATTTGATCATTCATCGCTCCAGACTGATATAACTCGTGGCTCCAGATAATTTGTTGTTCACAACCAATAGCTTTAAAAGCCTCAATGAAATCAAGAGCATAAAACTCAGCAAATGAGCTAGCTTCTTTAAACTTTTTTATTTCTGGTTTTGATGATTTTGAAAAATCAATTCCCGATTCCTCAAGAGGAGGAGAGGGTATTTGAAAAAGAGGTTTGCCCATGTGTTTGGAGTATACATCGGCATCTAAGTAAGAAGGTAAACCATCCATCGGATCCATATCATTAATCACGTAGGTGCTCACAACTTTGTGGGAAGATGCCTGCCCAACTGCTTTAGCTATCAAGTCATGAAGCACCACACCTCTTAATGCACCGGTATGAACCCTACCCGATGGAGTTTTCATGTCATCGACATGGATTTCTTTTAGCTTTGATTTTTCTGCCCAACTAACAATCTCAGCTACCAGTTGATCCAACCAATGATCTGATTGTTTAATATTTTCAGTCATATATTGTGCGTACAATTTCAACCTCAGACTACTTAACCGACTTAACAATGTAGGTAATATCACCCATAGGTGCTTGAACAACTATTTCATCTCCTTGTTTTTTCCCCAGAAGAGCTCTTCCAATTGGAGAAACAACCGAGATCTTTCCCTCATCAACATCTCCCTCAAACTCACCGACTAACGTAATCTGCCTTTTATCACTGCTCCCTTTAGGACAAATCTCCACTTCGCTACCGAGACCTATTTGGGTCTTACTTCTTGTTTTTGACACTACCTCGGCTCGTTTTAAAACCTCTTCAATTTCACTGATGCGAGCATCAATAATTTCTTTGTCTTCCTTAGCATTTTGATACTCGGTATTCTCACTAAGATCACCTTTGTCTCTGGCAACAGAGATTCTTTTAATAACTATTGGAAGTTTTTCTTCAACTAACTCGGTTAACTCTTCCTGAAGTTCTTGAAAGCCTTCTTTCGTTAACTGGACTTTATTCTTACTTTCATTCAGATGATTGTTGTTTGGCATATTTTAAAAAATTTAACTATTAATATTAATCTAAACTCAACAAAAACTTAGAGCCACAAACAGATAGTAGTATACCACTGTGGATCAGCATAATCTATCGGGGGGGGCAAACAATACCACTGACTAAAGATCTTTTTTGTAAAAAAATTTACTCAGCCAAAACTACCACTGCATCAAATTCACCTCTCGGATCTTCTGCCTCTACACCCTCTAAAAAGACGAGGTTCATCTCAAGATCTTCATTCAAAGCAACAATTAAATCTGCAAACTCCTCAGTCATTAAAACATACACACCTGGTTCATAATCTTCAACAGCATTCTTTGCATCAACGGTTTGATAACCAGCTTCTTCAAGAGTTGAGGCAATCTTGCCAGCATAACCAGCTCTAGTAGTGGCATTTACTACTCTAATCGAATACTCCGAACGATCGATTTCAGAAATTGTTACTTCCGGCTCAGGTTCTTCTAACTCTGGTGTGGGTTCAACTATCTCAACCTGCGGTTCCTCAATCGGCTTTGTTGATGGCTGAGAAAGTTGTAATAATCCATAACCAACGCCAACACCTATAGCTACCGTTAGCACAAAACTACCCAGACCAATTAAAAAAATTTTGATAAAACTGCTTGTCCCATCATTGTTTTTTAACACTTTCTTTCCAGCTTTATTTTTATCAGTACTTCCAATCATTACAGGCTGGTCTTCTTGCTCAGACTCAACTTTGACACTCGCAAATTTCTTCAAATCTACATCTTCAGATATCCCTTCGTTACCTATCACAACTGCCTGATTAATCTCAGACTTATCATCAGAATTCTTGGGTGAAATCAAGGTAGGCTTTGCCTCAACAGTTGTCGACTCAGGCTCAGTCTGTGAATCTTCTTTTTTTGTTTCCTGGACTTGCTCTTGTTCAATTATTGGTTGCAAATCTTCCTTAACTTCCGGCTCAACTTTATTGCTTTCAGTTGAATCAGTCGGCTCACTCTCCAGGTCATTTTCAGAAGAAATAATTGCCGGCGCTGACTCATCAATAATATTGGCTACTTCTTCGGTTGCATCAACAGAGCCAGGTTTTGGCAGATCAGAATTCAGAGTGTTGCTCTCAATTTCTTCTTCGTTATTTGACTCAGCTAAGTCATCATCCTCCATGATGGGTGCAACGATGTCTGAGACTGCTCCAACTTCACTAACTTCAACTCCCTTTAGATCAAACTGGGGAATCTCAAAATCGGGAATAGAAACAGTCATCATCGACGAAGTAATAATCTTTTCTAGAAATCCTGGAACCTGTTCCTCATCAGATCCTTGTTCAGCCAACTGTTGAAGAGGCAAAACTCCTTCTAGTTTTTCTTTAAGCTCTTCTTCAATTGCTTGATCAGTAATTAGATATACAGTTTGTAAACTTGGCTCAGTTCCTTTGAGAGTCTTGATTGCCTCGACAAAGCGATCTAAATTTTCAGAAGTATCAACCAACGGCTGGTCAACTCCAATGTAATGCTTGGCCATAAACAAATGCTTTCCCAGTTGCACTATTGAGATTGATGGCTCAAGTGAAATCAATGATTTAATCGCCCAGCTCAGAGGAAAAATTCTTTTGAGTTTTGCATCAGTAGATTCAAGTGCTTTTTTTAATGGCGACAGCAACTTCTTTTGGATGGTTGATAACTGAACTTTGTGAACTCCCTTATACTCACTTAAAATAAAAGTTTCGATCTGATGCGACTCTGCATCAATATGAAGACTCGGTATCACTTCTTCTTTTAAATAGTCTCTTACTTCTTTTTCTGTTTTCCTTTCGACATCAATGATAGTGTTGGCAAAAAGATCATCGGAAAGAACAATATCGTACTCTTCAGCCTCTAGCTTTTTAAACAATCTCAAAAGGTTTTCATATATAAATTTGCCACTCTCCATGAGTTCACCGTTATACTGTTTGAAACTTTGAATCACAAAAGAGTGAGGTTTTTTTCCAGGCAGCAACTCTGCTAAATAGGCTAAATCAGGCAAAATGTAGAGGATTTTCTGTGTGTTGAGCATAAAAGGGCAGAGATAAATAGTTATATAACTCGTTATCCTTAGTATGAGGAAAAATGGTTAATTTTGCAAGTGCAAGTCTAGAAGCAAGTTGATAAAAAAATTGAGAGCTGGGAAGACAAAGTCCTACTAATTTTTAGCCAACAATAGATGATCCAGCGTTAGAACCTTACAAATTTGAAAATCTTTTTTCAAAGATTTTAAAATTTGTGAGCCCGGTGGGACTCGAACCCACGACGCACAGCTTAAAAGGCTGTCGCTCTAACCACCTGAGCTACGGGCCCAAATTTAAGTTTCAAGAAAATTAGACTTGGAACTAATAATTTTATCACAGTTTTTCAAATTAAGCCTTGGAAATTACAATCTTCCTTAAGCTCTAGAGACGTATTCACCTGAGGTTGTATCAATAATCAACCTCTCACCCTTTTTAATAAACAGTGGTACTTGCACCACCAAACCTGTCTCTGTAGTAATTGGCTTAGTTCCCGAATTGCTTCGATCACCTGCAATAGCATCTTCAGACTCCGTTACCTCCAACTCAACTTTTGGAGGAAGACTTACAGCAATCGGTTTGCCTTCATAAAAAGAGATGTAGGCCTTGGTTTCTGGAACAAGATAGTAAACAGCGTCACCTAAAACCTTCAAAGAAATCTCAATTTGCTCATAATTTCGCTGATCCATAAAAACGGCCGCATCTGAACCTAAATATAAAAACTGCATCTGTTTTGATTCAACAAATACTTCCTCAAGTGTGTCGTGAGATTTGAAAACATGCTCAATCGTGGCTCCAGTTTCTAGATTTGTAAGCTTGGTTCTACAAAAGGCCGATCCCTTTCCTGGAGAAACAAATTTCTTTTTGATTACACGATGGGGATGACCATTGTGCATTAAAAACATTCCTGTTTCGATATTACCTGCTTTTACTTTTGCCATAAGTTTAGAATTTTAACCGATTAGCTTTTAAAAACCAAGAGCCTTCAATATAGCATAGATGCCATAGAGTGAGATCAGAAGTAGTGACTCTTTCTTGTCGAGTCGAGTTCTCGTAAAAAGAAAAAGAATAAATATTACCGTTGATAACAGCATAAATGGAAGATCAAAGATCACTAGCTGTCGCTCCACTCTCCAACCCACCAGAGCTGCAGAGGATCCGATTGCAATTAAAATTGCAACGATGTTATTACCCAATAAAGTTCCTAGCGATAAAGAGGCTGAGTTACGCTTAAGTGCTCCGCCAATCACAAGTAACTCAGGCAAACTAATTCCCAATCCGAGTAGAAAAATCCCTAGTAACGTCTGACTGATTTCTAAAAACTCTGTTAACAGTAATACATGTACAACCAAATAATGCGAAGCCAAGATCATTGAGGTAAGTCCAAGAATTGTAGACAATAGTGCATAAGAGTTAACATTTCTGTAGAGTTTTGTAGCTTTGACCTTTAGCATCGACTGCGTCGTGCTAGACTCTAATGTAAAAAAATAGCCTAGATAGAACATCATGAGTAAAATACCATCCGATCTTGAAATATAACCGTCACTTGCAAAAACTTGCAACAAGATCGTACTCAAAACTAGCATCAGGCCGTGCTTTAGTAAAACTTTTTTATTTACCTTAATGGAGTTGGTTAAACCTATGAGCCCAACAACTAAGGTAATTTGACTGATACTAGAGCCAATCACGTTCCCCATAGCCAAACCACTCGAATTAACTCCACGCCATTGTTGCATGGCAGCGCTAAGTGAAACCAAAATTTCAGGCAGATTAATACAAATAGAAAGGATAGTCACTCCAATAAATGTTTGTGTGAATCCAGTTTTTTTTGATATCTTGATAACTCCGGATAGAAGGAGTTGGGATCCAATCCACAAAGAAAATAAACAAAATAAAACAATGACTAAGCTTGAAGTAGCCATACTATTATTTAATCAGAAAAAATATACCTGCCAAGTTCCAATTGAAAAAGTGTAATTGCTAATCGATCCCCGGGTTTAATTAGCAGTTCTTGACAATGACTGCCAATCTTTGCTAAACTGTTAGCAGTTAATAATTACGTCTGCTAAGATGCTGGTCGATTAAAATCTACCAGTCAATTATCAAGCAGAAAAAGGAGGAAATATGGATATAGTTCCATTTAGACCACTACGAATGTTAAGCCGCTGGCCTGATTTTTGGGATGAAGCTGATCTTGGATGGGGCAGCACAAGAGACAGCTTGGATATATTTGAAACAACCGATGAGGTAGTCATCAAGGCTAATGTCGCCGGAGTTGACTCTGATCACATCGATCTTACCTTTGAGGACGGAGTATTGTGGATAAAAGCTGCTAAAGAAGAAGAGCAGGATGATAATAATAAAACTCACTATGCCAAAGCTTCTTGGAGCTACTCCTACAAGGTTGCAGTACCAGGAAATATCGATATGACTAAGGATCCTGAAGCAGAGCTTGATTCGGGAATATTAACTGTGTCCTTCCCGAAGCTTGAAGAAACAAAGCCAAGGAAACTCTCGATTAAAGCTCGATCAAATAAGTAGAATCAACGGAAGTTCACTTCTAAAAACCAGTCATTAAGTGGCTGGTTTTTTTGAGCAAAAATTTTTGTCTATTCTTCACCTTCCGTTGACAAACCTTTGACGCTTTCTTGAAAAGCTCGAAACATCTGAGTTGGGTTGTTTGATTCATCGAAAAACGAGAATGACTTAAATGGACCTGGAGCACCTCTGAGTAAAAAAGGCGTCACACCTTTAACCTGAGGATGAGACCATATGTGTTGCAAAGCATACGTATAATAACTTAACAGCCATGGTCGAGTGTAGCGATTATCAACCCAACCAGTCTCGGTAATAAAAACCAGATAATCTCGACCAGTTCTATCTTTTAAGAAACGTAACTCATACTCAAAACCTCTCAATGAATTTTGACCTGTTCTAGAAGGACTGGCAGAAAAAGCAGGATTTGGATAAGAGTGAGAGTTCCAGTAGTCTATGTGATCGAATATCCATGGATTAGCTGTCAACATCTGTGATAAATAGTTAAATGCTTCCATAGTTTCTCTAGAATTAGGGGCTGCAAGATCCATTGCTGCAGGCAACACTTTGTAATTGGCTGCTTCTGTATGTGCCCAGTTAGCCACAAACTCCAAAGTTTGAGTATATCCAATTGGATCAATAATACCTCCCCACTCCTTAGAATGGTTTACTTCGTTATAAACAATTATTAATCTTTCATCTGAAGGCCAAGATAATTGGTTGAAAAACTCAAACGCTTGTACAATCTGCCTCCGATTAGGGATTGCCCAAGAATCTCCCTCCATGGCAGTGGCTAATCTTACAATCGGAATAATTTTATTTTTTCGGCAGTGGTCAAAAAATGATTGCCAATTATCAAATTTTTCCAAATCACCATAAACAAAAGGTACTGTTACATAATGCCACTTATCTTTGTTGCTATCGGTTTTTAATAAATTTAGTGCATACTCCAAATCATGGGGAGCTAAGATATGAATTCCCAACAACTCCGTATCAGCCGCCCTTACTGAGGAGACTTTTGAGAAGAGAATCAATATCAACAGAGAAAAGCTCAATAAAAATTTACAAAATTTCATAGATCAATCATTGACAAAGCCTACTTATTTATATCTATGTATATTATAAGTTATCTGAAGACAATATACATGTTTGAAGATAGAGAAAAGTTGTTATCGAGACAACCGTGAGCTTGTTTGCTATACTGAGTTATATGCTATTCATCTGGAAGGGAGTCAAGTGGTTGATTGGTTGTAGCCTAGTGTTGGTCTTGATCATGTTTTATTCATACCAGCATCTTAACTCCCAACAAGAGTTAATCACTCTTAATCAAACCGATCAGCAAGCACAAATTGCCAGCACCATGTTGCCCGATTCTCAAGTAATGGGAGTTGAGAGCCATCTTGAACTTGAAGATGCCAGAGCTCAAATTGTGGCAAACTTCTTGCAAAAATATAACTCACCGCTTACTCCGCACGATTATTACGGAGCGGTGTTGGTTGAAGTCGCAGATCGTTATAACCTTGATTTCAGATTTTTACCAGCAATCATGATGGAGGAGAGTAATCTGTGTAAAAATATTCCTGAGGGAACTTATAACTGCTTGGGTTTTGGCATTCACTCCAGGGGCACTTTGGGCTTTGAGAGCTATGAGGCTGGTTTTGAGAGAGCAGCCAGAGAACTTAGGGCCAACTACGTCGAACAAGGTAGATTACAAGTTTCGGAAATTGCAAAAAAGTACACCGCTAGTGTTGATAAATGGACCGACTCAGTTAATCAATGGATGACCGAAATGAAGTATGACGACCGAGCAATGGGTTTAGAGAGGAAAGCCGATACCAATGTCCTAGAGTATGTGAGAGAAGGTGAGGTTAATTAATTTATTTAGATCTACTTTGAGTGAAAAATACGATATATATTGATATTTTTTGATATACTATTGACAATCTTATAGTATTTATTATAATGAATATTACCTCAGAAGGTTCTCCTCACCGGGAGTTACGTTCTGAGACAAAAAACCCCAAGTAGAAATGCTTGGGTTTTTTTATTGGTTGAAGAAAATATCTTATTTTTTCCTTCTTCTTGCACTTTTTGTCTCATTTATCATTGGAACAATTTCATCTTCTGAAATGTAAGTACCATCAGGAAGTTTATAAATTGGATATTTTTTATGTAAAAGGTCTGGACGAGAGGGATCATATTTTGGTGATATGATTCGATTATTGTAAATGCTTACAGCCATTTTGGTGGCTTCCTTTTCCTTTAATCCATATAAAATTCTGAGCAACCTTGTTAACAATCCAATAACCCTGTCTTTTCTTTTCTCCTCAGGAGAAAAATCATTCCAATACACTCGTCTGAATTCAGATAACATGGTGAATCATTTATACAAATAAAAATATGTGTAAAAAAATGTGCAACTTTACAACAAAGCTCGGATTTATTTTATCAAAAATTCCTGAAAATTAACAGATCGCGATATCTTTCAGGGCAAATGCAACATGGCCACTTCCGCTGGTGTCTTTAGACCTAATCCTAAATGGGGTCTTTCTGTATGATAATGGATAAGATATTGGTTAATCAAGGCTTGAAGCCTTGATTTATCTTTTTTAGTGTATTTCATCCAGCCCACACATTCTTTTCTAAGGCTTCTGTGGAAAGATTCAATAAAGGCATTCTCATTCTTCCTTCGGGCATGGATCTTTCTGTGTCTTAAAGCAAATTGTTTAATTATTTGGCTACACTCATAGCCAAACTCACCTCCATTGTCAGTTTGAAATATCTGACAGGAACCTAAGGTCTTCAGAATCTTCCTAACACATTTGGCTCCTTCTTTAGCTTCTAGAGTGTCTCCTAAAACAATCAGGGCTTCTCGGGTAAAGATATCAATAGCCGTGTAGGCAAAAAGTCCTCCAAGATCAACAGTATCAGCCTGGATAACATCTCTGGGTTTGACTGCCTTAGGCTGTGGACCTCTGGCAACATTCTTTTTCCATTTGCTCCTTAGTTTGAAATACCTGTTTAGGACTCTGTAAACAGAGCTTTTTGAGACCACAACGTCATACTTGTGCCTCAATTCCCAAACAATCTTTTCGCCACACCAGCCAGTTTGCTTCCTAATCTTTTTGATTTTCAAAACTACTCGAGTATCCAAACACCTTCTTTTTCTTTTCCTTTTAGCTTCTTTTTTCTCTTTAACAAACCTTTTAATCCCTCTGTATTTGATACCTTTTAACCACCGATAAACAGTAACCCGATGTTTACCTAACCTCCTGACAATTTCAGGGGTGGAAACCCCTAATCTGGCTAGCTCCCAGGCCAATTCATAGATGCTAACGTTTTCCATAGTATCACCTCCTTTTAAACCTATTCTACCAGCTAAAGTAACACTATGGTTGCATCTTAAATGAGACTAATCGGATCGCAAATTACTGCCAGCGTCAGCGGCTGCGGCGAGGAAAAGGCCCTCCAAAGGCGGGAAAGGGGAAAGATAAATGTGTCGTTGCCCCACCCGCCCGTGCGCCGACACATACTCCCAAAAATTAATTCCACCAGCGTTGGATAACCTTTATGTAGTTTAAGATATACTTTTCTAAAAATCGTTTTACATTTTTGTTTTTTATGTTTTTTATTCTGATTTTTAACTCTTTAAGATTGGCTACTTTGGAGATTCGGACAATAGCTTGATAATCTTCTGGAAGTAAACCTTCTCTTCTGCCAATTTCCTGGGCGATTTCTACTGCTTCACCGAGATATTCCTTAAAGGCATTCGCCGAATTGCGCTTCTCGTATTTATAAAGACCTCTTAACTGCTTCAGGGGAACTTTTTTTGTCTCACCCTCTTTGAAAAGGTTGTTTAAAAAAATCTCCACTCCAAATCGAGTTTTAGCCATTTCTTCAAGATGAGGAGCTAAATCTTCTTTGTAATAAGCACGTTCGCCTGTCAGGTTTGAAAAAACGTCAGGCATCCATCCATTTGACGGATATCCTAAAACAGCCCTAAACTTGCCTTCTAAAACTGGCTCAAGGAGAGTTTTTATATGACTGTCGGAAAGAGTGGTTAAATCAGCATCAATAAAAGCAATTATTTCACCTCTGGCTTTTTTTATTCCTTCAACTAAAGCATAACCCTTACCTTTGTTTTTCTCAAAATTGATCAATTGAATTTTATCTTTAAACCTTTCCAGAATTGTCAAGGTTTTATCAGTAGAACCGTCATTTATACAGATAACTTCGTTTATTAAATTATTTTTTAATAAAACTTCAACAACACCAGCGACAGTTTTTTCTTCATTAAAAACGGGGACTATAGCAGAAACGGATTTTTGCTTCTCTAATCTTTGCTGAGAATTTTTATCTTTGAAGAAGACAGCCACAATATCTTCACCAAAATCTTTTGTTTCTCTCTCAACTGATGGAGGGATAATGTCAAAACCATAGTTAATTTGGCTAAGGAGTTGACCATGAGTTAAAAAGTATTCTGTTTTAAAATCACCAGTGCCATCTTTTTCGCTCCATTCTGCCAAACGTTTTCTAAAGGAGTAAAAAATACTATTATCAAGGGGTTTGTTTTTCTTCCCTGGCTCACAAATAATAAACACTTTCTTGGCTGAGGAAAAACAGTTTTCAATAAACTTTTTTCTGTCCGATGGCTTTAGGTGGTGAAGAATGTCGCAGGCAATAACCAAGTCCGCCTGACAATAATTTTTTATGTCAAGGACATTACCTAAGTAAACACCAGAGTGCCTTTTAGAAGCGAAGTTAACAAACTCTTTGTTGGTGTCAAAGCCGTGGTAATAAACGCCTTGCGGGAGAAAATCTGCCAGAATCGCTGGTCCGCAACCTGGCTCAAGAACCAAATCGCCTTTTTGAACAAAACTTGTCATATAGCGGTAACGTTTGGCAAAATTGTCCTTATGAATCCACTTAAGACCCCAAATATAAAGCAAGGGATATTTGTAGAAAATACTTCTTTTGTTCATCTATTTTCCAATTCTTCTCTGGCGTTTTTGAAATTCTAAAATGGCAATGTCAAGCTGCCTTTTATCAAAGTCTGGCCAGTGAACTTTAGGAAAATACAACTCGGAGTAGGTAGCCTGCCAGGGAAGGAAGTTAGAAAGTCGTTGCTCGCCCGATGTTCTGATAATAAAATCCGGGTCGGGCAAGCCAGCGGTGTCTAAATTCTGATTTATCAACTCTTCGGTGATTTCTTTAGGTTTAATCCCTAAAGCTGTCAACTTGCGGAAAGCTCTAGTAATCTCGTTTCTGCCTCCATAATTTAGGGCGGCATTGACAATCATTTTTTGGTTGTTTTTAGTCAGTTTCATTGCCTTTTTTAATACTTTTTGTAAAGATAAAGGAAGTCCTTGAAGATTGCCTAAAATTCTTATCTTCATGCCTCGTTTGTCTGCATCTTTCGTCTTGTTGATGGCAAAATCTTCAAAAAGCTTCATTAAATAAGAAACCTCTTTTTCAGCTCTTTTCCAATTCTCGGTAGAAAAAGCATAAATAGTGACAATTTTTATGCCTAAGTCTTGAGCATAATTGACTATCTCCTCTATCCGCTCGGAGCCTTTTTTATGGCCCATGAAGGTGGGTAAGCCTTTTTCTTTTGCCCAACGGCGGTTACCGTCAACAATAAAGCCGATATGATAAGGCAAAGTTTTTTGACTAGAAAGTGATTGATTTATTTTACTGGTCATTTTACTCCTTCCAGACTTTATCGTAAATTTTTCGCTTAATTCTACTTAAAAACCCGACAGTCTCAACTACTTACTAAGTGGTGGTTTCATACCAAGACTCATGTGTGGTCTATGGTAATGATACCTTTGCA
>LDZT01005279.1_pt1 | contig 18193 bp, 15 predicted proteins | sample 615521 | NCBI WGS metagenome assembly LDZT01 (sample SAMN03408292, study PRJNA278302) | terrestrial metagenome | isolation source: oil reservoir sample SB1 | place: USA: Alaska, North Slope, Schrader Bluff formation | collected 2011-09
TTGTCCTGCATTTTGATCTCCCTTATTTAGAGATTCAGGCAAGGACTACCCTGTATCTCTATTATAAGGGATATTTCTTTTAATTGCTACATATATCTTGTGTTATCAGGGCTATTTAGTATTTTGACAAACTGATATTTTATTTATGCAACGCTAGTGCTTTTTTATGGATTAATAGTCGCTACTTAAAAGGGCGGTTCTTTATTTTGTGAATTCTTCATATGTTGAAGGAAGTTAGTAATATTTGTCGAAGTTACAATAGGGTAAGTGAGATTTTGAAAGACCAGCTAAAATAGCAGGAGTGCTCAAATGAAATGCAATGACTTTTGGTTGTTTCTAATACCTGGTATTCCTGAAGTAGCCGGTGTAATTGCTTTAAGTCTGGCCCTTGGGGCAGTTCCCTTGCGCTGGGGAAGGATAATTCCGGCGGGAGTAGTTTTGGCTATTTTATTTTATGTAATCAGAATTTCACCCGGAGTACCTTTATTTACTCATATGGTTGTAGGATTGTTAATTTTGGTACTCATTATTGCACATACCACAAAAGTTCCTCTAAGTAAGAGTTTTATTATCGTTTTTACCAGCATGGCCCTACTGGCCATCTTGGAATATCTCATTACTGAGTTGTTTCTTTGGATATCAAGGTTGAGCATTGAGGCACTCTGCTCAAACAACCTGCTGTGGCTGTTTTCCGGCCTGTTCCAGGCTTTTTTAATGATTCTTGCCGCAATAATAACTACAAAATACATAAAACCTGATCGGGAAGCGTGGAAGTTATGAGCTACCTTCCATTCAGCAGTTACTGCGCGGGTTACCTGGCTGCAAAAGCCGGGCTCCGGCCCGAGCAAAAGGACATTTTGGCATACGTTATTGAACTTATTATCCTTAATATAGCCAATATTCTTTTTACGCTTTTGCTGGCCTTTGTACTTGGCGTTTTTACGGGAACAGTAGTCTGCCTGATTACAATAGCAATCTTCAGACAGGTGGCGGGCGGGGCTCATTCGGACTCCGCCTGGCGGTGCGCTTTGATCTCGATTATTATTTTTCCCTTGCTTGCCCTTTTTGCCGCCTTTTTGTCACTGCATAATACTTCTTTTTATAATAACGTAATAAGCTTTTTGGCAATATGCGTAGGATTTTTATCGGTTTTTTTAAAAGCTCCTGTTGACTCACCCAAAGCGCCGATAATATCACCGTTAAGAAGGAAAAGATTAAAAATACTTTCTGTTCTTGCAGCGGCAATACTTGCTGCGATAATTTTTTATTTGCATCTAAGTTCCTGGGTGAGAGCTGCCGAAATTCAACTTTGTCTGTCTTTAAGCATTTTATGGATTTCCTTTATTCTTAGTAAACCGGGGCACATCTTTTTTTCTTGCGTTGACAGTATAAAATTTTTAAAAAAAGATTTGTGTAAAAAGATAATGCCGGGAGAAAATTAGGATGGGTTTCGACGAGGAAAAAACAAAAGAATTGCGCGAGTACATAAGCGCCACGCATATGTTTTCACTGCTGATTCTGATTTGTTTTTTTATCCTGAATCGCAATTTTATTCCCAAAGAAATTTACCCGGCCTCAAATATACGGTATTTTATCTTAATCACTCTTTTAATCCTTGGCGCAGTCTTGTTATATGTTAAAAACGCATCCCTCCCGCTGCGGAATAAGTCATTTTCCTGGATTGATCTCGTCTATGTTACCTTTCCTTTGATAATGTCTATATTTACTTTATTTGCTGGTGGAAATAACGTTTCATACGGGTGGATAATCTTTTTTTTGCCTATTTTAGTTACCGCCTCGGTTTTAGGCAAGATAGCCGGCATAGTTATGGCCTTCATCTGTGCTGTTATACTTATGGTACACCAGATTTTATTCCCTTTTATCAATCATTCCCTGCATGTTAACAGGCTGGAGCCCGTGCTTATTATAATCAGCGTTATGTTTGTTGTCGGTTGGTTTATCGGGGGGCTTTCCGACCTGGAAGCCCAGCAGCAAAAGCGGCTGAAGTACCGGCTTCAGCTGGAGGAAATAATCGCTAACATATCGACAAAATTTATCAGCCTTACTTCAGAAGAGATAAGCCTGGGTATAAACAACGCTTTAAAAACCATGGGGGACTTTAGCGGGGCGGACAGGGTTTATATTATTTGCCTCCCGGAAAGCGGATCAAATGAGTACACTTTTTATAGCTGGCTTGCTGAAGGGTGTGAAAATAAAGCTTTAAACCAGAATCTGTCTAAAGAGAAGCACACCTGGTGGTGGGGTAAGCTGAGCAACTTTGAGAGCATCCATGTTTCTGATGTCAGGGACCTGCCTTCCGAAGCAAACGCTGAAAAAGAGTTTTTTTTGTTTCTGGGAGTTCAATCGGTTATTGCGGCGCCTTTAATTTATGGGAATAAACTGGTCGGTTTTATAGGAGCGGAAACTAAAAAACCGGGGAAGAAATGGACTGGCGAAATTGTCATGCTTCTTAAAGTGGCCGGCGATATTTTAGTCAGCGCTATTGAAAGAAACAAATCCGAAGAAGCGCTTCGCCTGTCGGAAGAATGTTTTTCAAAAGTTTTTAGGGCAAATCCTGTTTCAATGTCCTTAATTGCCCTGGCAGATGAAAAGATTATTGATACAAATGAAGTTTTTATAGAGAACTGCGGTTATAGCAGAGAAGAAGTTATCGGTCATTCCTTTTTAGATATTAATTTGATTAATTCCATTGATTATTCCCGGATCATCGAAAGGATAAAGGAACATGGCCATATCTATAACTATGAACTTGAATACTGCAAAAAATCGGGAGAAACCGGGACGGGTTTATATTCAGGGGTTCTGATTAACCTTCGCGGCCAGCCCTGTCTGTTAACGCTGGTTAACGATATTACTGTTTTGCGAAAATTTGAAAAAGAAATGCTGCGTTTGGAAAGCTTAAACTTGATTGGTCAAATGGCTGGGGGAATTGCTCACGAGATAAGGAATCCTATGACAACTGTACGGGGGTACCTGCAATACCTGGGTGATAAAAAGGAGTGCATGTCCTTTAAGGATGTTTTTGATCTTATGATTGACGAGCTTGACAGGGCTAACTCTATAGTTACAGATTATCTCTCATTGTCGAAACATAAGGCAATAGAGTTAAAAATTCAGAATTTGAACGACATAATCAAGGCTGCTTATCCTTTAATTCAGGCAGATGTTAAAAAGGCTGGAGTTAAACTGGTTGTTGAAACTGAAAAGATTCCCGATCTGCCCTTGGACGAGAAGGAGATACGTCAGCTCATCTTTAATCTTGTCCGCAACAGCATTGAAGCAATGACCAACGGGGGAGTCTTGACGATCAGGACATATTTGGATGACAAAGACATAGTTATGGCAGTTCAGGACCAAGGCGCCGGAATCGATTCTGAGCTTATTGAAAAAATAGGCACACCTTTTTTTACAACCAAGGAAAACGGCACCGGATTGGGTTTGGCGGTCTGCTATAGCATAGCTGACAGGCATAATGCGGTTATAAAAGTCAAAAGCGGTTCAAACGGGACAACTTTTTTAACAAAATTTGGGCGGGGCTTGATCTGAATTTTATAACTGCTTCATGTTAAATGCAAAATTCATACTAGTTTTCGACAATTTATCATTAAGAAAAATACCATTTATGACATTTTATTCAAGGAACAATTTTTGTTAACAAAAAAAAGCCTTCCTTTAGAGGTTATCAACAGACTTATCCACATTGTCCACAGATTTTAATTCACAGATGACATTTTAACAGGTTTTTTTCGACATCTTGGTGCTCTAGGCCTCAGGTAATCTACCAAATTATGGCATTAATGTAATACTTAACAAGTAAAAACCTGCTCTAAATGTCAAGCTTTGTTCTGGTTTAGAACATAATAATATGATAATATTTGCTGGACGATAATGTTTTTAAAAGCAGGAAGGTAACAATTTGAGACATGCTTTTACCGTATCTTTAAAAGAAAACTCCCAGGAGTTAATTATTAATTTAATAAATTTTTTACTTTATTTTTCTATCGAGCTTTCCATTATATTCCTTCCCTTGCTGGGTGTTCAATTAGGAGCGTCTGATTTTCAAGTAGGTTTAATAGGTACATGCTACGGCGCTGCTTTCATGCTTTCCTCGCTTTTTTTTGGCTGGCGTTCGGACACACTGGGCCGTTTACCCTTAATTCGTTTTGGAGTCTTAATAGCCAGCCTGGCTTTTATACTCCAGCTTTTAGCCAGCAATGTAATACTTCTGATGCTTGCCAGGTCATTCGTGGGTTTTGCCATGGGTATTGTAGCAGCGGCGCTGGTTGCTTTTGCTTATGAATCCGTAAGCTGCCTTGGTAAATTCAGTTCATACGGCGCTCTGGGATGGATAGCCGGAGCAATGACTGCCGGTATTGTAAAGGATTTCAACAATTTATTCTTATTAAGCGGTGTTTTGTGTATGGTGGCTTTTCTGGCATCTTTATGGCTCAAAGAAGAACTTGGACAAAGGAAAAAAGCGCCGGATTTTTTCGGGATCATTCGGCGCAATTTCCGTGTTTACCTGGCTATTTTCCTGCGACATCTGGGCGCAACGGCAGTATGGCTGATTATGCCCCTTTACCTTGTTTCTTTAGGGGCTGACAGGTACTGGATAGGATTGCTCTGGAGCGTTAATTTCGGCGCTCAGTTTATCGCAATGCGTTTTGTGGAAAGATTCAATGAAAATAAAGTTTTTGCCCTGGGGCAGATCCTTTCGATCCTGGTTTTTCTGGCCTATGGTTTCACTAATAATTACCAGTACCTGATTGTAGTTCAGGTAGCTCTGGGTATTTCCTGGTCCTGTATATACGTTGGCGCCTTGCTGATCGTGCTTGGCAGCGGTGAGGATAAAGGTACGGCCAGCGGTATTTTCCAGTCCACGATTAACCTTTGCAACGCCCTGGGTCCTTTTATTGGTGGAATAGTCGCTCAGGGTATCGGTTACAAAGGGGTCATGTTTTTTGCAGCCTTTATAACTGTGGTCAGTTTTCTGACTGTTCTTCCGAAACCGGACAAGACTTCAAATGAAACAATTTCCTGATAGTTTTGATAGTGAAGCAGAAGATAAACCATGGAGATCTATTCTCTATGGTTTATTTTTACTATGTTCCGGAGAGGGTTTCCCCCCATTCTCCTTTTGATGGAATTCGCCGGTTGTAAGATACGGATTTTATCTGATTGGAAACCTTAAATAAATGGCAGGAATTACAAACGCTCTGGTGAAACTTTTAATATAATAAAAATGAGTTTAACCGGTCATGCGCAAGGTTTTTCTTGACGTAAAATTGAAAAGGTGTTGTTATTTAATGTTAAGAATTTCAGCAGCCATAATTATGGCCAAAACAGCCAATTGGTTAAGCCGTTTGTTTCGAAAAGGGAAAGGTTCTTCGCTGCCGGGAGTGGTAGCCCTAAGAATATGTCCGGAAATTTTAGAAAAGCTGGCCGGCCAGACAAAATTGGGGACAATTATGGTTAGCGGTACGAACGGCAAAACAACGACCAATAACATGCTGGCGGGCATACTGTCAAGTTCCGGTTACCGGGTGGTCGTAAACAGTATAGGGGCAAATCTGATCGGCGGTGTGACTGCAGCCTTTATTGAAAAAGCTACCCTTGGCGGAAAAGTTGACTGCGATTATGCCTGCCTGGAAGTTGATGAGGCGTTCTTTCCGGTAATAAGTAAAAAAATAAAACCCGGAATTGTAATCGTGACGAATTTTTTCAGGGATCAACTTGACCGGTATGGTGAACTGGATAAAACAATTAAATTCGTAGAAGATGCCTTAAAAATGATCCCTGAGCCAAAACTTGTTCTCAATGCCGATGATCCCCTTGTTGCAAAAATCCAGATTAACTCCGGGCTGCCCGCTTTTTTTTATGGTTTGGGGGAGAATACCGGCCTGTCAGAAAAGGGGGGTTTTCGCGTCCGGGAAGCAAGGTTTTGCCCCCTTTGCGGCGAAAGGCTGTCTTATTCCTATTACCATTATGGCCAACTGGGTAATTTTCAGTGTAATAAGTGCGGCTTTCACAGGCCCTCCGGGAAGGTTGAAGCTTGTGAAGCCGCTGCCTCCGACGGCAATTTCTCCTTTATTATCCATTACCCCGGGGGCAGTGTCCCTGTTAATTTGCCTCTGGGCGGGCTTTATAATATCTACAACGCGCTGGCGGCCTTTTCCGCCGGTTTCCTTTTAGAAAGAGATCCGCTAAAGATGAGTGTGTATCTGAAAAGTTACAGGCCGGCTACCGGAAGAATGGAAGAATTCAACTGCCCTGACAAAAAGGTTGTCCTCAACCTGGTTAAAAACCCAACCGGTTTTGGCGAGGGCTTGACGTACCTGCTTTCCTCCGCAGGGCCGCTGGATGTTTTAATTGCCATAAATGATCAGGCGGCAGACGGACGGGACATTTCCTGGCTATGGGATGTTGATTTTGAAATGTTGGAACAGATACATGGGAGAATTAATATTTTCGTCTGTACAGGCCTGCGAGCTCAGGAGATGGGTGTGCGCTTGAAATATGCCGGTGTGCCGGCTGAAAAAATAATTGTCGAACCGGGCTACAGCAATGCAGTCAGGCGCATCATGGCTGGCGCCGCGCAGCATACATATCTTCTGGCAACCTATACTGCCCTGTGGCCGGTTGAAAAAGAGCTGAGAAAGTATGTCACGTGAGGGGAAGAAATGACCGGAATGATTCAAGTTTGTTACCTTTATCCGGATTTGCTTAATTTATACGGTGACCGGGGCAATGTACTGGCTTTTACTGCCCGCTGCCGCTGGCGTGATTTGCCTGTCTTTATACATCAGATCCGTCCCGGGGAAAATGTTGATTTCAAAGAGATGGATTTTCTTTTTTTAGGCGGAGGGTCCGACCGTGAACAGGGCCTGATGGCTGAAGATCTCAAGAGCAGGACCGGGGAACTCGGTGATGCTATTGAGGAAGGACTGGTTGTGCTGGCGATCTGCGGGGGTTATCAACTGCTGGGGAACTATTATCTGACCGGCGACGGAAAGGTGATCCCCGGGCTTGGTTTAATGAACTTTTATACCCAGGCGGGCGAAAAAAGAATGATCGGTAATGTTGCCGTAGAAATAGACCTTGATGGAAAAAAATATAAACTGGCGGGTTTTGAAAACCATGCCGGGAAGACTTACCTGAATAATGTTGCGCCCTTGGGACGGGTGCTGTCCGGGTATGGAAATAACGGTGAGGACGGCTTAGAGGGCGCCCGTTATAAGAATGTTTTTTGCTCTTACCTCCACGGACCTTTGCTTCCCAAAAACCCGGAACTGACCGATTATCTAATCAGCGCGGCCTTAAAAAGGCGCGGCCTTCCTCATTTGCTTGAGCCTCTTGACGACAGTCTTGAAGCATTCGCCAAAGAGGCTATCCTGCGGCGCATGCGTGTTAACTAATAAGCCAATTAAGAATTTTCTATCTTCACTAATAAAAAGATTAATGTTATTATTTTTAAAAAAACAACATTTAATCTTTTATTGTTTAATTAAGGGGGTTGCAGGCATTGTTTAAAACCAGAGTTACCGAAATGTTCGGAATAGAGTATCCCATAATATGCGGGGGCATGCTTTGGGTAACCCGGGCCGAGTTGGCCGCCGCTGTTTCTAATGCGGGCGGGTTGGGGATTATAACTTCTGCAAACCTGTTTGACGCCGAAGGCCTGCGCAAAGAAATACTAAAATTGAGGGAACTGACCGACAAACCATTTGCCGTAAACTTAAGCTTGAACCCGACACTGAGAAAAACACCGAACGATGAATTTGTCCAAGTGATTGTTGAAGAACATGTAAAGATTGCCGAGGTTTCCGGCGCAAGAAGCCCAGCGGAGGTTATCCCGGCACTGCATGCCGGAGGCGTCAAGGTAATGGCGAAAGCCACCACAATCAGGCATGCGTTAAACGGAGAAAGGTCCGGAGCGGACGCAATGGTTATGCTGGGAATTGAGAACGGCGGGAATGTAGGTATGGAAGACGTATCGACCATGGTAATCATACCTAAAGCTGTGGACGTTTTAAAAATACCCGTGATAGCAGCGGGGGGTATTGCCGATGCCCGGGGTTTTGTGGCGGCGCTTGCGCTCGGCGCCGAGGCAGTTCTTATGGGCACCCGCTTCGTTGCCACCCAGGAAAGCCCCGCACACCCCAAATACAAGGACTGGATCTTAAGGACTGAAGAATACCAGACAACACTTGCGCAGCGTTCGATTAAAAATACGCACAGGACTTTAATTAACCTTGCAGTACAAAAAACTCTGGAACTGGAAGCGAGGGGGGCTTCAATCGGCGAACTTGCCGGCTGGATCAGCGGCTTCAGCTACCGCAAGGGGATTATAGATGGAGAATTGAACGCCGGAATGTCATACTGCGGCCAGATTGCAGGGATAATCCACGATATTCCGACAGTTAAGGAAGTTATTGACCGCATGGTTGACGGAGCTGAGGAAATCCATGAGAGACTTAGAAGGGTTGGCCTTTTTAAGTAACAGCAAAGACCGGGGGTAAATGTGGCGTAAATGTTTCAGTTGGAACGGCGGCAGCAATTAGTTATTTTAATTATAGCGGCAGTATTGCTTTTTGGAGCGGGCTACAAATATGCCTGCTGGCAGCAGTCAAAAGCGGAAACAAACAGTAATAACACGGTTGTACAGTCGGAAAATGAAGACAAGAATAGCTTCCCGCGGGAAATAAAAGTGCATGTTGCCGGGGCGGTGCAAAAGCCTGGCGTATATAAACTGGGAGCTGATTGCCGGGTAAGCGATGCAGTCAGCATGGCTGTTGCTTTGCCGGCGGCGGACATAAACTCTTTAAATCTGGCTGCGCCGGTTACAGACGGACAGAAAATAACCGTTCCTGAATTGCGGCAGGCCGTACCTACCGGGAATTCAGCTTTGTTCAGCGCCCCTGCTGGTAGCAGTCAGTCAACAGAAAAGAGCAACATTACGCAGGGCGGCTTGATTAACATTAATACCGCAGATCAGACTGAAATTGAGTCACTGCCCGGTATTGGCCCCGCCCTTGCCGGTAGGATTATTCAGTACCGGGAGGAAAACGGCCCCTACCGTGTTCCGGAAGATATTAAAAATGTAAGTGGGATTGGAGAAAAGCGCTACGAGGAAATGAAAGACAAAATAACAGTCTAAAGGAACTATCCCAGGGGGGACGGGTCGCAGGAGTATTGTTTATATTTTGTCATTAAGAATCTCAAGATAGTCTAAGAAGGCAAAAGATTTGTTTCTTTGACGAGCAGTTTTTTCTTTTAATATTCCTAAGCTTATAAGCCTTTCAAACAAGTTACTTGTAGCTGGGTAAGATAAATCTAGTTCATTTGCTGCTTCAGTAATTGTTAAAATTGGTTTTAAATATAGTAAATCTAATAACCTTAAAGCATTTGGAGAATTAATGCTTTGTATTACCTTTTCTTTGTATTTCATTTGGAGTTCTAAAATATCTCTAGCTGTTCTGGTAGCTTGTTTAGAAACCTCAATTATTCCTTTTAAAAAAAATTTTAACCATCCTTCCCAGTCACCTTTATTCCTTACTTTCATTAGCCAATCATAATATTCAGTTCGATTTTTTTTAAAATAAAAACTCAAATATAAAAGAGGGCTATTAATTATTTTTTGTTGGCATAAAAGAAAGGTTATTAATAGTCTACCTATCCTTCCGTTACCATCTAAAAATGGATGTATTGTCTCAAACTGACAATGTACTAATCCTACTTTGATTAATATAGGTAAGGCGTTTTCATTATGGATAAATAATTCTAAATCGTTCATTGCTTTAACCATATCTGGTACAGGGGGAGGGACAAATGTTGCCGAATTTAACCCTGAATCTTGGGGGCCTATCCAATTCTGAATTTTTCTAAATTCACCTGGATTTCTTTTGCCTCCCCGTGTACCTTTTAATAGGATACTATGTATTTCTTTGATTAAGCGCAAAGAAACAGGTAAAGACTCTAGTCGTTCTAAACCATAATCCAAGGCTCTTATATAATTAACAGTTTCTTTTATATCCATTGGTGCGCTTTTTATATTTTCTTCCCCAAATTCAAGAATATCAATTAGCGATGCTTGGGTACCTTCTATTTGTGAGCTTAGAACTGCTTCCTTTCTTATGTACATGTAAACAAAAAGATCCGGATTAGGTAAAATATAAGCAACCCCATCTAATCTCCCTATTTCCCTATTTGCCTCAGATAAAAGTTTCGCTAATTCAATGTCATTAAGATTTATTGGTGGATTTGGTGGTAAAGGATTAGGTATAAAGACCGTATACCCAGCGGGTTGAGGAGAATATATACCAGAACGATTTTCCATTTCTATCATCCTTTTTACTTTTATTAAAGGTAAAGGGAAATTTAATAGCGCTGAATATATTTATTTTTATTAAACATTATGCCCATTTTCTTTAATAAAATTATCAGAAATTAAAATAGAGTTTAATAAAGGTTATTCTAATATATAATAATTATCTTATTAATAGCTTAATATTTAGAGAGAGGGAGAGCTCAGTTGACTATACCGACAATAACAATTGCTCCTGATTAGGCTTACTATGTCAGAGGTAATTAATCAAATATCTTCCCGTCAGAGATCTGTTTCCGGTATTCCTAAAGCCTTCTTCTAACAAGCCAGGGGCATTTTTAATCATAACAGCTCTGGGATAGATTTCCTTGACAAGCCGGAACGCTTCGGGAAAAAGACTCCGTTCATCATCTTTACCTAACTTCTTTCCAGCAACAGAAAAAGGGCGGCAAGGTAAACTGCCTGACAGGAGGTCAAATCATTTAAAAACTCCCCTGAAAAATTTTAACACAAATGTAAGGTATTCTGAACAAACTTAGGGAAAAATAGAAAATTATTTGTTCAGCGATGAAGAATTATAGCTCAGATGCCTGATCGCCTTAACAGGATTGGCAGTGCCGGGTGAAAATCTTTGCCATCAACACACCGTAACTATGCTATTAATATAAAAGTTTCATAAAAAAATTTTCCTATTTTTTCGGGAGATAGCCTTTATATAACCTATTTGACGGCGGAAGCGTATAATATGGTGATTCCAAGTTTAAAGGGGGGAATTAGAAATGGATCGGATATACACATGGAGCGGGCATGGATTCTACAGGGATGACGATGTTGTTTGGACGCACGACGGCTGTTATGTTGGTGATATAGTTGTTTGCGAAGTATATGACAGATATGGAAATTACCTTGGTGAAATATACAGGGGCAGGCTGATTACGGACTGCAACAAAAAAGATAAAAGGATTCATGGATTCAAATCCCGGGTAATTCAAAGCGGTTACGTTAATACGGACCACGGATTCAATCACGGCAGGATTGGAAGAGTTAATGGAAATGTTATGCTTATCGATTATGAAGATTTTCCAGCATTCGATTAACCAAAAAGCCAGAAATGCTTTATTAAATTTAAATAAGTAAGGGAGGTGTCTGCAGTGCTTAGAAAAAGGTACCTACTCAGGCCAGTTTCCAATTGCTGAGAGGGAAAGTGACCGGCCATGGTATGGTTGATAAATTTATTACGAAGCCCGGCTAAAAGCCGGTTTTTTTTTACTGTTCCCGTTCGATCCTATAATCTGCATTATACCGGAAGAAATATATTAAAGCAAACAATTGGTCTGTACAATCCTAAAGAAATCCGGTAAATTTATAGCAAACACCAAGTTCAAGTTGTAGAAGAGACTCAGGAAGGAGTTTTTTAACTTATGTATGTGAACTCTTTAGAAAAAATTGAAAAGAAGAAGGTCCAAACGCATGGCGCCCAAAATGCAAGCAAACAAAGGGTAATAGGCCCGGAACATGGTTGGGACGGATGGGTCATGCGTGTTTTTACAATTGAAAAAGAAGGTTATACACCAAAGCATGCTCACGGCTGGCCGCACATAAATTACATTATTGACGGAAAAGGGGTTCTTTTCCTCGGAGACGCCAGGCATATTGTCCAAAAGGGATCGGTTGCCTATATACCTGAAGGAATAGAACATCAATTTATCAACGAAGGAGATTCGGAATTTTCTTTTATGTGCATTGTACCTGAGGCGGGGGATTTTTAAACTGGGGCAGGTGTCTTTCTTTTATGCTTTTTTCACACGTATCTCATCACCGTCTGCAACGTTATCGAGGCTTTCCAGGTCTGCAGCAACGCTGCCGAATATGTTTACAGCGCTTGCCGCGACAATTTTGTTTCCTTCGCTGATCGGGGTTGCTCCGAAAAAAATACAAAAAGCATTTCCTGTCGGCCAGTATCCAAGGTCTCCTTTGGAAACTACATTTGTCGAACCCGGTTCGAGATTTGCCCTTACTGGTATGCTGAAATATATTTCTTTACCCCAGCAATTATTTTCAAAAGTTATTCCTCCTCTGGTTTTTAGTGAAGAAAAGCAGATCTGCCTTTAAGCTGTTAAATTATTTTAGCAATTTTTAAATATTCTAACATAAGCAGTAGAAGCTTTACAAATCATAATTATTAAACTTTCATGTATTTTTAACATATTTAAGAATAGTTAAAGGATAAGTCAGATTCTTAAAATAGGAAAAAGTGTTATTATAAATTATCAGTCAAAACCGAAAGGAATATTACCCTGCCCGTCGAATTAGATAAATATTAATCTATCTGGGAGGGATGACATGTGGGGTTGATTGGCGGGTCAGCGGTAACCAAGGATAGGTTGAGGCAGATTTTTAAAAAAGGCAAATCCTGTAGAGTAGTAGCGTATCAAAATTTAGAAAACCCAATTGAAAAAAACCCGGCAACGATAAGTATAGATGGTGACAGTTTAAATATAGGGGGGCTGCTCCCGGTTAATTTGCTAGGATGTTATTGTAATTACGACTTTGATAATCATCATAATCATATTGTAACGTTAATTCCAAGCCCAAAGAGTTCAGAATACTTTAAGCTTTTAATACATGAGCTTGATAGTTGAAAAAGTGATATTTTAAAATCACCAAGCAGGTTAAGACTTTTTTAAGGCGCCATGATGCGCCTTTTTTATGGGGCCTCAGTATTCGCAATTCTACTAAAATTTAATTAAATAATAAATACTGCCGGTGTGCTGATCAAAATAAGTAGTTTGAAACCCTGTCTTATGTCGACGGGGTTTTTAAGTTATAAGGATAAAAATATGCGCCTCTACAATAATCGACATTTTCCCTGAAGGAATAACTTCTTGCGATCCAATAGTATTATTATTAGCTGTTGTATGTTATCTTCGGTAACAGCTTTACGTACTGGAGAGGCTATTTTTCTAGGGTGGTATGTTTTTGGCTTCAAGGCCGCTTTTGATATTTACCTGTTTGGTAATCTCCGGAATAGTTCTGTCGGTCTATCTTAATATACCGCCGGGTTTTCTTTTGCCATTGCTGTGTATTGTCTTCTTCGCCGCCGTAATAGGCTATCTTTTTTCGTGGAGGGTTTCCGGCATTGCCCTTATCTTATTATTTTTCCTGATCGGAGTATTTTACGGAGCTATTTCAAACAATCAGGTGAACCCTGATCTATTCCGGTATACAGGCCACTGGGTCACTCTGGAAGGGGTAGTTTGCTCTGAACCTGATTTAAGGCAGGATAAGGTTATCTACAAACTGGATCTGATAAAAATAAAAACTGGGGATGAACAAAGCCATTTAAAGGCCAGGGTATTGGTGCAGGCCCCGAAGCCGGATAAAGTATACTGCTTTGGAGATCTATTAAGGGTTCACGGATTGCTGGTCCGTCCCGATGAGCCCGGGAATCCAGGTGAATTTAATTATAGATTTTACCTGGCCAGGCAGGGGATAGGGGTGATCTTAAGGGCTCCCGGTTCTGAAGACTTTGTTTTGCTTGGTGTCAAGGGAAATCCGTTTATGCGTCAGCTGCTGCTTTTAAAGAAAAAAATCATTATGGTGCAGCAGCAAACCCTGCCGGCAGACAAGGCCGCCTTAGTAAACGGGATTGTTTTCGGGACCCAGGGCCAGATACCGGAAAAGATGTGGGAAGTTTTCAGCCAGACTGGAATCGTTCACATTTTAAGCGTATCAGGAATGCATGTAGGTCTTGTTTTGGCCGGGGCAATTGCTCTTGCGAAACTTTTGAACATCACAGGCCTTCCGGGGACCTTATTAATTTCTTTGCTGGTCATCCTTTATTCACTTTTTTGCGGCATGGGTCCGGCGGTGAGCCGTTCAGCCCTGATGGCCTTAATGTTTCTCTGGTCGCATCGTTTGGGGCGCAAACAGGATTGGCCGACGACCCTTTCTTTGGCCGCTTTGATAATTTTGCTTTGGAAGCCCATGGCCATCTATGATGTTGGTTTTCAACTCTCTTTTTCAGCCACCTGGGGAATACTTTACCTTGGCCCGGTTATCAGCGAACTGCTAAAAAAGTATACCGGGTGGCCTGTCTGGATTCAAACGACCATTTGGGTTTCACTCGCCGCTCAGTTGGCCACACTGCCGCTCGTAGCCCTGTACTACAATATTATTTCACCCGTCTCCTTGTTGGCCAATATTTTAGCCGTTCCTTTAACAACCGTAATTTTGGCTTTAGGTGTATGTTCCGGTATTCTGGGCCTTTTTTCTGTATTTTCGGCCGGTCTGATCAATGCCTGTACGTCTGCAGTTTTAGATGTTTTTACCGCGATTGTTTCTTTATTGAATAACCTGCCCGGTTCGTTTATTTCCGTACCCAGCCCTCCTTTAATTATCATACCTGTCTGGTTTATCGTTTTGTTTTTTTCAGCAAGGATTTTCAACAAAAAGAACGCTTCAATCACAATCCGGTTTTTATTTGAAAAGCGAAACGCTCTTGTTATAACTGTGGTTATAGCTGTGACGGCTATACTGTTCTTTAAGGCGCCGTCAGAAAAACAACTGGTCATGCATATGATTGATGTCGGACAGGGGGAGAGTATTTTAATCCAATTTCCCGCAGGGAAAAACATGCTGGTTGATACCGGCGGCTGGAATGGTGAATTGGTTACCGGCGCCGGGGCCGGGGACAAAGTGGTTGTGCCTTACCTGCAGAGGCTGGGAATACACAGGCTGGATGCCCTGCTGCTTACTCACTCGCACGAGGACCATACGGGGGGCGCTGCGGCAGTCGTGAAAAGCATTCCAGTTGCTCTAATAATAGTATCTTCCGCCGCTCAAAAAACAGATTTGCCTTCCGGGGCTTCGTCTGAAGAGGACCCTTACTCCCGTCTTCTGGAAGGTTTTCAGAAAAAAGGGGTTAATCTTCGGGCCGTTAAGGAGGGGGACAGGCTAATGCTTGATCCGGATGTGGAAATAAAGGTACTTGGCCCCTATTTGAGGCGAGCTTACCTGACAGACGATGAAAATAACAGCTCGGTGGTTTTGATGATCCGCTACGGACGGCAAAAATTTCTTTTAACCGGGGATATAAGCGTTGAAGCTCAGGAAGGCCTTTTAAAATCGGGAGCTGATCTTCGGGCTGATATCCTTAAAATACCCCATCATGGCAGCAAGCTGATCAGATCTTTTGTGGAGAGGGTTCACCCTTCATTTGCCCTGATCTCCGTAGGGAATCGTAACCGTTTCTTCCTGCCCAAACCTGAAACAGTAAAACTGCTCAAAGATTTAACTATCCCCGTCTACCGGACGGACAAGGACGGCGCAATAATTCTATATGCAAACGGCAGCACAATAAGAGTAAAAACAGGCAGGGGAACGGGGCCATGGTAAGCGTTATTTTGATCCAGGCTGCTGATCTTTTGCCCGGTATATAAAAACGGCATCCCAGCGGTGGTATTGGGTATTGACACATGTGGAAAAGAGTCGCAAAGTATTCTTTCTAAGCTGGCCGGAGGCTTTTCAGGCCGGTGTGGAAGCGGCCGGGGGGAAGGGGTGGAACATGGCAAGGCTTGACCGGTACGGGTTTTATATCCCCGCAGGAGGCGTTCTCGCGGCCAGCGCATATCAAATTTTGCAGAAGAAAACAATTTATTTGAAGACATGGCGGAAATCACGCGGAGTGCGGCTGTCGACAACATTGGAGAAAAGGAGATTGAGCAAAAACTCCTCCTGATCAGAGAAAAAATCAAGGCCGGGCAAATCCCTTCAAATATCCTATCCGGGATAAACTGGAGCCCAACCTGAAAAACATGGGCATACTGGGGGAGCCGGTGGCCGTCCGGTCTTCGGCTACCGCGGAAGATTCCGCCCAGGCATCTTTTGCCGGTATCCACAGTTCCTTTCTCAATGTCACAGGCTGGGAAAACATACTGAAAGCTGTCAAGGATTGCTATGCTTCTTTGTGGACACCCCGGGCGGCAGCGTACCGGCGAAAGCTGGGTTTGGCGGACCAGGATGTCCTGCCCGCGGTAGTGATAATGAAGATGGGGGCATTATTGAGGAGCAGAGTGACATATTTTATTGCTCCTGGCCGGATTTGGTTTCCATTCTGGAGAGGGATTGGAACGGCGACGGACTGCGAGCCATGGTGGCGGCGCGAAAAGCAAGCCGGAGGGAAAAAAGAGGCGCTTGCCCCGCCTGACGTTATTTTAGGAAAAGAGCCGATCTTTGCGGAGCCTGTCGTACAGGATTCCGGTAATTACTTGCAAGGAGTGGCGACTGCTGCAGGGAAAGCCTCCGGCATTGCCCGGCTGATCAGACATCCGGGCGAAGGAAACAGGCTGCAGCCGGGAGATATCCTGGTGGCGCCATCTACCGACCCGGGCTGGACGCCGCTGTTTTTAAAAGCCTGCGCGGTGGTCATGGAAACCGGAGGATACCTGTCCCACGGGTCCATTGTGGCCAGGGAGTTCGGATTTCCTGCCGTGGTGAATGTACCGGGTGTCATGAAAGTTATTAAAGAAAGCCAAAAAATAATTGTAGACGGGGATGAAGGTAAGGTATTTCTTTAATAAAGCATAAAGCAAAACATAAGAGTAAAAACAGGCAGGGGTGATTTACGCCGGGTTTTCACCGTGCTTAATTTTACACCAGTGGTAGATAAAAATAGGCAGTGAAACTATAATCAACGCCACGCTGTTGACAACCTGCCTGGCTTTCGGCCTAAGAATCCTTGCCGGTTGTTAAGTATCAAAGCCTACCCAGATACAATCACGCATGTTGTCTTTTGCCGTCCAGCTGGTAAATTTTACGCGCCCTTTGATACCCGAAGGTAAATAAATTGCATGTCCTTCAACCTTGCCGTACCGGTCAAGCAATTTCTTCAAGACGGCTCTCTCATCAGGATTCATTCCGATGGCATGGCCTTGGATTCTGTCACCGCCGACCAGAATTCCCCCGTCCTTTTTTGAATATCCAAAGACATTAACAACCAGTTCCTGATAATTCTTTATCTTGATCCAGGCTGCTGATCTTCTGCCCGGTGTATAATAGCTGTTTTTTTTCTTGGCCACCATTCCCTCAAGTTTCAATTCCCTGACGGAATGCCAGAGGTCAATGCCCCTTTGGTCAACCCAGTCTATCTTACTGATTCCGTTTTTATCCCCCAGGACACCGGCAAGGATCCGCTTTCTGTCAGTTAACGGCAGGTCCATGGTAGATTTCCCGTCGTTCCAAAGAATATCCCAAACTACATAGAACACCGGTGCCTTCCAGGCAGTTTTGTTTGCCTTAGCGGAGCTGGACAGGTATCTTTGCATAACTGCTTCAAAATCAGGCCTGCCGTTGGTGATAACGGTAACTTCGCCGTCTAAGACAGCTTCCCGTGCAGAAATATCGGGTACAAGCTCCGGAAACGCGCTTGTGCAATCCCTGCCTGTCCTGCTTTGCAGGCGTACGGTTATGCCGTCATAAAACATCAGACACCTTATACCGTCCACTTTCCACTCGAAAAGGTAATCTTTAGAGTCGAATGGTTTCTTTCTTGTTTCGAGCAGCATCGGTTTTACAGGAAAATCCAGTACTAGGGATAACCTCCCTCTAAAGCCTATTTAAAAATGAAAATAGTCTTTGATGGAACAGCCACAATCTTATAACCAGGATAATTTGGATATTTTCACCATTTATCTTCTCCGGCCTATTCTTTTTTATGTATTTGAATCAGTCAACCTGCAGGCTTTTCAGACGTTGCTGTAAAATAACTATGGGTAATCACCAGTAATCACCAGGCGAAAGAACAAGGATTTTTTCTTTGGAGAAAAGAAAGAAACCTCCAATGCGATC
>LDZT01010720.1_pt1 | contig 18150 bp, 15 predicted proteins | sample 615521 | NCBI WGS metagenome assembly LDZT01 (sample SAMN03408292, study PRJNA278302) | terrestrial metagenome | isolation source: oil reservoir sample SB1 | place: USA: Alaska, North Slope, Schrader Bluff formation | collected 2011-09
CCTTTCTTATTTATCGTATTCTATGGTTATATTATACCATATTATGTGGTTATATGTAAGTTAAAGTTTACTTTTCACACAGTCTGACGGTTCTCTGTTTTAAAATGAAAATCTTTTTCTATTACAGAAGCAACAAATCCCTGCTCATCCGAGAGATAATAAGTAACGTCCTTCAATATTTTTTTATCCATTCAAGATAACCTTCCAATCTTGATTAACACTACCTTTTCTTGATTTAATAAAAGGGTTAAACGAAGTATACGAATTTTCACCGCCTATAGATGATTTCAATCGGCTTAACTCCTCCAAAGAAACACCGGCACGCTTAAGTATAAGCCCAGCGCGTTTGCGGACGGCAATAACCGTGTGAAGTTGTGAAGCCTGACCCTGTATTTCCTGTATTTCTTAATATACCAAGAAACATAACTTAATATAAAAAAAACATTTTATACTCCCACAACTATTTATTATTGAATTTATAAAGTAATTTTTCACCTTCCCTTGATATTGTTGTTCCAGAACGTCCGCGTCTAACAATTAATAAATTTAAATTATTAAGAACTTCTAATCGTAAGCGTAATTGCTGATTAGAAAACTTAATTCCTTTTTTTTCCTCGAGTAATTTTCTTAAAACAGTTCGTCCATAAGAGGTATATTGTTTTTTCCCTTCATTAAATATTTCAAGAATAGCTATACTTTCTTCTAAGAAACCATGCTTCTCTATTTCCGAGATTAATTTATCTTCATCAATCTCATTGGAAATTTTTAGCTTGTCAACTCTCCCCCGTTTTTTAATTTTAATAAAAAAGGGTAAAGAGTTAGGTCGAATGATTTTTTCGTCCATACATGCGAGGTAAGAAATTACATTAAAAAGCTCTCGCACATTTCCAAGCCAATAATGCTGTTTTAAAATCTCTATTACATCATCAGAAATAATTAATTTACTTCTATTTAAATGTTTTTTAAGATAGGTATTTATTAAAGCTTTGAAATCATCTTCTCGTTCTGACAAAGAAGGAAGCTTATAAATATACGAAGATAATAAATAAAATAAATCCTTTCTGAACCTTCCTTGTTCTACTAAACTCAATAGATTATTACTGCTCGTAGTAATCATTCGCACTTTTACAGGCAAAGCCTCATTAATTTTGATGATATTATTTTCCTCAATAGCTTGAATTAATCTTCTCTGAAGATTTAACGACATTTCTCCGATTTCTTCAATGCATAAAGTTCCGCCCTCAGCCATTTCAAACAAGCTGGGATAAACTTTCTCATAATTCTCTAATCCGAATAATTCCTTTTCTAAAGTATCCATCGATCTTGCTGCGCAATTTATATCAATATATGGGCCATTACAATATTGAGACGCATTATGTATGGCCTGGGCCATCATAGTTTTACCGGTACCTGTATCCCCAAAAATATGTACGGGCTTATCGGTTATAGCTATTTTTTTAGCAAACTCCACCGTATCTTTCATTGCTCTACTATAAGTAAAGATGTCTGCAAAGTGGTATTTCGCATTATCTTTTCCTTTTATATTTCTCAAAGATAATGAAGTAAATATTTTCTTTTGAAAATTGCTTTGTATTTTAGAGAGATAGACAAGGGATTTTATATACCTTCTTACTATTAAAGAACGATCTTGCACTAAACCAAAGATGTCAAATAATTCGTATATTGTTTCTAAACTAATCACCCGAGGCCCGATATCAATAATATTCTTTATCCCCTTTGGTATTAAATGTTTTTCTCCCGGTGTAATTACGTAATCAATATTATCCGGAATTGGCATATCTGGGTAATAAGGATGGTAATAATGTTCGAATACACTTTCCTTTAGCTCTCGAATAGTTTCGTCTGTATTAATCTTCATGTCATTAACCACAAGAATATGCTTTCCTTTTGGAAGTTTTAATAATTCTTTCATATTTACAAAATTAAGACTTCGCTTTGCCATGACGAAATGAACTCTATCAGGTAAAAAACTTTTTACTATTTGCAGGATAAATTCTCCAGACAATAGAACCACCTCATCTGTATGAATCGATTTCATTGCAATATCTTTCACGGTTATTGCACGAATCGATAATACATCCCCAAAAATTTCTTTAATCTGATTAGAAATTATTGTTAAATATTCTTCTTGTATTGCTATAATTACTAACTTCTTATAAGCCCTGCAAAGCATATTTTTTTACACCTCCCTCTTTAATTTAATCAGTCCCCGGCTATTCTATCACTCTAATATCTACTATTTAACCCCAATCAAAAGAAGTAATTTTAGAGTATTGTGGTAATCTTCAATGCTCATCATCTCTACCTGGCTGTGGGTATATTTTACCGGGACACATAAGGGAATTGAATTCAAGCCCGCTTCAAAGGCAGCAGCAGCATCAGTCGTTCCCCCGGTTACAATTTCCTGAACTTTTATTTTATTTTTTCGGACAATTCCCTTTACAAAATTCCTAAGCCTTAAAGAAGATACCCCTTTTCTATCTGCCAATCTAATTACCGGGCCTCCCCCGGTGCGGGCTGGGCTTTGATGAAAATTACCCCAGGGAAGATTACCAGCCGAGATTGTATCTAAGGTATAAACTTCATCAAATGAATTGTGAGCAGAAAAAGCTTGAGCCCCTCGTAATCCGGTCTCTTCCTGTATAGTCCATACTAAAGTTATAGTATTTTGGGGAAGATTGTGGAGAAAATTATCTAAAAGAAGTAGATTAAGGGCACATCCAACCCGGTCATCAATAGCTCTGGTAACTACATATCTTTCATCAAGTATTACAAAATCCTTCTTTAGTCTGGCAGGTAAGATTGGGACAATCCCTCTTTCTGTTGCTTCCTGATCACTTTCCACCCCTACGTCTATATATAGGTCATCCCAACTGATTAATTTATCCATCTCTTCTTTTTTTGACAAATGAGGCGGTTTAAGCCCAATTACACCCTGAACTATTCCCTGGTCAGTTAAAATCTCTACTACCCGATTATAAACACCTCTTACATCCCATCCACCTATTGGCTTAAATCTCAGGTAGCCATTTTTCTCAACATAATTAATTAAAAATCCAAGCTCATCCATATGAGCCATAAAAGCGATTTGTCTTCCCCCACTACCTATCGTGGCAGAAAGATTACCTACTTCATCCTCTTTAAAATCTACTTGAGGAAACAATTCTTTGATCTTTTCTCTTATCGACCCCTCAAAACCACTTATACCGAAAGTATTTACTAATTCCTTTAATATCTGAATTTTATCCATCTTTACCTCCTTTTTCCTGTTTATTTAAATAAGACAAATGTAATGTCCCCTTGTCTCACCTTGTCTCACTTTATAGCTTTATACCAGATTTCCGTATAAAATGGGTAATTTTACATAGCTTGGATATTTTTTATCAGGGTAGATTGTCTGAGTAGCAACAATCATTTCTGTATCAGTAACAGGATCTTTATCAGTATTGTGGTTTGGAAAAGCAAGGTTTCTTGCACCGGAAGTTATTTCAACTCTTATTCTATGACCTTTCTTGAATACATTGGCTATCTTGGTTATCTTTATCTTATATTTTTCTACTTTGCCCGGTTCCAAAAGTTCTAGTTTCTCATAGGATTTACGATATCTAGCCCTCACTAATCCATCGGAAAGTCGAATAGAATTACCCTCTTCATCTACATCTGTCAACCGTACTACCCAGTCTGTATCTCTGGCACTACTGGAAGCATAGAATTCGGCATAAACATTTCCTGCTATTGCAACTTCTTCCTTTAATGGTTGGGAAGTATAAACTAATACATCTTCCCTAATTTCAACATCTTTGTAGTTTTCAGGAACACTACACTTATTTTCAGATACATCTATCAAATATGGCGCAGGGTCCTTTGGGTCAAAAATAAAGGTGTCTGTTGGCTGTTTATCCGGGATAACTACCTTAATAAATCCGTTACCAGAACTTGTTCTTGCATTCCCCTGACTGTGAATATATATATTCGTATATTGCACCTCTTCAGGAGGCCACCTGTTAGATGTTTTCCATTGATTCTCACCCACCAGATAATAATCTACACGAGATTCCTTCTCTACTCCATTATCCGTATCTTCCAAAAAGCGATCAAACCAACGCAAATATAGGATATCAAGGTCATACCTTATAGCATTATTACCAAATAGAACATTGTGTATGTCCCTGGTTGTATTTGCAGCATGAAGCCACGGACCGAGAATGAGTCTCTGATTATCTCTTTTGTATTTCTCGTTCATTTCCCAGGCCTCGGTCGTTCCCATTCCATCATCATCATACCAACCAGAAATAATTAGAGCAGGTACGTCTATTTTATCCCCATAAAGGGACCAGTCTGATTTTTTCCAAAACTCATCATAATCAGGATGTTCCATCCACTGATTCCAAAAGTATACGTCTTTACCCAAAACCTTTTTAAGGACATCTTTAATGGGTCGAATACTTAATACTTCATCCCAGTCATCCCGCATCATGGCATCCCTATTTGTCCGTTTTTCTGCCATCATAAAACACCATGCCAACATGCCAGATACTACGGTACCACCTTTTCTTGGAATGTCAATAAACGGACTCCCTGCTGTAACAAGACTCACTATAGCCTTCAGGTGAGGGTTTCCGCTTGCTGCTGCTGCCCATTGAACAAATCCGCCGTATGAACCTCCTATCATCCCTATCCTTCCATTCGACCAGGGTTGAACTGCTATCCAGTTCAAAGTATCATCTCCATCATCCATTTCATAAAGGTTAGGCACCCATTGCCCTTCTGAATCCTCCCGTCCTCTGGTATCCTGAGTTACAAGGGCATAACCCCTTTGAACAAAACGCAGTTCAGGCTCACCCAACCTGAACCTACCATAAGGAGTTCTAACAAGTATAACAGGAACTTTGCTTCTTTCCGGCATGTCAGCAGGTAACCATACCTCTGTTGCCAGTTTTATTCCGTCTCTCATTGGAACATAAAATATTCCCTCATGCTTAATTCTATATTTAGCTTTAGACAACAGAGAGTCATTCCAGTGCTTTAGAGGGGTGAGATCTTCGTACCCCGGCTTAACAAGCATTATACAACCATCCCGTTTAGTATAAATAAACCCGATAACCTGATTATCTAATATAATTAAATCAAGGGGGAACTTTACTCTTCTCTGAGCCCAAACTTGCGCTGTCATTTTCTTATCTTTTACAAAACCATTTATTTCCATATACCGTTGATAACTGCGACCCCAGCTTAGTTCAATATTTTTACTACTCCAGTCAGTTTCCTGTAATTCATTCATGTGTTTCCATATTTCAATTAAAGGAAGTTCATACGTCTCATCTTTCTCTTGTAATATCTCTATAGAAGACCATTTATCGGTTTTAATATCCTTTTGCCTATGAAAAACTCCATCCTGGCTAAAAATAATATCAGCTCTATGTACTCCGGACCAGTAATAAGCAAATTTTAATTCTTTGAGCTCAGATTTTCCCATAATTTACTTACCCCTTTCTTTTATAACTCCTCCATCGGTGATGCCCAGTCATTTTAACATTTCTTCTTTTGTGCTCCCATTGCCTTTACCTCCTTAATCAGAAGGTTTAATCTTTTCATCTCTCGCTTCTCTTTTCTCCTTTACTTCTTATTCTGAGCATATGCAATTTTCTAGCATTTACCTCGTTTTAGAAAGCATTTTACATTTCCTCAACTGAAAAATTTTTTTATTTCAACGCTTCCTTGTAAACTCTCAAAAAATTCCCTCCAAGTATTAATTCTATTTCCTCGTGCTTATAGCCTCTTTTCATTAATTCAGCTACAAAATATTTAATCTCTTTATGACCTTTAAAGACATCAAAAGATTTGCGGGATGTTCCTTTTAATTGTTTAGTAAACATATACTTAGATAGCTGATCACAAAAATCAAAACCAAGTCCTACATGCTCTACCCCTACAAGTTTCGCAATATGGTCAACGTGATTTACCAAATGTTCTATGTTGGCATTTTTATCATCATCAGCTGTAAACTTGCTTGCAACATTGATACCAATGACTCCACCCTTAGAAGCCAATGTTTTTATCTGTTCATCGGTAAGATTTCTCATTGTACCTGACAACGCTCTACAATTAGAATGAGATGCTATAACAGGCTTTTTGGCTATCTTCATTACATCCCAGAACCCTTCGTCATTTAAGTGACTCACATCTATAAACATACCTAAGGCCTCTGCAGCTTCTATTAACTGTACCCCAAAATCTGTTATGCCTCCCCTTGTTCCTTCTCTAACCTCACTAAAATGACAGCCATCAGCTGCATAATTTCGCCTGCTCCATACCAACCCAACAATCCTTACGCCTAATCTGTAGAAAATTCTCAACAGATTTAAATCATTGTATAATGGCTCAACCCCTTCAAAAGATAACATAATGCCTATTTTACCTTCGTTTTTTGCTTGTATTATATCAACATAACTTTTACAGAGCATTATTTTATCGGGAGATTCATCGATTTCAGCATATAAAGCGCTCACCTGATCAAGGGCTTTTCTTAAAGCCATCTCTGGCAAGGACTCACCGTCTATGTAAATAGATGAGACAACTACATTTAATCCACCTTCAATGAATCCGGGCAAGTAATCGGTTTCGATAACTCTTCTACGTCCATACTGCCTTTGTCTCACAACATCAAACAAAAGACCAAAATGTGCATCAATTACTGTTAGTTTTTTTAATATATTGTTTATTCTTTTTATTTTACTTCCCCTTTCAAATTTAGTATCAAAATTTAAACTCTATCGCAAAAAATACAGGAATCCTTCCTGCTTATAAAACCTATTTCTGATTTATAGTCTGGTTTTGCTTTACTGCATTCATTTCGGTGTACAATACCAGCTACTCCTTCGATATCATCATTAATAAAAATTCCCATTATAACTTCCTTCTCAAAAAATTATTTCTTCCTAAATTATTTCCAGTTTTTCTATATAATTCTTTAAAGAATTTCTTTTATTTCCATCTCTCCCTATTGTAGCCTTTGCTGTGACAAGAGAGTTTAAAATAGCTTCTTCTGTAGATTCGACCACTGCTCTAAAAATAAGATTTATATAATTTTCATTTAACCTCTTTATATTAACTATTTTATTTGGTTCATAATGTAACACCTTATTTCCTGTGCTAAAAGCAATTACTATTTCTCCACTACCATTATCTATAAATGAACCTGTTTTACTTGATCCAACTATTGCTCTTTTTGAAATTCTTTTGAGCTGTCTGGGGGTCAGGGGGATATCAGTTGCTAAAATAATTATTAGCGATTCTTTTGTTTCCCCGACATTTAAATTATCTTCATTATCTATTTCGCATATCCTTTTTCCTACTTCTTTTCCTTTTATAATCAAGTCTTCTTTTTTACCCATGTTAGTTAAAACTAAAACTCCTACCGTGTATTTTGTATCATCAAGCATTAATACCCTTGATGAACTTCCTATTCCGCCTTTCAACTGATAACATGACATTCCTGTTCCCGCTCCAATTGCTCCCTCTTCAAACATTTCCTGCGCATTTCCTATAGCTTCAAATATATGCTCTTTTTTTACATGTCTACCCCTTATATCATTCAAATATCCATCATTACACTCACATATAATTGGATTAACAGTTCCAGTTGTCTTACCTATATCATCATTTGTTTTTAGCATATATTCTATCAAAGCATCACAAGCAGTACCTACACCAAGGGTATTTGTCAAAACAATAGGAGTTTCAATTGTTCCAAGTTCTTCTATCTGAATAGTTCCGATAGTTTTCCCAAAACCATTTATTATATGATTTGCAGCAAATACTTTTTCCTTAAAAATATTTCTTTCATGGGGCAATATGACAGTTACACCTGTTTTTACTTTATCTTCATCTAAGGTAATATGACCTACTTTTACTCCTTTTACATCAGTTATTAAGTCCTTCTCTCCTGTTTTCATATTTCCAATGATGATTCCGTAATCTCTTATTCTTTTCTTTTTTTTCATAAAGTGCTCCTTAATATAATCAGCCGTTTCTTTAGATCCTTTCACCAATTTTTCTTCTTTGATAACTGAGATGGTTGTTAAAGCTGCCGTAAAGTGGTGAGCGTTAGCTCCCTCAAGGTATTTGCTTAATGAAAGTTATCAGTTGAATAATTTGAGGTAGTATTTAATAGAAATTCAAAGTATTAGAACCTCAATTAATTTATAGGAAAATGACACTTAACTAAATGTCCTTTACCTATTTCTCTAATTTCAGGCTCTACTTTCAAACATATACTTTTCGCATAAGGACATCTTGTATGAAATCTACAGCCTCGGGGCGGATCTATTGGGCTCGGAATTTCACCTTTGGGAAGGACTTTTTTCTTTTTCTTTCTGGGATCAGGATATGGAATTGAGTTAAGGAGGAGTGCTGTATAAGGATGTTTAGGGGTTAAAAATATATCATCTTTTGAACCAATCTCCATAATATGTCCAAGATACATCACTGCCATATAATCAGCCATGTAATCTATTACGGCTAGGTCGTGAGTAATAAAAAGATAAGTCAAAGAAAATTCTTTCTTAAGATCCTTCAGCATTTTCAAAATAACGGCCTGTACTGAAACATCAAGGGCAGATGTGGGTTCATCTAAAACTAGGAATTCTGGTTTTAAAACAAGCGATCTCGCCACAGCAATACGTTGACGTTGACCTCCGCTAAATTCGTGAGGATATCGAAACATATGCTCTTCTCGCAGACCAACTTGTTCAAGTATATCTTTTACCCTTTCGTAGATCTCTTCAGATGAAAGATTAAAATGTATCTGTAAACCTTCTCCTATTATATTTTTTACAAGTTTTCTGGGATGGAGTGAATTGTATGGATCTTGCGAGACGATCTGCATTTTTCGACGAAACATACGGAGTTCCCTTTTATTAAGAGAAGTAATATCTGTTGAAAGATATCGAATAACACCTGATGTCGGCTCAATTAAACGAAGTATTGTACGGCCAATTGTAGTTTTTCCGGAGCCAGATTCACCAACAATACCAAAGGTACTGTTTTTAGGGATATCAAAAGAAACATCATCAACGGCTTTAACATACTTAGGAGAAGAAAATAATCCCTGTTTAATAGAAAAATATTCTTTGAGATGCTCGATATGCACTAAATTTTTTCTTTCTATTTTAGTTTGCACTTTTTATACCTTCTTTCGAATATAAATAACAGGCCGAGTAATGTCCTGGTTTAATTTCCATTAAAGGTGGTAATTTTTTTTCACAGATATCCATAGCATATTTACATCTTGGATGAAAACGACAGCCAGTAGGCGGGCTAACCAAATCCGGAACAATCCCCGGTATACTTTCGAGTTCATCTGTCCTCCCGATCTTTGGTACTGCTTTAAGAAGACCTTTGGTATAAGGATGAAAAGGATTTTCAAAGATATTAATTGTTCTTGCATATTCAACCATATTACCGGCATACATTACTGCCATTTTATCACAAAATTCCGCTGCCACTCCCATATCATGAGTTATTAATATAACAGCATTTCCAAACTTCTTTACCAACTCATCAAGAAGCTCCAAGATTTGAGCTTGTATAGTTACATCAAGAGCAGAAGTAGGTTCATCTGCAATAAGAAGTTTCGGATTAGAAGATAGGGCCATGGCTATCATTACTCTTTGAGCCATTCCTCCGCTTAACTCATGGGGATAAAGATTTATGGTCCTTTTCCAATCAAGCCCAGCTATTTCCAACATTCTTCTAACTTCTGAATATACTTCCTTATCTATATTCTTCTTTTTACTTCTGGCAATGCTTTCAGCTATCTGAAACCCTACTTTCATTACCGGATTAAGGGCAGCGATGGGCTCCTGAAAGATCATAGCAATTTCTCTACCTCGAATATCATTAAGTTTATCTTCTTCCATAGAAGTTAATAATTTATCTTCAAATATTATATTTCCTTCAATTATCTCACCCGGTTGCTCAATTAGACCCATTGCAGATAAAGCTGTTACGGACTTACCACATCCGGTTTCCCCAACTATCCCAAGTCTTTCTCCATGATTCATCCATAGTTCTACGCCATTTAGTGCTTTTATTACTCCGCGGTAAGTATAGAAGACAACTTTAAGTTTACTGACGTCTAAAAGATTCCCTCTCATCTTTTTCATATTTTACCTCCTGAGCCTTGGGTCTAATATATCTCTAATGCCATCACCTAAAAAATTAAAACCCAGAACGACTATCGCTATAGCAATACCAGGAAAAGTAGTTATCCACCATTGGTCTACAAGATAACTACGACCATCACTTACAATTGCTCCCCATTCTGGTGTCGGAGGTTGGGCCCCAAGTCCAAGAAAGCCAAGACCGGCTGCAGTAAGAATAATAGTTCCCATTCTTAAAGTAAGTTGAACAACTACCGGAGATATAGACATGGGTAAAACATGAAAGGCTATTATCCTAAAATCTTTTGCTCCTATTGCCTTTATAGCTTCTATATATGGTTGAGATTTAACTTTCATTGCTTCAGCTCTTCCAAGTCTGGCATACACTGTCCAATCTACCAGTGCAATAGCTATCATTGTATTAGTAAGATTTGGGCCAAGTGCAGCAGTTAGTACCATAGCTAATACCAGTCTTGGAAATGCCAAAAACATATCTGTTATCCTCATGAGGACTTCATCAACAACTCCTCCAAAATAACCTGCGATAATACCAACTACTAAACCAATAATAATGCTTATTATTGATACGATAAAAATTATCCACACCTCAACTCTTGTTCCATAAATAACACGGCTATATACATCTCGGCCATATTGATCTGTACCAAAAATGTGTTGAGAACTCGGAGGAAGTAATCTCTCATTCATATTTTGGGCAGTAGGGTTGTAAGAAGTTAATAATGGTGCAAAGATGGCAATACATAAAAATATAAGTATTATTACAGTTCCAATCATTGCAAGAGGGGTACTTTTCCATAAATAGAAAGTATGTTTCCAATCTTCAAGAATGGGTTCTCTTTGTTTAAGAAATAATTCTATTTTTCCTTTTAGCGATATATTTTTTACAATATTCATAATTTTTTTCTATTCCTTTCTTCAAACTCGCATTCTTGGATCAAGAGCAGCATAAGAAATATCTACAATGAGGTTGGCAAGAGAATAAACAAATGCGATAAATAGAGTTCCTCCTGTTACAGCTGGATAATCCAATACGAGTAAAGCATTTACAATATATCTTCCCAAACCAGGCCAACTAAAAATAGTTTCGGTAAGTACAGCACCGCTTAAAAGGCTTCCAAAGGAAAGACCTATTACGGTGACAACAGGTATAAGTGCATTCTTAAGGGCATGACGATATATTACTAACCTTTTTGAAAGCCCCTTGGATTTGGCTGTTCTTATGAAATCTTGCCTTAAAATGTCCAGCATACTTGCTCTCATTATTCTTGCTATTGATGCAGCCGAAGCGTAGCCGAGAACGAATGCGGGAAGTATAATATGACGAAGCCCGTCCCAAAAAGCTATCCAATCTCTTGTAATAATAGAATCTAATAGTAAGAGTCCGGTAATATGAGTAGGAAAAATAAAAAGATTGTGTCTGCCTCCACCCGGAAGCCAATCAAGATGATAATAAAACAATAATAGCAGTAACAAACCGAGCCAAAAAACTGGCATCGATACCCCTAAAATAGAAAATACTCTTGAAAAATGATCAACAGACTTATTTCGATAGATTGCAGAAAATACTCCAAGAACTACTCCGACTACTACAGCAAAAATCATAGAAGCAATTGCTAATTCAATAGTGGCAGGAAAATAATTTATTATATCTTTTAAGACAGGTCGATTTGATTTGAGAGATATTCCAAAATCTGCATGAACTATACCCTTTAAGTAATCAATGAATTGTAATAATACTGGTTTATCTAAGCCGAGCTGATGCCTCATTTGATCAACAAGCTCTATGGGGGCATTTCCACCTAATATCGCTCCAACTGGGTCTGCGGGAATAACGTGAGTTATAAAAAAAACGATTGTTGCTACTCCCAACATAACAATAACCATTAAAAAAATTCTTTTTAGAATATATGTTCCCAATTTCATTTTAAAAATTCCTTTATTCTTTAAAATAAAAATAGTGGTCTCAGTGTAGGAACTCATCTGCAAAATATATACTAAGCAATCCAAAGACCACTATTCATAGATGAACTACAATCCTCTTTATAACTTCAATTTTTAGATATTATTTATACACTTCTGTAAGATCAAAGTGGACAGAATAACCTTCGGCAGCTTTATCGTAATTTTCCACTTCATTTCTTACTCCCCAGTATGTGATTGGTTGATACATCATAGCAAATGGACCATATATATGCCAATAGTTGGTAAGATCCTGATACATCTGAAAACGCCTATCTTCATTTATTTCTTTACCTGCAGCTTCTGCAAGATCAGCGGCATAATCATCATACCATACACATCTCCAGGCAAGTTGCTTCACTCGATAATTTGCAAAAGGATTAGCAAGAGCATCTGCATCCGGATAATCGACCCCCCAACCTGCGATAATCATCTGTAATCCTTGTTCTCTAAATTTTGCATACATTTGTGATGCTTGCATTAAATTTATTTCTGCTCTTATCCCTATCTTGGCAAGATTTTCCTGAACAACTACAGCTTCGGTTCTTCGACGTTCTGTTGTATTTGTCACCAACTCTACATCAAAACCATCGGCATACCCCGCTTCGGCCATAAGTTCTTTTGCTTTTTCTATGTCCTGATAATAAGGATTATTTTCAACATAACCAAAGTATCCTACAGGAAGAAATTGCTGATTGTTTATTGCGAACCCAGCCATTACTTCATCGATTATTGCATCATAGTCTATGGCGTATTTCACAGCTTGTCTTACTCTTGCATCTTTAAAAGGTCCCCAACCAGCATTCATACCAACATACTCATCACTTTGTCCAGGAGTAGTAACGATAGAAATATCGGGAGAACCTTTAAGTGAATTAGCTTGCTCAGCAGTTAAGTTCCATGCTATATCTATATCCCCTTTCTTGAGACGTAAAAGTTGATCAGTAGATTCTGGAATATCTTGAATAATTATAGTCTTAATCCTGGGCGCTCCTTGCCAATAGTTCTCGTTGGCAACAAGAACTACACTTATCTTACGAGACCATTCTTTAAGTGTATATGGACCAGCACCAGCAGTATGGTCTGTTAGCCATGCCTGCCCCATATCATCATCTACTTCATGTTCCTTTACAACTTTTGGATTTAAAATACCATTACCACCTAATATGGTTAGAACAATGTTTGAGGGGGCACCATTGGTAATTATTTTAATGGTGTAATCATCAAGAGCTGTAATCCCTTCTTCTGTTAATCCTATAACATCAGAGTAAAGCCAGCAAGGAGACTTCTGGAGATTTAAGACTCTTTGGAAAGAATAAACAACCGCATCCGCTTTTAGAGGATCACCATTTGCAAAGACTAATCCTTTGTGGAGTCGGAATGTCCAGGTTTTACCATCAGGCGCAAGCTCCCAACTCTCAGCAAGATCTGGAACTACTATAAATTTTTCATCCTTAATTTCAATCTTTACAAGTGCTGCATATATATTTTTTAGCATAGCATTAGGTAGAACTTCAAAAGATACCCCAGGATCGTGGGTAATATATATTTCTGTATTTGCCCCGATAACCAAAGTGTCCTTTGGAATAGCTGCATTTGCCATGCTAGTAAGTGCAAGAAATAATACGAGTAGGATTGTTAATATAAACTCTTTTCTGTACATAACGAAAACCTCCTTTAAGAATATTTACTTCCTTAATTAAAAGTCAAAATCATTAATTTGTCTATGACACCACCTCCTTTGAGTTCAAATTATTTTCATTTTTTTTAGGGCATCACCTTCTTCTAAAATCATATAACTATTATTGAAATTTCCGGGCAGTTGTAAATGCCTCTAAATAGCTTCTGCCTCCACTCATAAGCAATTGGTGTAGTTCCATAATAAAAACTCCATGAACAGTTATTGGTTTTACACTTCCATTTTTGTTTTTTATTCCATATCCAGCACCAGAATGAATTATATAATGATTGTCTCTAACCTTACCTAAATACATTACTACATGTCCCTTCAAATAGATGGGATCGCCTGGTTTTAATTGATTTAGTATATCCTCTCTATCCTTAATAGAACCGGTAAACTTAATAGATTTTCCGGCTGCTCCTTCCTCCTGCATTTTAGTATAGCAAGGGATAATAATATTCATAGTTTTATAAATATTCATAATAAATTGTGCACAATCCCTTCTTTTAAACATACCATCCCATCCATATCTTTCCCCTAATAACTTGAATGCTTGACGAATTATGTTTCCCCTTGTATAAGAAAGATAACCTTCACAAAGCTCGTTTGAGCGGGCAATTAAGGCTAATTTGAATTGAAGATATTCGTCTTCATCCTTTATAGGCATCTTTACTGCATAGCAACCTTCTGCAGATTGGGCATGCAAATTACCAATTGGAATTGATTCTGGAATCTTGTCAAATTCAATTAAAGGAATTTTATCCCCCATCTGAAAAAGAATATTAGAAATTTCTTTTATAAAGGGGTTCGGCTCTGTTTCAACTCTACTTTCAGTAACTATTAAAAATTTGTCTGTCTTTAAATAATCAAATACTTCTTTCTTATTCCTTGCCAGAGCAATATTCTCTGCTTTAATCCATCCTTTGCATATAGTACTTTGAACATAATACCACTTTCTATTTTTACTTTTATGTAAAATTGCTACTGGGCTCCCAACAGGTAAAATAGTAAGTTGAAAAAGATTTAGATCGATACTTTCTGGTTTCTCAGCAAAAACTACATCAGTGGGAAAAGCCATTATATCTTCTCTTTTTATTAACATTCCGAATTCTACTGAAATTTCATCAGGTATACCATCAAAATTAGCTTGATATAGAACCTCTTTCTTTACTGTTTCTGAAATTTCATTAGCAGAAACATCGTAGCGAGGCTTTTTGGGAAATACTTCTTTAGATGAATAGCTCTTCATGGTATTCAATATTTTTTCTTTAGTTATCTTTTTAGGATATTTTTCTAAGTCAATTAACCATTCCTCAAATCCTTTAGATTTCATCTTTTTAAAGGATTCTTTATTTAACTTATTTATTTCTTCTATATTTAAAATTAATTCTTCTGCTTCCCTGGTCTGTTCTATCCAATATTCTGGTTTTAACATAAACCATTCGACCTTAGGAGCACATACAGGTGGTTGCATTAGATTCATCATAATTTACGATTTCCTTAATTTATAAATATGATTAATTGCTCTGTTGTCTTAATCTTTTTCGAATGTTCCAAATTTCATGATTTTTTCATTTTCCATCATAATTTCACCTTTAGCAATAACATATTTTATTTGAAGGGAGTCCTTATCTAAAACTAATAGATCTGCTTCTTTACCTTCTTTGATTTCTCCTTTTTGGTCTAATTTTAGATGTTTAGCAATATTTGTAGAAGTTACTCTAATCGCATTTTCTATAGGAATTTTTTCTTCTTTTATTATCTATAAATTCTTTGTATAGAAGAGACTGAAGCAACAGCCATGCCAGTAATTTCTTTCTTTTTATTAAATTTAGGCATACTACCATTTCCATCAGTGCTTATAGTAATTCTTTCTATCGAAACTCCATTTTTAACTCCATATTCCAATACATATAAATTTATAAATTCTGCTATTTAAAAATTATATTGCGATTACTACCCAAAAAATACCCATATTTCACAAATAATGCAAGGGGTTTTAGTCATATTTTTATCTTACGTTTTGAGGGCTCATTGAGTAGTAAATGATTACTAGACATGTTATCCAGTATTATCTGTAAAGTTTGCTTTCTTTGTTAGTAACGATTACATGTTAAAATGCATATTTTATAATCACAAATTCATAGGTATAATTAGGATAAGCATACAACACAAAACAACTTATTACAACCATTTTATTAATATTTTTTATTGTTTTGTAATTTTTAATAAATAGGGATACCTATTTTTTCTATGGTTTAGCTTTCCATTTTACGAGGTCTTCTTTTAGGACGTCTATCTTGTATATTATTAGTAACTTATTATTTATCAAAAAAAGATGTTAATATGATACTGGATGAGTTTGTAGTTGGTTAAGGCCGTGCCTTCCCTGGAGCAATCATCATTTTGATGATTAGCTCGTTATTATAGATTGGCCGCCCTTCTACAATCTTGGACAGTATCAGAAGCGAAATATGAAAATATTTCAGCTTGCATTGCCACAAGGTAAAGCTACGGAAGGGCGACCATGCAAACTCTCCTAAAAATCATTAGGAGGTTTCATAATGTATTATATCGGAATTGACGTCTCAAAGAAAGGCCTAGCGGTATTTGATGGTAAAAAAGATTTGAAATTTATAAACAAAGAAGGATTAACATCTTTTAAAAAATACCTAAAAAAGAAATACCATCTTTCAGAGATAGCCATCATCTTTGAACCGACTGGCGTATACTTACTATATCTAAAAGAATTCTGTGCTGAAAATAGTATAAAGGCTTATATCGTAAATCCCAAGAAAAGTCATAATTTTACCCGGGCCTTGGGGAGGCGTTCAAAGACCGATAAGATTGATGCCCGAATTCTCTATCAATTCCATAAGCTTATTGATTCAAAGGATATCAAGGTACCTATAGTAGACCAACAGACCAAGGCTTTAGCAAGTTATCTGGTAAGCTATGAATTTGCCCTAAAACAGAGAATCTCTTTATTTCATCACTTAGAGAGCCTAAGAGATAAAAAACTGATTGCCCTGATGAGGAAAGATCTGAAAAGGGCAAAAAAGTTAGAAGATAAAATCTTTGATGATATCAAAGAATACCTTGTAAACGAATAGGGGTCAAATCTTTATTCTTGACAGCCTTCTTCAATTCTTCTAACTAAATCCCTTAATTCACTATCATTAAATAATTTTCCCCTTAATCTTTTTCTTCCCACGCTAACCGTACTATAATCCAAAGCCATTAGTTCTCCAATTTCTCGATTATTTAAATCGGTATAACGATATAACATTTCCATTAATATCTGACGATGGCTATTCGGTATACTTTTTATCTGTTCCCATGTTTTACCTATTTCTCTACAGGTAATTTTAATAACTTTATTTTTTGTACAATAGCTATGAATTTTTTTTACCGAAGGAATCTCTTTTTCCCTTTTCAATAAATATTTCCCTTTGATCTCCTGGATAAATTGTTCATTCCCCAAAATAGAATTTCCGATGATTTGCTTTTTTATTTCTAGCTTTGAAGATAGATCACTTTGTATAGCCTGCCAGTAGTTATTCGGTCCTTTTTGATTGTCTCCTCCATATCCTAAAAGGATAGTTTTATAATCCATAAAGGAGTGTCTATTATCTTTATTTATATAACCTCTCAGACTACTCCATTTAAATTGTTTCAAATATTTCTCCTTTTCTGGTATGGGAATATTCTCCATCTTTACCACTCTTACCGGATTAAGATGGATATAACGGGATAAGAGGTGTAAATAATTATCTTTTTGAACAAGTATGCTTTTATATCTACCTTGATAAAGATGTCCAACCCGATTATATTTCCGATTATAATAAGAGGTATAGGTAATATTGAACTGCCTCATAAATTCGTTGAGATTGGCTAGAGGAGTTTCTAAGAGAAAGTGAAAATGATTGGGCATTAGTACATAACTATAGAGAATAACATTATAGGTATTTAAGGATTCTTTCAGGGTTTGAATAAAAAATTCCCGATCATGATCGTTTTTAAATATATCTCTTCTTTCATTCCCCCGAGAGGTAATATGATATAAAGCATTTTTGTATTTAATTCTTAATGCTCTGGCCATAAATAAAGGATAACTTAAAAGAAATCAACTGTCAAGGATAAAGATTTGACCCCAATGATCTTCCCTTTGCGATATCTACTCCAACTATGAGCCAATGATCTTCCCTTTGCGATATCTACTCCAACTATGAGTGTGCCTGGGGTTATTGCTTTTAACTTTTGAACATTACGATTTTTCATTTACTTACGACCTCCTGTTTATTA
>LDZT01010989.1_pt1 | contig 18122 bp, 16 predicted proteins | sample 615521 | NCBI WGS metagenome assembly LDZT01 (sample SAMN03408292, study PRJNA278302) | terrestrial metagenome | isolation source: oil reservoir sample SB1 | place: USA: Alaska, North Slope, Schrader Bluff formation | collected 2011-09
TTCACCTGCAGTCCAAAGCAAACATTTCTAATGCTTAGAAATATTCAGTTAAAATATAAGAAAAAAAGCAAAACAAATACTAACCAATAAAAGGTTAAAGCTCTTTTAGAGGTTCTTAAAGCCACCCGCTATGCGGGTGCGATATTTACTAATCACTTGTTATATTGTAATGCAGACTATACCTTAAGACAAGACAGATAGGATAAAAAAATATAATGTAGAAATATCATTTTTGTTTAAGTATATCCGCTTTTTGAGTGTGATATTTGCTGTAGATTAAAGGTATGTTTTTTGTTAAAATTGACTTATTAGAAATAAATTGAAATAAATAAAGAAAGAATATGGAAAATTTTTGCCAAAAAAATAAAGGAGCCCGAATATGTTAGATTTATTAAAAAAAAGAAGAAGTATCAGAACCTTTAAAAACAAAGAGATAGAAAAAGAAAAAATTCAGCAGATTATGCAAGCTGTTTTGTTGTCCCCATCTTCGAGGAACAATAATCCCTGGAAATTTATAATTGTCAAAGAATCTAAATTGTTATTAAAGCTTTCAGAAGCAAAGGCACATGGTTCACAATTTATAAAAAATGCTTCGTTGGCACTGGTTGTTCTGGCAGATCCGGACCAGTCGGATGTCTGGATAGAGGATTGCTCTATTGCAAGTACGATATTTTTATTAGCTGCTCAGGCTTTAGACTTAGGAACTTGCTGGATACAGATTAGAAGAAGAGAAGATTTCAGTGGGTTAAATTCTGAAAAATATATAAAAGAAGTATTAGATATACCTGATAGTTTCAGAGTTCTTTGCATGGTGGCCATTGGCTACCCTGCTGAAAAAAGATCAGAAAAACAAATAGCAGAAGAAAAAATAAAAGATATTTACCTGAATAAATATGGAGATTTGTGGGATAACAATATTTAATGATATTAACCAGGAGAGAAAATTATTATGTCAAAAAAATATGGCTTGGTATTAGAGGGCGGAGGAGCGAAAGGTTCTTATGAAATTGGAGCATGTAAGGCGCTGGAGGAAATGGGAATTCAATTTTCTGCAGTAACGGGAACATCAGTAGGGGCGCTGAATGGAGCAATGGTTGCCCAGCATGAAATTGATAGGGCGTATAAACTATGGTATGATATCCATCCATCTCAGATAATGGAGATTGATGAAAAAAGATTAAAACAGCTTACTCGTTTAGAAATCAAACCAGGTGATTTGTCTTACTACTTAAAGATGTTTAGTGAAATCATCACTGAGCGTGGCATTGATGTTACACCTCTAAAGGAATTGATTAAAGAATATGTAAATGAAGAAAAACTACGAAAATCAGATATTGATTTTGGCATGGTTACGGTATCTTTTACTGATAGAAAGGCGTTAGAATTATTTGTAGAAGACATTCCAGAAGGCCAGGTTGCCGACTATCTTTTTGCCAGTGCCAACTATCCTCTTTTCCGTTCGGCAAAAATAGATGAAAAGATATATCTTGATGGAGGAATTTACGATAATCTCCCTATTCGTATGTTGCTTAAGAAAGGTTATCATTCTTTGATAACAATCCAGGTTGGAGGTATCGGCAGAAAAAGAAAGGTGAATTTGAAAAATCATCATGTTATTAATATTGAGGCTAAAGAACCTCTGTGTGGACCGCTACATTTTGAATCAAAAAAAGCAAGAGAAAATTTAAAATTAGGCTATTTTGATGCTTACCGGGTGATGAAGAATTTGTCAGGACAAATATACTATATTAAACTTGAACAAGAAGAAAATTATTTTATTGATTATTTCAGTCACCTTGATGAAGAAATAATCAAAAAAGTTGCTCAAACTCTTAATCTAAATGATGATATTCCTCGCAGCAGGTTGCTTTTTGAAAGAATTTTACCGAAGTTAGCAGAAATGCTAAAATTACCCGGGAATTGTGGTTATAGTGATATTGCACTTGCCCTGGCTGAAAAAATTGCCATAGAAGTTGGGGTTAATAGGTTTAAAATATACACATTCAATGAATTAATTGAGAGGATTATAAAAAATTATAAACAGGGGAGAAGAGCAGTTCCTACAAAAGAAGAAAGCCTGATTTCTAAGTTCAGCTTTTTATTATTATTCAGTGGAGATAGTTTATTAAAAAAATTAGTACAGGATTTGTTAGACGAAAGGGTGATTAAATCATTAAAAGCTATGCAGGAACAGCAAGATAAAAAATAGGAGGTATTTTTTGTTAAAAAACGGAAAAAATTTTTTTCAAAAAGTACATATCGGAACATCAGGCTGGCATTATAAGCAATGGATTGGACCTTTTTATCCAGAAAAATTACCTAAAAAGGATATGTTAAAATACTATGTTCAATTTTTTTCTACTACAGAAATTAACAATTCTTTTTATAAATTGCCTGACAAGAATACTTTCCAAAATTGGGCAGAACAAGTACCTGAAAATTTTACTTTTTCCGTTAAGGCAAGTCGGTATATTACCCATATGAAAAAATTAAAAAATTCCAGGGAATCCTTGAATCGTTTTATGGAAGGTATAAAGCCAATAGGAAATCATTTAGGTCCTATTCTATTCCAATTACCACCTCGCTGGAGATGTAACCCTCAAAGATTGAGCTCATTTTTAGAAGGTTTACCTCCAGGAAACCAATATGTTTTTGAATTTCGAGATCCTAGCTGGTGGAATGAAACTATTTATAATTTGCTAAAGGATCACGGGGCAGCTTTCTGTATCTTTGAATTGGCTGGTGAATTATCACCTTTACTTACAACCAGTGATTTTGTCTATATCCGATTACATGGTCCGGGTGATGCTTACCAGGGCTCTTATTCTGAAACGGATTTAAGAGATTGGGCGGCAAAAATTAAACAATGGTATAATAAGGGAAAAACAGTTTACCTCTATTTCGATAATGATCAAGCTGGTTTTGCAGCAAAGAATGCTTTGCGGTTAAAAGGGATAGTAAAAAATAGCTAAATAAAAGATAGTGGTTTTATAAAATGATAATTAGTCTATAAATTATTGTAAAAGAATAAAAGGATTTAGCTAAATACATGCAAATTTATACCTGTTGTTATGTAGAAATTGTAATTTACCCAAAGATAACAAATGATTAGTAGAGATACAGTATTTTATATTAGGATGGTGAATGAAATGGATTTTAAGGATCTTTCTAAAAAGATTGGGGAAAAGCTAAAAACAGTTCCCTCATTATGGAATTCACAAAAAGCCGTATTGGAACTCTCTGCAGAATGTTATCCAATGTGGGAGCAAAGTGAATGGCTGGATTTTTATTTTAGTTATTTGTGTGAAAAGCATTTGCCCAATGTTATTCCAATTAATGAAAAGGTTTGTGGAACGACTTTTTTTGATGGCATTAAAGATATTATTCCTGATTTCAAGGAAAGCTCTGTAGGAAAAACTAAAAATAGGAAAGCAGAACAAAAAGAATCAAATGTTTCCAGTAGTGATTTTGATATTGCCTATAAAAATTATCAACACTGGCGTCAGATGGAATGGGTAGACAGTTACTTTAACTATTTATGTGAAAAGAAGCTTTCCGGGTTTGTGAAGATACCAGGTCCAACTTTCCAAAATTTTAGTTTTAATGCCTTTCTTGAAATCCCCTGGATTTTTAAATCATATATTGAAAATACCGGTAATGAGAAAATAGTTTTAGCAGATGCTGACCTGATAACCCAGGGATTGATTAAATTTGAGAAGATTGGGATTATTTTGGCAAGCGGTGCTGTTGAATATTCCAGGAAAGAAATACCTGGAAAGAAGATTAATAATAGAATTAAAAGTAGTCAAGATGAGCTGATAATGGAAAAAGAGATACGGCAACATTCAATTTTTCAGTTAAATAATATTTATTTTATCCCACTATCAGCTGAAGCAATACAGAAGTGTGAGACATTCCAGCCAGGAGGATTTAAAAACAAAGAACATTTACGGGAAAAGGTATTACTGAATGTGTCTGATGCCAAAAATAGAAGTCAATTTTCCCTTGATTTTTCTGAGTAGACCAAGTGTAAAAATTGTTGCTGCTATACTAATAGCTAAGATAAGTTATATCTATTTAAAAAAGAATTGCAAGTAATCGTGAAACCGTTAAAAGACTTAAAAGTATTAATTAAAAAGCTATATTAAAATTTTATTAAACAATCTTGACAGGTATCTAAAAGAAGCCAAGATGTAATACCGAGCCCGCTCAATATCAGGCAGAGCTTATTGGTAGTATAGTTGCAATTGTTGCATTGATACCGTCACCCTGATTTGTTTTGCGCAGCAAAAATGCATCCACAATAATTTTGTCGGTATAAGTTATATTGTTTAGATAAAACAATAGAGCGCTTAAAGCCATCTCTTTTTTTAAAATCACTGAACAGATAATGTAATTGATATTTGTTTGCAACTTCATTGCCAATCTTGTTTATTGCTTCTGCATTTTTGTGGGGGCTTATTGTTAATGTGGTGGTAAAATAAGGTATTTCTAATTCTTGGGCCTTTTGTGCTGTTTTATCCAAACGCAGATAAAAACATTTTGGACATCTTCTACCACCCTCAGGCTCATCCTCTAATCCTTTGATATCTTTAAAAAAAACATCCGGCTCATACTTGCCTTCAATAAAATTTATTTTATTTTCTATCGGGAGTTGTTTAATAAATATTTTTTGTTCATTCAATCTTCTGTTGTATTCTTCTTTGGGATAAATATTTGGATTATAGAAGAAAACAGTAATTGAAAAATATTGTGATAAATATTCTAAAACATAACTACTGCAGGGTGCACAACAACTGTGCAGTAAGAGTTCCGGAAATAGATTGTTTTTTGTTATTTCATTAATCTTTTCATCCAGCAATTTTTGATAATTAACTGAAGGGGTTTTTTGATTGCTTTTCATTTACCTAACCAGATCATATATATTGCGTAAACTGCACTGATAATAGCCCCGGGTATCGAAATAGAAGAATCATTAAACAGGCTTATTGCCAATGCTGCTGCAAAGCCTGAATTTTTAATGGTGCCCAACAGCATCATAGTAATTGCATCACTTCTTTTAACATCCAAACTTCTGAATATCAATTTTAACAAATAAAAAAGAGGAAAAGTGGTTAAGAAGGCAATAAAGGCAATTCTTAATAAATTATCAAAGTCTGTAAAAAAGCTGGCCTGATTTATTCCGATAACAGTAAAGATAACTACAAACAAGCCCCAATTGACTATGGTTCCTCTCCATGATTTTAATAAAGAGAAAATTTTTTCTAAACGCATAAATCTAGAAAAAACAATAGGTAAAATAATTAGATAAAATAGGTTTAGGGCCAGGCCAGAAAAAGGAAATTCTTTGGCACCGGTAAAAAGTATGGTTACTAATGGAGTAATTATTATTGCAGCTAAATATGCTCCAAAAGTAGCAAATAATGAAAATACCATATTGCCTGAAAGTATAGCTGAAAAAGGCAGAATTGCTACTCCGGGAGGGGAGGCAGCAACCAGAATCATACCTGTCTGTAATGATTTTTCTGGAATTAATAAGAAAGTTGAAACTAGTATAACTGTTCCTAGTAGTATATAATTTAAAAGAATGCCAAGCATCATAGGCCTGGAAATTTTTTTCCATTCCAGCATACTATTAGTTGAGATATCTACAAGTGAAATAGTCATTACTAGTGCAAGAGCAGGAATAGTAAATGATTTGGTATATTGAGCCAAATTTGGGAAAGCGAGTCCCAGGATAAAGGCTAAAGGTAATATAAAATTACGATTTTTTAAAATATTAAACATTTTTCCACTTTTAACTTTTTTAATAATGTAGTATAGTAATTAATCTAGTTTTACTTGCCCGCTTAGCATTATAAGTATTAATTAATTGTATCTTATTTATTTTGAGTAGGAAAGTGTTATAGAAAAAAATATTAGATTTTCCAGAATTTTTGGAGATAATGTTGGACAAAAATATTTTTAGCAGAAAAAAAATGATCAGAGGGTTGATAATTTCGCTGAGTATTGGTGTAGCAGTATTTATTTTAGTTTTTTTACTTACCATTGATGAAAATACTTTGAAAAGTTTTCAACACATGGATATAGAATATATTTTTTTGGCTGTAGGTATTATTTTCCTCGCATTTTTGGTAGAGGGTTTGAGAATACAGGTGGTTGCCATTGCAATTGATGAAAAGATAGGATTTTGGGAGTCAGTAAAAATATATTATATTAGTTATTTTCTGGGAGGGATTACACCCTTTTTTTCTGGTTCAATTCCAGGTCAAATAGCCTTGTTTACCAAAAATGGTATACCCTTAGCTAAAGCTACCATGATAGCGACAATCAGGTCAATCATAAAATCTATTATCTTTTTTATTGCGACCCCTTTATTGTTCTTTTATTTTAAAGATTCATTAGAAGAATATGAAGTACTTTCCTGGCTTTTATTATTTGCAGCAATGTTTTTTTCTTTATTATCTGTTTTTATATTTATTTTGATAGTCAAGAACCCCCAGAAGATTAGAACAATTTTTAAGTGGTTTAGGAATATCTCATTTTTAAAGAGATATCTCAGCAAGCCAGATGTAGAAGAAAGGTTTGAATGGCTAATGGAGCAGGTATTGCAATTCAATAAAAGTTTTCAGCTTCTATTACAACATCCCAAAGAGATGTTTTTGACTTTTTTATATACTGCTATTTACTGGTTCTTATTTTTTTTGATTGCACCATTGCTTTTATTGGCAATGGGAATCGAATTAGATTATGTTCTGGTAATAATTATCCAGGTATTAATTTTCTTTGTTTTACCTTTTTTACCTACTCCTGGTGGTAGTGGAGCAGCTGAACTGGGATTTGTGTCTTTGTTTTCTTTCTTTGTCCCGGAACATCTTTTAGGTATTTATGTTGGTGGGTGGAGATTATTTACTTTCTATATCAATATTCTTATTGGGGCATTTTTTAGTTTAATTGAATTAAGAAGGTGGGCTCAGCAGGAGAAAATAATAAAATCAGATTAGATTATAAATAATTAAAAAGGCCAGAAGTTGAATAAAAAATTCTGACCTTTTTAATTTTATTTAACCATGAAAAACCACCTTCTAAGAAGGTGGTAATGGTTAAATTGGTTTTACCATAAAAAGATTAAGATAAGCTAGATGACAATTTTTCACCTTCAGTCCAAAGCAAACATTTCTAATGCTTAGAAATATTCAGATAAAATAATAAGAAAAAAGCAAAACAAATACTAACCAAGAAAAAACGGTCATCTAATAATTCTGCGTAGTATACCAATCCCTGGGGATTATCAGGAAAATACTGATAATACTCTTCGAAATATTTTTCAGAAGTTTTTTTCTTTCTATAAGGCCAGGGCAGTTGATGCCACATTCTGCCTAAGGCAAGTATTGGCCCAGCATCATCATACATTTTATCAATTTCATATGCTTTTTCAAAAGCCCGTTCAGTCTTTTTTCTTAATCCTTTCCTAATTGCCTTTAGAATACTGATTCCGTCAGAATAAGTTCCAGCACATAAGCCGTAATAATACTGTCCTTCTACTCCATCAGGATTTAAATCAATAGCAATTTCGGCATAATCCAATCCTTCTCTACCATAGTCTTCACAAATATCATCCCAATCTTCAACATCAGCCTGCATGGAAAGGTCAGCATATTCCCGCAAGGCCCTGGCCATTTTCCAGTTTGCTTCATAACTGTCGGGATTTTCTTCAACAGCCTTTTGGTAGAGAGGCATTGATTCTGTCACTTTCTCCAGATTATCTTTTTCATAAATAGCATCTGCCTGGGCAAGATAATCTGAGGCAGCAACATTGATTGTAAGACAAAGAGAGATCAAAAAAATTGTTAAAACAGAAATATTTCTTTTCATATAACTCCTACAATATTAATATTATTAGTAGCTATTATTAGCTATTATTAATAGTTAGTATTATATCAAAAATCATAAGTCAGTCAAGAAGATATAAGTTTACTTTACATAAAAAACATAAAAAACGTTTCTTGTGTTTGTAATATCTTTGAATAGGCTATAAAATTATGATAATATGAAAAGCTAAAATGTTATCTCTGGATATTTGATTAAGAAAAAAGACGTAGATATAAAGCTAAAACCTATCAAAGGAGAAGGATATGTTAAAAATGTTATCTATTGCAACTCATGATAAAACACAGATGCTGGATATAACCTCTGAAGTACAGAAGGTGGTTCAACAAAGCAAACAGCAAGAAGGATTATGTTGTATCTTTATTCCTCATACTACTGCCGGAATTACTATTAATGAAAATGCCGATCCCAGTGTCCAGGCTGACATATTGCAGGAACTAAATAAAGTAATCCCCTTTGATGATAATTACAGTCACCTGGAAGGAAATTCTGCTGGTCATATCAAGGCAAGTTTAACAGGTTCTTCAGTTACAGTAATTATTGAGAATGGCAAGTTAAAATTGGGAACCTGGCAGGGAATTTATTTTTGTGAATTTGATGGTCCAAGAAGTCGGAAGGTATGGGTCAAAATATTATCATAGTAGTATTTATAGAACAAAAAAAATGAAATTCCAGGAATCGGATATATAAAGTATAAATATAGTATATTTTTTGCTTGAGGTGTTAATGGAAGAAATTATTTATATCAAAGGGACAATCAAAAGGCTGGTATATCACAATACAGAAAATGGTTTTGTTATTGCCCGAATTGACCAAACAGAACCTGAAAAGAAAGAGACAACCATAGTCGGTAAGATGGCTACCATAAGTATCGGGGAGACCTACCAGTTTAAAGGTAAGTGGAATTTGGATTCCCGTTATGGATGGCAGTTTAATTTTGACGATTACCAGATTATTCTCCCTACTACCTTAGAAGGTGTAAGACGTTACCTTGGGTCAGGACTAATAAAAGGGGTTGGGCCTTCAACTGCTAATAGGATTGTTGAACAATTCGGAGAAAAAACCCTGGAAGTTATTGAAAAATACCCTGAAAGACTGAACGAAGTAGAGGGAATAGCAAAAAAAAGAATAGAACTTATCAAAAAGTCCTGGCAGGAACAAAAAGAAATTAAACGTGTTATGTTATTCTTACAATCTTATAATATTACCACCGGTTATGCAGTAAAAATATTTAAACAATATGGTTCCAAGGCAATTGAAAGGTTAAAAGATAATCCCTATTGTTTAGTGGATGATATTTTTGGAATTGGCTTTAAAATTGCAGATAGAATTGCCCAAAATTTAGGGATAGAAAAAGATTCACCCTTCCGGATTAGGGCTGGTATTAAATTCTGCTTGAATGAAAATGCAGCACATGGCCATTGTTTTGTTTATTACATTGAGATTGTTCAAATGACTGCCGAATTATTGGGAACAACACAGGAGCAAGTCGAGCAGGAATGTACCGTTTTGAATGAACGGAAGGAAATAACTATTCAGGATAATCAGGTTTGGTTGCCATTATATTTCAATGCGGAAAAAGAGGTAAGCAAAAAAATATCAACTTTAATAAAATTTCCCCAGCAATTAACCCAGATTGATATTGACGCCAAGATAAAAGAGCTGGAAAAAAAGTATCGGATTCAATTTGCTGCAGAGCAAAAAAGAGCCATTAAGGAGGTACTTCTGCATCGTGTTTTGATTTTAACGGGTGGTCCTGGTACTGGTAAAACTACCACTACCATTGGATTGATTGCATTGTTTGAAGATCTTGGTCTTAAAATAGTATTGGCAGCCCCGACCGGTAGGGCAGCTAAAAAATTAAGCGAGGCTACCCAGAGAACCGCTAAAACTATCCATCGATTACTGGCTTATAATCCTAGAGAAAAGGGATTTACTAAGGATGAAAATAATCCAATCAGAGCAGATGTTATTATTCTGGACGAAGTTTCCATGATAGACATCCTGTTAATGAATAGTCTGCTGAGAGCTGTTACAAAAAACACTTTTTTAATTTTGATTGGGGATATTGACCAGTTGCCTTCAGTAGGACCTGGTAATTTATTAAAAGACATGATTGAATCAGGGGTTATTCCTGTAATTCGTTTAACACATATCTTCAGGCAAAAGGGGAAAAGTCTGATTGTAGTGAATGCTCATTTGGTAAATCAGGGTAAATATCCAATTTTGAAAGGAAAACAGGAACGGGATTTTTATTTCCTGAAAGAAGAAGACCCTGAGAAAGCAGCCCAAAAAATAAAAAATTTGTGTATTTCTCGTTTACCGCATAGCTATCATTTTAGCCCCTTGAGAGATATACAAATACTTACACCCATGTATAAAGGAGCAGTTGGAGCAGACAAGCTTAATCAATTGATGAGAGATGCTCTGAATCCAGGTGGAAAAACTTTGAAATATGGTCACCATGAGTATAAAATAAATGATAAGGTGATGCAAATCAGAAATAATTATGATAAAGAAGTATTTAATGGGGATATAGGTAATATTAAGGATATTGATACCGAAGAACAGGTAATCAGAGTCCTTTTTTATACCCGCGTAGTTGAGTATGATTTTTCTGAGTTAAATGAGCTGGTGCTGGCTTATGCCATTACCGTTCATAAAAGTCAGGGCAGCGAATATCCCGTAGTAGTTATTCCTATGTTGACTCAACATTTTCTTTTGTTACAACGAAATTTGTTGTATACTGCTATTACCAGAGCCCGGAAAATGGTTGTTATCGTGGGGACGAACAAGGCATTATGGATTGCCATTAAAAATAATAAAACAGTGAAAAGAAATACATTTTTAAAAGAAAGATTAAAACAAATGCTGCCTTTAGCAACATAAAAGAAAGGAGATATGAATGATTTCACAAGAGCTAATTAAGGAGTTATCAATTTCAACAGATTCTAAGATTGTCTTATTAGTTGCAGATGGAGTGGGAGATTTACCTTCTAAAGAAGGAAAAACAACTTTAGAATATGCCAGTACTCCTAATCTGGATAAACTTGCTGAACGCTCTATATGTGGCTTGACTGATCCCATTGCCCGTGGCATTACTCCAGGAAGTGGCCCAGCTCATGTTTCTTTATTTGGGTATGACCCTATTGAATGTCAAATAGGTCGAGGTGTCCTGGAGGCACTGGGAATTGACATTGAGTTAACCAAAGATGACCTGGCTTGCCGTGGTAATTTTGCCACTATTGATGATAATGGAGTAATTACAGACCGCAGGGCAGGCAGGATACCAACCGAAACAAATCAAAAAATATGTAAATTACTGCAGGAAAAGATTACGGAAATAGATGGAGTGAAGGTAATTATAAAACCAGGCAAGGAACATCGTTTTGTAGTTGTCTTTCGCGGAAAAGAATTAGTGGATGGCATATCAGATGCGGATCCCCAGGTTACCGGTAAAAAAATAAAATATGTCGAGGCACTTAGACCAGAAAGTAAAGAGAGTGTAAAGATTATAAACAAATTTATCGACAGAGCCTTGGAAATATTGAAAGAACAGCATCCTGCTAATGCTGTTCTTTTGCGCGGGATTGCCAAACACCCTGGATTGCCTTCCATGCATGAATTATTTAAATTGAAGCCAGCTGCTATTGCTACTTATCCCATGTATCGTGGGTTAGCCAAGTTAGTTGGAATGGATGTTCTTAATGCTGGTGAAACTATTTCTGATGAATTTATTAGCCTGAAAGATAATTACCAGCAATATGATTTCTTTTATGTCCATATTAAAAAGACCGATAGTTATGGTGAAGATGGGAACTATGAGGCAAAGGTGAAAATTATAGAGGAATTAGATGGCTGCATTCCCCGGATGTTAGAGTTAAATCCTGATGTAATAGCAATCACAGGAGATCACTCAACGCCTGCGGCGTTAGCAGCGCATAGCTGGCATCCTAATCCTTTCTTGCTCTATTCACGTTATGAGCGTGTTGATGATGTGAAACATTTTAGTGAAAATGAATTTGTCAAAGGTGGATTGGGACGTTTCCCTGCCATGGAAGCTATGCAGCTAATGCTTGCCAATGCCCTTAAATTGAAGAAATATGGCGCATAGATAGATAGATATGACAGGACAAGCAATATTTTCCCATTAAGGATATTTCTGTGATCGGACTGGACGTTGTATTATTACCGGAAGAATTAAAGAATAAAGATATTTCAGATTGCCTGGTTGTGGTAATTGATGTCTTGCGTGCTAGCAGTACTATTACAACTGCACTTAATTCAGGGGCAGATAGGATTATTCCTGTTTATATGCCTGAACTAGCAAAGGCCAGGGCAAATGATTATCCTGCTGATAAAGTATTGTTGTGCGGGGAAAGAAACGGGGAAAAGCTTGCGGATTTTGACCTGGGGAATTCCCCCCTGGAATATAATAATTCCCGGATTGAAGGGAAGATAATTTTCCTTACCACCACTAATGGTGTAAGAACAATTGAACTGGCTAAAAAGGCGAAAAATATTATTATCGGCTGCTTTTTAAATTGTCAGGCAGTTGCAGAATATTGCCGAGCCTATCCCGGCAAAGTAGTACTTGTTTGCTCAGGCGACAGAGGCAAGGTATCTTTAGAAGATATCGTTTGTGCCGGCAAGATAAAGTCTTTATGTAACAGGCAATCAGCAAAAAATGACTATCAATCTGATGATTCACTATTGTCATCTGTTGTGTATAGCGAATTTGGAAGAGATTTAATTACTATGGTGGAAAAAAGTGTTTGGGGTAAGCACCTTATTGAGATGGGAAATAAAGAGGATATAATTTTTTGTTCCCAACAAGGTATTTTTCAGATTGTTCCGATTCTTAAAGACAATTCAATCATTGTTAATAATTAATTGGAAAAAAATGATTTAGAATTAAAGATAATAAATGAGGTCGCAAGTGATGAAAAGACATCTTTTTATACCTTCTAAGGTTGATTATGTAAGAGGTAATCGACCGCAGGTAGACTGTATTTTATGTGCAATTGTAACACATGATAAAAGAGTAGTGGACTCTTCAATTATCAGTACAGAATTAATGACAATAGCCCTTAATCTATATCCATATAATCCTGGTCATTTAATGATTTTTCCCAATAGACATGTTGAGGGTATTGAGGAGTTAACCCCAGATGAAGTATCTGAAATGCATCGATTAACTGTATTATCCCTAAAGGTATTAAAAAAGCTTTACTGTTGTCAGGGTTTTAATATAGGCTATAATCTCGGAGAAAGCTCTGGAGCAAGCATCAAGCATTTGCATCGGCACATTGTTCCCCGTTATAGAAATGAATTAGGTTTTGTGGATATTTTAAGCGGTTCAAAGATTTTTGTGGAAGACCCGAAGCAGGTTTTGAAAAATTTGCGGGAGGCTTTTTACAAAAGAGAAAAGTACAAATAATAAAGTAAGCAGGCAGTAATGTCTATATTATTTTATATTTAAGTGTATTAATGAAATTACAATATATTAATAAATATATTTATATGCAATTAAAAAGTTAAGAAAGGAAAGCAATAATGAAATTCTTGAAAAAACTATGTGAAACCCCAGGCATATCGGGTTATGAAAATCTTGTGACAAAGGTCATTAAAGATGAATTACAGGGTTTGTGTGATAATGTTAAAACAGATTGTATGGGAAATGTAATAGCCTTCAAAAAATCATCAGATGGTCAAAAAGCGAAAAAAAAAGTAATGCTGGCTGCCCATATGGATCAGATAGGGTTTCTGGTAAAATCTATCGATAAAAATGGCTTTATAAGATTTGCCAGGGTCGGTGGCTTTGATCCGAAAACTCTGGTTGCACAGCGTGTAATAGTGCATGGGGAAAAGGATTTGATAGGAGTTATAGGTTCCAAACCAATTCATGTTTTAGAAGAAGCGGAGAAAAAGAAGGCACCTGATTTTAAGGATTTCTATATCGATGTTGGTTTGGGCAAAAAAGAGGTAGAAAAACTGGTCCAGCCTGGTGATTTTATTACTTTTGATAGAAGTTTTGTGCAGATGAATGAAAAAATGGTTACATCTCTGGCATTGGATAATCGAGTGGGTGTTTATGCTATTATAGAGGCCTTAAAAAGAGTCAAAAATAATCAAGTAGATATTTATGCGGTAGCCACTTCCCAGGAAGAAGTTGGTTTAAGGGGGGCATTGACTTCCTCTTATGCTATTGAACCAGATGTTGGTATCGCTTTGGATGTTACTATTGCCATGGATACTCCTGGTATTAAAGAGGAAGAAAAAGGTTGTGCATTAGGAAAGGGTACTGCAATTTCAGTCATGAATTCATCCATGATTGCCCATAGAGGTCTATACAAGTTCTTAAAAGAATTGGCTGATGAGAATAAAATCAATTATCAAATCGATATTATGGAGAGAGGTGGCACAGATGCCGGTTCCATACAGAAGACGCGCTGTGGTGTAATTACCGGGGGCATTTCTATTCCTTCCCGCTATATCCATTCCGTAGTGGAGATGTGTCATACAGATGACATTGAGGCAACTATTCAGTTATTGGTTTGTTTTTTAGAGAATGTTCATAAAGCTGATTTTCTGCAAAAATAATGGAGAGTTTAAAAAATACAGCAACTGAAAAGGTAAAGTTAAAATCTGATAATAGAATACTTTTGTCAATACACAGGTGTCTGACTGATTTTTTTGGCCCGTTATATTGGTGGCCAGGTGACTCGGAGTTAGAAATAATGATAGGGGCAATATTAACGCAAAATACAAACTGGCAAAATGTGAGTAAGGCTATCAAGAATCTTAAAGAAAATAATCTATTGGATACAAAGGCACTTGTTGAAATCGATGAAAAAATTCTTGCTAACCTGATTAAATCCTGCGGCTATTATAATCTAAAGGCAAAGAGACTCAAAAATTTCATATATTTTTTCTATAAAGAATATGACGGTTCAGCTGAAAAAATGTTTAGCAAAGATTTTTGGATGTTAAGAAAAGAGTTATTGAGCATAAACGGAATAGGGACTGAAACTGCTGATAGCATCTTATTATATGCTGGGAATAAACCAATTTTTGTAGTGGATGCTTATACTAAAAGGGTTTTTCGAAGGCATAAAATTATCTCTGAAAAGGATGATTATGAACAGATACAACGATATTTTATGGAGAAATTACCTTCAGATTATCAATTATACAATGAATTTCATGCCCAAATTGTAATGGTTGGCAAACAATATTGTAAGAAGAGTGTCCCCAATTGCCAGGACTGCCCTTTAGCTGAATTTTCTTAATAGACATTCAGAATTTCTCAATTTGCGTATTTAGCTGTTATTAGATAAAATATTAACAAGTATCATTTGAATAAATAAAAAGCTATCTGAATTTAAAAGTTTCTATAAAAATATAGGAGTATCAAAAGTATTTTATCAATGAATGAAAAACAATTTCAGAGAGAGATACTTGATACAGAAGATTTGAGTTTATCTCCTTTTGCCACAAAAAACTCTATTGCCTGGCGGAAGGTTCCTATTTCTCATCCTTTGAGAGGGCCTTTTTCCAGAGATAGAGACCATATATTATATTCTGGTTCCTTCAGGCGCTATATTGGGAAAACTCAGGTAATCTACAATGCTGCAAGTTTTGATGAACAGCTGGCAAATCGCAGTATTCATACGCTGCAGGTTTCACAAATCGCCCGTTCTATTGGTAAGGTTTTGAAATTGAATATGGACTTAATCGAAGCGATTGCCCTGGGGCATGATTTGGGACATGCTCCCTTTGGACATGATGGGGAGAGAATATTGCAGGAGATATGCAGCCAATACAACCTGAATCTGTTTTTTCATAATGTACATAGTCTGAGGGTGGTTGATAACCTTTCTGATGCCAACAGGGGAATGAATTTAACATTTCAGGTTAGAGATGGAATTATATCACATGATGGTGAAGTCAATGAGATTGCAGTAAGACCTAATCCCAATAAAACAGAAAAAGATATCCAAAATTACATAAAAGGCAAACAAAAGGGCGAAGAAGTCGTTATCTATCCCTCAACACTGGAAGCCTGTCTCGTTCGAATAACCGATTCCATATCCTATATTGGTCAGGATTTTGAAGACGCTGTCCGTATAGCCTTGATTAAAAAAGATGATTTGCCTGACGGCATAAGAAAAACACTGGGGGATAACAATAGTGAAATTATCAATACCCTGGTTCAAGATGTTATCAAACATTCCTATGGGAAAAATGAAATTAGTTATTCTAAAGAAGTTGCCAGGCATGTTTTTCAATTAAAAACATTTAACCTGCAACATATTTATGAAAACCAATCGTTAAAAAAAGAAAGAACAAAAATCAGAAAAACGTTTTTCTTTCTTTTTGAGCATTTTGTGCAAGACATAAAAGATAAGAGAACTAATTCGATAGTATTCCAGGAATGGATTTTTAATAGAGGAGAAGACAATGGCAAAAAATATTTAAATCATTATTCTCCCCAGGAGATAGTAGTGGATTATTTAGCATCAATGACTGACCGTTATTTCCTGAATGCTTACCGTTCTTTAACAAAATAGCCCAGAAAGATTCTTTGTTAAAAGTCAACTCACAAACTCTCCCAAAAGACACATTATTAATTATAATAATGTTAGAAGATAATCTTTTTCTTATACTTACCTCACCACGTACTTTCCTCTCCCCTCGGAGGGAGAAGGTTAGGGTGAGGGGGAGGAAATGAATGAATAGTATCGGTTATAAAATAAATTTTTTGTTATTTGTATAAATTTTAATTACTAAAATTTAATAATTATTAAAAACTTTTATCAAAATATCTTTTTTAAGTCAGCATTATGTTATAATATTTGCAAAGTTTAGCGAGGAGTCAGACCATTGTCGATAAAGAGATATAGCACATTTCGTAATCACCGTAATCAGAAACAGAAAAATTCCAAAAAATTAAAAAAGAAATATTCATCCCTTAATAAAGGATTAATAGGTTTTTTAGTTTTAGTGGTGGTGGTAGCAGGAATTGGTATTTTATTGAATCTACCATTCATGTCATTAGGTTTGGAAGAAAGGGATAATAAAGATAATAATGATCAATCTCAAATTAAAAAAGCAGACTTAGAACAAGAGATCGATATTTCAAATGATACATCAGCATCTTCGGATATAGTCAAAAATACAAGAGAGAGTTCAATGCAGGAATTATTATCCCGAGATACAGAAAAATCGAATGTTGCTGTAACTGAAAGTGAACAGATTAAGGGATTAGAAGATATTCAGAATGAACTGGAGAAGATTGCCCTTCAGCATGAACAGACCGGTGAAGATGAATTGACCCTGAGATATCAGCAATCCTATCCGGAGAAAACAGAAAATGTAAGAAGAGTTTCTGGAACTTTAAATCCAGGCGAGACTCTCTATCAGCATCTGGTAAAATATGGCATCTCCCCTGGAGAAATTCTTCGCCTACAGGAAAAAGTGCACTCTGTGGTTGATATAAGCTATCTGAATGCCGGTACCAAATTTGCCGTCCATTATAATGATGAAGGAAACATTGTCCAATTTGATTATCAGCCCAATGAGCTGGATGTATATCATATTAAAATTCCCCAAACGGAGGGAGATATTGTAGTAAATAAAGATAAAATTTTCCGGGAAATTGTTTGCTTTGAAGGGGAAATTGAAAGTTCTCTCTATGAATCTATGATAGAACATTGTAATTCAGGTCAACTTGCTATCCAGTTGGCCGAGATATTTGCCTGGGATATTGACTTTCTAACCGAATGCCAGCCAGGAGATACATTTAAAATTTTGGTGGAAAAACTTTATCGAGGGGATTTTTATCGATGGGGGGATATACTGGCTGCCGTGTATGAAGGAGAAATGTTGAGTACTCATACGGCTGTTTTTTTTGAAGACTCAACAGGCAATGCTGATTATTATGATGAAAGCGGACGATGTCTAAGAAAAGCATTTTTGAGAGCCCCGCTTAACTATAAATATATAAGTTCAAATTATACTGAAAGCAGATTACATCCTATTTTGAGAATTTGGCGACCACATAGGGCAATTGATTATGCTGCACCAACCGGTACTCCGGTTGTATCAATTGGTTCTGGAACAGTTATTTCCAGGTATTATGACCAGGGTGGTTATGGTAATTATGTACAGATAAGGCATCCCAATGGTTATGTAACCGGTTATGGACATTTATCAAAGTTTGCCCAGGG
>LDZT01005281.1_pt1 | contig 18038 bp, 15 predicted proteins | sample 615521 | NCBI WGS metagenome assembly LDZT01 (sample SAMN03408292, study PRJNA278302) | terrestrial metagenome | isolation source: oil reservoir sample SB1 | place: USA: Alaska, North Slope, Schrader Bluff formation | collected 2011-09
TACCATAAAAAGGGCATACTTTTTCATTATTTTGCAATTTTATCTTCTTGGATAATTACTATCTAAGACCATCGCGGAGCGATTTCGTTCTTCTTGTGTATTGTCGGAGCGGAGCATCTTAAGTGAGCGGCGCCAATGCCATGTCTAACAGGTTTACTAAATTGTTACAAGTTGGAGGAAATAAGGCAAAAACTAAAGTAAAAAACCAAATGCAGAACTGCGCAGTTGACCGTTTTCGGAAAAGATATTCGATTATCCGGCGCTATTACAAAGTAATAAATGAAAATAATAAATGAATGAAGAAAGTAGAATTATAGCCGGCGACTTATTTCTTACCCTGGTAGGCAGGGATGCGGACAGCGTTGCAAAGGCTGTCCTGGCCCTGGGAGCTGTTCCTGAAGATGTTGACAAAATTCTTCTGCAGCGTGATATTGAATTGCTTCAGGAAAAATATTATACTACTTCTCTAGACCGGATCAGCTTAAAAGTGGCAATTGGCGATCTTATGGAAGTGATTTTTAAATACCGGGTACGTATTCTGCCCGAATTCATTATGCTTGCAAAGTCGTTGATGACACTGGAAGGAGTGATTCAGGAACTTGCCCCCGGTTTAAACATTGTTTCAATGGCTGAGCCTTTTGCGCGAAAACTTGTTTCTGAAAGATATAAAAAAGGATCTGCCTGAAAAAGCCAGGAAGGCATTACTGGATTTAAGTGAAGCAATTTATAAGTTTCCTAAGCGGATTGAGCAAATATTGGACAATCTTGCTCAGGGGGAAATAAAAATAAACCTAAAAGTGGATCATAGCTATCCAAATGAAAAAAACTCACTGTACAGTACAAATGTATTTGTCACCCAGTTATGGTTGATTATCGCAATACTGCTAATTGGTTCAGTTCTTTTGGCTTTGAACGGGACTTTTGTCCTTGGTGATTTTCCGGTAGTTAAAACGGGTTTTATCGCTTCCGGGTCCATACTGGTTTTTCTTGCGCTATACACATTGCGCAAATGAGCAAAAAGACATCCATCCCGCTGAAGTGACGCCTGCTACAAGGATGAAAATTTATCAATAAAGGGAGGTCAATGCCTTAAGCGCGATCAGGATAGATTTTACATGTTTCTAAAAAATAATTTTTTGCATAAACAGATAATAGTCGATCCTGCTAAAAAGGTTACTAAGATTAAACCGCAAACAGCCAGCAGAAGAGGCAAAAATGTCCACAGGGAAGGATTTAGGGCTTGTTGAGTCAATGCAGCCCGGGCTGCTGGTGAAATAAGGCGAAAAAACAAGTTTGTATAAATTGCTGCAAGAAAGGCATGAGCAAGCCGGGTCAGGATAAAAGGTTTCATTCTGATATCGGTTTCAGAAATCACACTTGCTACCTGGGCGTGAATAGAAATTCCGCTCCACGCCAGAATTATGGCAATCACCATAAGTTGTTGCAGTAAAGGGGCTTCTGACGCTGCAGCAAGTTTTGCTCCAACAGTCATTTCTATTAAACCGCTTGTTAGAGATGGCAATATTGATGAAGAAAAACCCAGCGGGATCAGGATAAGCCCCAACTTGCCGGCGATAAAATTAATAAATCCTGCCTGTTCTAACAACTGGATTAAAACAGCAAATATTGTTATAAATCCGCCGATGTTAAGAAGGCTTGAAATAGAGTTTTTCACGGCGTCACCTATTATTTTTCCCGGGGAACGGTTTTCCAGCCTGTAGATGCGAAACAGTTCGGAAAAAGCTCTGGCCAGGGGAAACCCCTTTTCAGTGGGCGCCGCAATTTTTTCGGGGTCGTTTTTTCCGTAAAAGCGCAGAAAAAGGCCCAGGGTCAGGTTCGCTGTGTAATGGGCTGCAGCAATTACAGGCCCAAGCTCAGGTTTGTTGAGCATGCCGACGGCAACAGCCACGAGCATAAAAAGAGGGCTTGAATTGTTTGTAAACGAAACCAGCCGTTCCGCTTCAATACGCGTACAGAGGCGCTGGGAACGCAAACGGGCTGTTATCATTGCCCCAATAGGGCAGCCGGAAGTATAACCCACTGCAAGTACAAAAGAACCGCTTCCCGGAACGTTGAAGAGAGGCCGCATTAAAGGCTCCATCAATGCGCCAAGGAAATGGACCATGCCGAAACTTAACAGCAAATCAGAGATAACCAGAAAAGGCAGAAGCGAGGGAAAAACTATGTTAAACCATAGATTGACGCCCGTCAAAGCTCCCTGATAGACGGTCTTCGGCTGTATAATCATTCCTGCAGCCAGCGTAATGATACAGATCAACCAAAAAAATTGTTCCCTGCGGCGGTAGTCGGAAGTCAAAAAAATAAGTAAATATCTTTTAAAGACTATTAAGCTGGTTAACAGAAGAAGTAAAATGATCAGAACCCACATGCTGTCAGGCCCCTTTGCTCCAAAGCCTCTTTTCAAATGATATATATGGGTTCCGGTCTTTCAATATGTTGGGATCGTTTTTGCAGATAATCTATTTATTACGCTTTTCACTTTTAAACGTGTTCTTAAGTTGGGAAAAAAGGGTGGTCTTAGGGCAGTTTGAAAATTTATGCTATCAGCGATCTCCACCTTTCTTTTATTAAAACTCCTGATCCGGATAATTGGCAGCCTGAATTACAGTATAAAGCGATGAGTGAAATAAACGGGGAATGGGAATCTCACGCTTTAAGAATTTATCATAACTGGCGCAAGATTATAGGGCCGGATGACGTGGTTTTAGTTCCGGGCGATATTTCATGGGCGATGCGCCTTGATCAGGCGCATCCGGATCTTAATTTTCTCGGGCTTTTGCCGGGACTAATAATTTGTGTCCAGGGAAATCATGATTACTGGTGGCAGAGTATTTCAAAAGCGAGGAAAAGCCTCCCCCCGAACATGCGCCTGATCAGGAATGATCATTTTTCCCTTGGCGACATAGTCGTCTGCGGTACCAGGGGATGGTTGTGTCCCGGAAGTGACTATTTTCAACCGGGGGACATGAAAATCTACTTGCGGGAATTGGGCCGGCTCGAAAAATCACTTGCCAGCGCAGGCGCTTCCGAACAAGAGATTATTGTTATGATGCATTACATGCCGACTAATGAGAAGCACGAATACAGCGGTTTTATTGAACTATTACAAAAGTACGGAGTAAGAAAGGTCGTTTACGGACACCTCCACGCCAAGTCTTGCCGTTTCCGTCTTCCGGATTATGCCTGGGAAATTTCTTTTTACCTGGTTAGCGCAGATTATTTAAATTTTGCTCCCCGTTTGCTTACTTAAAGGCCAACTTCTTTCGCTAAATCAGTAAAGGCGGGCAGGGAATTAATTACCGTTTGCCGGGGGACGCTATAAGAAAGTCGAAAATAACCCCTTAGGCCAAACCCCTTGCCGGGAACGAGTAAAATATTGAATTTTTTTGCTGCCTGCACAAATTCGAGATCATCTGCCAAAGGCGATTCGGGGAACATGTAGAAAGCTCCTTTGGGTTTAACCATTTTGAAACCAAGTTTTGTTAAATGGGTGTATAGAAGATCTCTTTTTTCAAGGTATCCGCTGAGATCCACCTGCTCCTTCTGCAAATGGGCGACAAGTCGCTGCATCAGGGCAGGGGCATTGACAAAGCCCAGCGTACGGTTACAGAAAACCATGCCTTCAATAAGTTGGCCGGCATCGGCGGCTTCCGGGTGTACCGCTATGTAGCCAATCCGTTCACCGGCCAGGCCGAGGTCTTTACTGTGTGAAGTAACCAGAATACTGTTTGCCGCATAATTAAATACAGGAGGCGCCTTTACCCCGTCGTAGACAATCCTGGCATATGGTTCATCTGAAATCAGGTAAATGGTGGTACCCAACTCGGATTCTTTTTGCTTTAAAACAGCTGCTAATCCTTTAAGACAGCCGGAATCATATACAACCCCTGTGGGGTTATTGGGGGAATTAATAATAATTGCTTTTGTTTTTGAGGTAATAGCGGCCCCTATTGCATTTAAGTCAGGTTGGAAATCGGCCTTGGTCGGGACCTCTTTAATAACTCCGTTGTGGTTATCGACGTAGAATTTGTATTCTACGAAATAGGGTACAAGAATAATTACTTCATCCCCGGGATTTAAAATAGTTTTAAATACAACATTTAGTCCGCCGCCGGCGCCGCAGGTCATGATAATGTGTGATGAATCAAGCGGTAAGCCTGTTTTTTCAGCCAGGTTGCTGGCTATTGCTTTCCGGGTTGTTTCGTATCCCGAATTGCTCATGTAACCGTGCATTCCCGGCAAAGGGTTATTGGCCAATTTTTTAAGCATTTCCCGGAAAGCTGGCGGTGGTTCCGTATCTGGGTTGCCGAGGGTGAAATCGTACACTTTTTCCGGACCCAAAATATTTCGCAGACGTTCTCCTTCTTCAAACATTAGTCTTATCCATGAAGCGTTGGCCAGATTTTCGTTTATTTTATTGCTGATCGGCATTAATAATTCTCCTTTGTTGGGATATTCAGTGTTTTCTATGTAAAATCCTGCTATAATACTTAAAATAAAAAAGAGGTTTTTTTGATGACAATTTCGGTAGCACTGTTTGATCTGGACGGGACTTTGGTAGATTCCCTTCCTTTTATCATGAACACTTACAACCTTGTTTTTAAAAAACTGAACCTTCCCTGGACCGAAATAGAGCTGATCAAATGGATTGGCCGGCCGCTTAGGGAAATCGCCTCATTTTTTGCCGGCGAGAAAAAAGACGAGTTTTTAAAGCTCTACGAGAAATATTATAACCTTGACTTTGAAAATAACATAAGCCCTTTTCCAGGCACTATTGAGATGTTGGAATTTCTTAAAATAAACGGATTCCTTTTGGGCATAGTCACATCAAAAGGCAAAGAAGGAGCTATGCGCACTGTTGAAGTAACCGGAATGGATAATTATATGGATGTTGTTATAACCGCTCATGATGTTTATGTGCATAAACCTTTCCCTGATCCGATTCTGAAAGCGCTCGAAATATTGAATGTTCCCCCCGGGCAGTCGCTGTATATAGGTGACAGCTACCATGATATTAAGGCCGGCCTTGAAGCCGGTACGACTACCCTGGCAGTAACCTGGGGCATAAACACCAGGGAAGAACTGGCGGCTTTAAACCCTGACGGTCTGCTCGAAAGCTGGGCTGACCTTAAAAAATTTTTAGTTTAAAATTAAAACGGCGAAAGCGCTTAAACACTTCCGCCGCATTTTTGCCGTAAAAATTATTTGTAATTATAAAAACCTTTGCCTGATTTGCGTCCAAAATGACCTGCACGGACCAGTTTACGCAGCAGAGGGCAAGCGCGGTATTTAGAATCCTGAGTTTCCTGGAAGAGTGTATCAGCTATTAACAGTGTCGTATCCAGGCCAATTAAGTCTGCCAGAGCCAGAGGGCCGATAGGATGGTTTGCGCCCAGCACCATTCCCTTATCGATATCTTCCGCTGACGCTACGCCCTCCGAAAGGACAAACATAGCTTCATTGAGCATTGGGATCAGAATACGGTTGACAACGAAAAGGGGAGCCTCATTAACCATGATCGGTTGCTTGCCCATTTTTTCCGCAAGGTCAAATGTAAGCTTAACTGTTTCCTCAGCAGTGTCTGCTCCCTTGGTCACTTCCACAAGCTTCATTACCGGTACCGGATTGAAGAAATGCATGCCGATGAATTTATCCGGCCGTTTGGTGGCTGAAGCCATTTCGGTGATTGAAAGGCCGGATGTGTTGGAAGCAAAATATGTAGATGGAGGACAGATCTTTTCCAGTTCACCAAAAACAACTTTTTTAAGATCCATTTTTTCTATTATTGCTTCAACGATAAAATCCGCTTCAGCCAAAACGTTCGGGTCTACAGTTCCCTTGACCCGGCCAAAGATAGCGTGAGCTTCTTCTGCGCTGAGTCGGTTTTTCTGTACATCCCTGTCCAGATTTTTGCGGATTGTATTTAAGCCGTTAGAGACAAAATTGTCCGCAATGTCTCGCATAATAACGTTAAATCCTGCCTTTGACGCGACCTGGGCAATACCCGCCCCCATGATACCTGCGCCTAATACTCCAAATGTCTTAATTGCCAATTACTTAAACCTCCCTTAAAACTTTTTATCTGTGCAAAGCTTTAACCATTGGGAAAAACTGTTTTGCATCAGAAATTTTTATGTCTATTATTTTTTCTATATAAAAGGGAATAAGTCCTCTTTTTTATTAAAAATATCAGTCATAATGATATAATATAAAACAAGGTTACAGTTAAAGGACGAATCAATTTGCTGCTTTTTCTTTTAATAGCCCTTTTAGCGGATCAACTGGCCAAGAATATTATCCAGAAAGTAATGTCAGTGGGGCAGTCAGTCTCGGTTTTTCCGTTTTTTTACCTTACATATACACGCAACCCGGGCGCCGCCTTTGGACTCTTTGCGTACCGGACCAACATTTTAATAACAATCACCATTCTTGTAGTTGTTGTTATGGCGGCCATACTGCTTGTACGGCCAATTGCCAGGGAAAAAAAACTGATCAGAATAGGCATGGGGCTGATTATCGGCGGAGCCTTGAGCAATCTGATTGACCGCCTGCAATTTGGGATGGTTATAGATTATCTTGACTTTCGTATGTGGCCGGTTTTTAATCTTGCCGATACGGCAATTTTTATTGGCGCCTGCCTTTTGTTTAAGGAGATTTGGTATGGAGAGACATTACGAGGTAGATGAGTCAGATGCGGGACAACGGCTTGATCTTTACCTCGTTCATCAGAATCCTGCCTTAAGCCGTTCCCATGTCCAAAATTTAATAGCCGGCGGGAATGTATTCGTAAACGGCGATTCAGCAAAACCGGGCAGCCGGTTGAAAGCCGGTGACGAAGTTATCCTGCGTGAAATTCAGCCGAAGGATCCTATTCCTGTACCCGAACCCATTGCCCTGGACATTTATTATGAAGACAGTGATCTTGTCGTAATAAACAAACCAAGAGGCATGGTTGTCCACCCGGCGGCGGGGAATTATTCCGGAACACTGGTAAATGCCCTTTTATTCCACTGCCATAATCTCTCCGGTATTAACGGGGTGTTCCGCCCAGGCATTATCCACAGACTGGATAAAGATACTTCCGGTTTGCTATTAGTAGCTAAGAATGACGCTTCGCACCTTAATCTAAGCAAGCAGCTCCAGGATCGAACGATTGTAAGGCGTTATTTGGCTCTGGTACATGGTGTGGTAAAGGAAAACCAGGGGGTTGTAGAAGCGCCTGTAGGAAGACATCCACGCGACCGTAAGCGCATGGCTGTAACAAAAACAGGCGGGCGGCAGGCGGTTACACACTATGATGTGATCAGTCGTCTTGAGAAAGTTACTTTGCTGAGGGTCAGGCTTGAAACGGGCAGGACCCACCAGATCCGTGTACATATGACCCATCTGGGTTACCCGCTGGTAGGTGATACAAAATATGCCCCGTCAAGAAATCATTTTGGCCTTGAGGGACAGTTTCTTCATGCCCAGGTTTTAGGTTTTAAACATCCATCTTCCGGGGAGTATCTGGAATTTTCTGCCCCGCTGCCTGAAGAATTGGCTGCTTTTCTGGAACAGTTATAAGCTTTTAGCTTATCACAACAAGGTCATATTTTCCGTTTAACCCTTGTATATTGTTAGGGGTGTCTTTTTATGGGAAGGTATGATCTGAATATCAAAAAGAAAATTGTTCCATTGTTGATCATTTTGCTTGCCGCGGCGTTGTTGCTTTATGCTATTTTCGTTTTTTTTGCGGGTCCTAAGATATCTCCAAACAAATTGTTGACTGAAGCAATTCAAAATACTGTCTCCAGTAAGACTTTTCATTACCGTATGGAAGTAAAAACAAGCAGGCAGAGTTTTTTAAGCGTTATCGAAGGTGAAAGGATATCTCCTGACCGGATTCACATTAAAGGCAATATGTTTAACACACCGGTGGAATTTATCCAGATAGGCTCACAAGCATACATGAAAGATATCTGGACGGATAAATGGATAGCCTTAAAAAGCAACAGCCTGGGGCAAACAAGTATGTTTATTGAAGAACTTGGCCCGGTAAACTTTTTAAATTATGGCAGTTTGCTTGATGTCCATTATGCCGGGACGGAAAAAATAAACGGCAAAAAGATGTCTGTAATTGAATTCAACCCGCAGTTGGTGGGTCCGTTTTCGGGTCAGAAATATCAAGGGTATCACTGCAAAACATGGGTGGATCAAAAAGAACGGCTTATTGGGCAGGTTGTTTTGAACGCTGGTTTAAAAAAAAGTGATTTGCCTACGGTTACTTTAAATTTCTGGGGATTTGGGCAGCCGGTAAGTATTAACCCTCCCAGCGCAGATTATTTGCTTAATCCATCGTAAATCCCGTTAATAGGGCAACAGGAAGGATTTTCATAGTACCGGCTATAGGAAGTTCTTTTCGATCAGCCTGATCCTGTTTGACATCTTCAATTTTCTCACCTGTAAGGATATTTTTCCAGGAATCTGGAGCCCGCCCCGGTAAAATAAGAGCGCTGTTGCCCCATACCGCTTTGCCTGTCGGAGGTTCTGCCCGCATGAATCCAGCATCCTCATTATGGTTTCTTGGCTGGTTTTCTCCGTTTTCTTTAATTAAACTCGCCGGAAGGCGTACCACAGCGCAGATTATCCACCTGCCGGCCATGTGACGGGCAAATGAACAAACATGTTTCAGCCCTTTCCCTGTGCATTCAAGAGGTAAATAATCGCCCCTTTCAAAGAGGTCTTTATATATTTTACGGAAGTTTAGAGCTTTATAAGTAAGGAAAAGTTTTATCCAACCATTCTCCCAGTTTTTTAAAAGATACTTGACAGTTCTTTCCAGGTTAACCACCTCTTTAGTGTTTATCTTTTCAATAGCCTCAGATCTTTTAGAATAGTCCACAGGACGGCGGTTATCGGGATCTACCAGGCTGAGATCCCAGAGTTCGGTCCCCTGGTAGAAATCTGGTATTCCGGGTGAGGTAATCTTAAGCAATACCTGGGCCAGTGAGTTAATAGCTCCATAGTATGAGATAGTTTTATGAAACTGGATAAAATCATTAAGGAACATGTTGCTTTCGGAGGGCTCCAGGATTGAACCGATAAAATGCACAAGCGCGTCTTCGTAGTCTTTATCGGGCTGAAGCCAACTGGTATGAAGTTTTGCCTCACGGGCCGCTTTTATCAAATAGTCGTTTAAACGTTTCCGGAAAACAGGAATTTCCTTTTTATTCAAAGGCCATGTTCCAACCAGTGTCTGGTAAATTAAATATTCCATGTTTCCATCGGGCGCCGTTTGATTATTGATGACCTTTTTTGCAGCAAGGTTATAGCGCCGCCATTTTGCCAACTGCCCTGACCATAATTCGGGAATTTCAGTCAGGACATTGATTCTGGCGCGGACATCTTCACTGCGTTTAGTATCGTGTGTGGAGGTTGTGTTCATAGTATGGGGGGTGAGCTGGAGTCTGGTCCTGTTGCGACGGTGAAATTCATCAACGGATATTCCTGTCGTTCCCGGGTTGCTGCCTACTTCGTTAAATGAGATCAACCTGTTAAAAACATATAGCGCAGTATCTTCACAACCTTTGGCCATGACAGGTCCTGTAAACTGCTGCCAACGCATTACAAATTCAAGCCAGTCTTTCGCCCGGTCAAGAGCTTTTCCTTTTTTGAGATCAAGCAGCAGCACGTTTTGCAAAAAATCAAAGCCCTGTCCGGCTTCGGGTCGGCGGCGCCTGGCAGCGGCTAAAGCGTCAAGGATATAGAAACGATCAGAACCTTCAACATTGAAATTCTTGATATAAGTCCTGTAAACTCTAAGACAGGCGGTTGTTTCGATAAGCGCCTGGTTTAATGCTTCCTGCTTAATGTCACTTCCGTAGCGATTTTTACAGGCAAGGTACGCAAGTCGCTGTAGAAGATTATCAGTTTCAGCGGCGAATATTTCCTTGATCACAAAACGTTTTCGTGAACGCAGCAGGCTGGTAAAGTCTGACCTGTACCCGCTCAATCTGGCGTAGATCTCATCTAAGATTTCAATTCCTTTGCTGTCCACGAAAAGTTTGTTTAAGTTATTAAGAAAATCGTAGCCTGTTGTGCCGGAAACGGGCCAATCAACAGGCAGTCTTTCGCCGTCAGTTAAAATCTTTTCGACCACTATAAAAAATCCGGAATGTTTTTTGCTGATTGTTTTTTGAAGCCTGGACAGGTAAGCCTGTGGATTCCAGAGGCCGTCAATATGATCTATCCTCAGGCCGTTTATTTTATTAAGGCTGATCAGTTTCAGGATAAAATGATGCGTATGGTCAAAAACAGATTTTTTTTCCGTATGCAGACAGACCAGTTCGCTGACGTCAAAAAATCTCCGGTAATTTACTTTTTCATCGGCGACACGCCAACAGGCCAGACGATAAGCCTGTTGGGACAGGATCTGTTCCAGTTCAGAGAAACTGTCCGGTTCTCCTTTTTTGCCGTTAATCATGGTCAGTTGGCGATTGATAAAAGATCTCAGAAAGCTGTTTTTTTTATAAAGATCCCAAAGGCTGTGGATTACTTCGTTAATGTTTGATCTTTTCTTAAGCTGTGTAAGTGTTTTGAGCAGTTTTTTAAAATCGGTTAAAACCGGTTTATTGCCGCTGTATCTAATACTAAGTTCCTTATTCCATTTTGCGATGAGCGATTTATACGAATCCGGGCTAAGCGGGAACTTGATCCCGTTATAGTTTATCTGCAGACCTTTTTCTTCTAAAGTTAATAAAATCTTCTGATTTTCCAGCGCGGCGCCAAATGGTTCGCCCAGAATAGGAACAAGGACTTTTCCGTTTAAACCTGCTTTTCCGGACCGCCAGTCTATGTCAAAAAAAGAAGCGAACGGCGAACCCGGCCCGTTTTGAAGTATATCGTACCAGCGAGGGTTTTCGCTGCTCGCTGCCATATGGTTGGGGACGATATCAAGTACAAGACCCATTCCATTTTTATTTAAGGCATCCGTCAGGAGAAAGAATTCCTCAGAATCGCCCAGTTCCGGATTCAATATCCCAGGATCCGTTGTATCATAGCCATGCCGGCTTCCCGACCGAGCTTTAAACACAGGGGAAGCATAAAGATCAGTAATTCCCAGGGTACGCAGGTAGGGTACGAGAGCCATTGCTTCCCTGAAACCAAACTTGTTGTTGAGCTGAAGTCTGTAAGTTGCGGAAGGGATGCGCGGCTGGTTCATTACTTGTCCCTTTTTACCTTAAGCTTATCGCCAAGTGATTCAAAATGAGCGATCCAGGTTCGAAGACTTTCATCTCCTTGAATTTCCTTAGCCTTTAATTCCGGATAGTTTCTTTGCAGCATTTCATAATAAATATTTTGTATTTTCCACAGGTCGACTTCAAAAGGGAGAGTCAGGATCAGGCCGATAAATGAATCCAAACGCTTGATCTGAGAAATATCCTCAGGATTTTTATATAACCTTTCGCCCATCTTTTCCAACGATTTTTTAATGATATATCCAAGGCTTGTCCCATCCAAAGGAACTTTGAATATCTTGGCTTCATTTAAAATAGCTTTAATCCGCTCGAGATCCGGTTCATCTTCAGCAAGAGCATACCTTAAACTGGTGTTTAAAACGAATTCTGTAGCCGTATATAAAACCTTGGGCTGTGGTATATTCAAATCTTTTAAAAACAGCATCAGGGGGGCGTGGCGTTCATAGATATGCCTGTAATCAGCGGCAATCTCCGCAAGTGTTGTATTCAGTATCTGATCCAGGACCTTTCTTTGTTTGTCACGGAAAAGCTGTTTGAGGGAGTATGTTGTTCCTTCGAAGTACCGGTTAAAAAGCCTGATTACTTCAGGTGAATCTACACGGTCGAATGCTTCGGTTACTTCCTGGATCATTTCCTGGTAAGCCTCTTCGCTGTTTGTTATCCCGACTCCAGCGTTTACATTTTGATTACCGAAGTTAACTGCTCCGTAGTTAAGAAGCACAGATTCCCTTGTTATTTCTGAGGTTACCCTGGCGCGCCCGATGATCAGCCTTGACGATCCGGCCAGACGGCACCGGTTGTCTTCCCGCAGAACTTCGTAACAGTAAATCCGTGAGTGTTCATCGTAAGTTTCAAACAATGAGCAGATTGCATAATGAGCGCCTACTTTTAAGAGATCGACCATGGAGGGCTTGACAAACTTTTCATAAATCTGGGCCCCATCCTGGTATTCTTTGATGTTGCTTTTTGCCTTGGCAAGCATTTCCAGAAACTCGGGTTCCAGGTCAATATTAAAAAGTTCGCGCGCCAGCTGAATAACCCGGCCGGCATATTGGAGTACCTGGACTGTTTCTATACCTGAAATCTCGTCAAAGAACCACCCGCAGCTTGTAAACATCAGCATTGCGTGGCGCTGCATTTCAAGCAGCTTGATTACCGTTACCTGTTCTTCGATGTTTAACTCCTTTGCCGCCTGGATTTCCAGAAAGCTGTTCAAACTATCCGGTGAACGGTCCAGAATTATTGAGATATATTCGTTGCGCGCTGCCCAGGGATCTTTAAGATACAGGCGGGCCTCATTTTCGAACTGGTCCGACAGGGTATTTCGAAGCCAGTTCAAAGCATTTCTCAGAGGGGCTCTCCAGGACTGGCTCCACCCCGGGTGGAGACCCGAGTTGCAGCCGCAGTTGTTGCGCCAGCGCTCCACCCCGTGTGCGCAGCTCCAGGAGGAATTGTCGTTGATTTCCACCTCGAAATACGGGGGGTATTTCTCAAGATATTCGCCATAACTAGTAATTCTTGCCAATTTATTAGACTCAATGTAAAAAAGTGCATAAGCAAGGGCCATTTCTCCGTAGCGGTGGTGGTGTCCGTAGGTTTCCCCGTCTGTGGCAATGTTTATTATTTGGGGAGAATCCTTTTCCTCCCGGAAGGCCGACAATAATCTTCTGGCAAATCTTTCTCCGTTAAAAAGAAGTTTTTCAAAGGCTACCGCCCGGGATATATCACCATTGTAGAAAAAGACCGAGATTGAACGTCCCGTACCGGGGAGGTTAATCAGATAGGGCATGGTGGAGTCAATTCCCCTGGTGCCTATTTCCTCCCAGTAACCATCGTCGCCAATCCTGCGGATACGCTTCGCCTGATAGGGCGCGAGGACTGTAAAACTAATCCCCTGTTCGGCCAGAATCTCTAAAGTGTTCAGATCTACGGCGGTTTCGGGGAGCCACATTCCTTCCGGCCGTCTGCCGAAACGCGTTTCAAAATCTTTGATTCCCCAGAGGACCTGAGTATATTTATCTTTTGCATTAGCTAAAGGCATGATCATATGGTTATATGTCTGAGCAAGAGCGGAGCCGTGTCCCGAATGGTTATGTATGCTTACGTGATCAGCTTCAATTATCGCCTTGTAAATATCCGGACCATTAGACTCCATCCAGGACAATAAAGTTGGTCCAAAATTAAAACTTATCTTTGCATAATTATTGACGATTCTTTTTATCCAGCCGTCTTCATTTAGTATTCTTGAAGCGGCGTTTGTTTCGTAGCATTCCGCCGCTATACGCTCATTCCAGTCATGGTAGGGATAAGAGCTGTCCTGAAGCTCGATGTTTTCCAACCAGGGATTTTCCCTGGGAGGTTGATAAAAATGGCCGTGAATACAAATATGCTTTTCCATTTTGTTTAAATCCCGTCCTCATTTACCTTTTCATATAAAATACAAGCCCAGGGAGGCAGGCAAAGGCTTACTCCCCCGTTTGAATGTAAAATTACAGGGGTAGTATTGCCGTCTCCCAGCCAGCGCTTATCTGCCGAATCAAGCCTGCAGAGCCATTTTTCCGGAGGCAAGGGTAAATCAACAGCCACACTTTTTTCAGAAAAGGTGAATACTGTACTAACCTCGGAAGAGCCGTACCAGCGCCTCAGGTAAAGCATGCGCTCTTTTTCAAAAGTTATAATTTCCTGATCTTGAAGATTAGATTCATTTATTGCCGGCAGTTCCTTGCGTAAAAGGATCAGGTTTCTGTAAAATTCAAAGAGAATACTGTGTTTTCCACACCGGAACAGACGATGATCCAGGTGTGATATGAAAAATGTTGCCGCATCCTGTGGATCTGGAACTCCGTTTTTCCCTTTGGCGGATATTTCTTTTTTTCTTCCTTTGAATACCGCCTTCGCAAGGACCGGATCACTGTAATCTGTGAAGAAGTGGAAGGGGGCAGTTTCACCATATTCCTCACCCATGAAAAGCAGGGACAGGAACGGAGCCAGGATTACGACACCGGCGATTAATTTCAAGGCCCCAAATGGGACTGTTGCGCCGGTTCTTTTACTTTGGCCCTGATTTCCAACCTGGTCATGGTTCTGTGCGAAAACAATAAATTTGCTTGCATCAGGTAACACAGGATTTCTTCCGTGTCTTCTCTGCCTGAATAACGAATACTGTCCTGTATATGTGTATCCTGTTCTGAAAGAACGGGCAATATGTTCCATCATCCCAAAATCCCTGTAATAACCTCTTTGCTCCCCTGTCACCAGGGTTTGCAGCGAATGGTGAAAATCATCGCTCCACTGGGCGTCCAGGCCAAAGCCGCTTAAGGTCCGCGGCCTGATTACGCGATCATCGTTAAGATCGCTTTCAGCAAAGACATAGATGTGCCGGCCCAGGCGTTTAGCCTGACGGTGGATAACTTCAGCGAGCTCTTCAAGGAAAGGTATAGCCGATCTGTCCTCAATCTCATGGATGGCATCCAACCGAAGGCCGTCGATATGAAATTCGTTAATCCACATTAAGGCGTTTTCTATATAAAATCGTTTTACTTCATCGCTACCCGGCCCGTCAAAATTTATAGCAGGCCCCCAGGGAGTATGGTATCTTTTAGTAAAATAATATCCAAAATTTCCAAGGTAATTTCCTTCAGGGCCAAAGTGGTTGTAAACCGTGTCTAGAACGACCGCCAGCCCTTTTCCATGGCAGGCGTCCACCAGTTTCTGCAAACTTTCTGGTCCTCCGTACGTGTTTTGAACCGCATAGGGATAGACCACATCGTAGCCCCAGTTCCGGCTTCCGGGGAACTGCCCGACCGGCATAAGTTCAATCGCCGTTATACCCAGGTCGATCAGCCTGTCGAGGCAGGGAATCAGAGCTTCCAGGGTACCATTTGCGGTGTAGGTTCCCACATGCAGTTCATACAGTATTAAATCCCGCTTTTTGAGGCCGGACCAGCGCTGATCAGACCACTTGTATAAAAATGTGTTGACAACTTCTGAGGGGCCATGTACACCTTCAGGTTGATAGCGGGAAGCGGGATCGGGGCACTCTATTTTCTTATCTAAAAGAAAATAATATTTTGAACCGTGCTCTACCCCTTCTATTTTTCCAAAATAATAGCCTCGTTTTCCTTTGGTTAAGGGAAAAAGTTTGTCATGGGGTGAAACAAGGTGAACCGCAACTGAGTTCGCTTTTGGCGCCCAGACGTAAAAAAAACACTGGTTTTCTGCTGGATAAGCGCCCAATGCAAATTTATATTTCATTTTCTTGGCCTCCTGGACGGTGATTCTCTAAGCCGTTTAATTTCTTTCAGCAAGGTAATCAAGCTCGTATTATTGGTAAATACTTCGATTGGAAAGCGGGCCTTTCGGGACCAGTTGGGGTGATTAATCTCGCCCGGTATATTTTGAGAATTTGTTTCCTGCCAGAGATCTTCCAGATTTATTAAGAAAATATCCGCTCTGCTGGCCGCCAGGTGTTTCAGGCAGCCTTTTAAAACTTCATAGTTATCTAAAGTAGGGGATGGCAGCCAACCCTGCTGGTGAAGATACAGCGGTAGGCAGATCCGGTCAGCCACATTCCTCCCTTTTTCCTGCCAGAAAGCGGTAAAAGGGGGGAGATCGTGGGTGTTGAGGGAGGCCAGAGCTTTTTCGGGGATGAGCCCTAACGCCTGCTGCGGGTTAGGCCGGTATTCCAGAGACGCTACATACATCCTGTAGATTTTATTTTTTAACATTTGCTTTCTGATATAGCCGGGGACGTTGCCGAGATCCTCACCAATGATTACCGACCTGTATCTTTGGGATTCCAGGGTCAAGATAGCGTAGAACTCATCGGCCTTGTATTTCACATACACGCCGTCGGCGGCGGTCATTCCTTTGGGTATCCAAAAGAGTCTATGCAGTCCCGCCACGTGGTCGAGCCTTAAAATGCCTGCGTACTTTAAATGATGGCGCAGTCCTGACAGGTAATATTTATAGCCCTGTTGACGGATTTTTTCCGGGTGAAGGGGCGGAAATCCCCAATTCTGTCCCTGACTGTAAAACATGTCCGGAGGAGCCCCGCTGCTGGCATCAAGAGCGAACACGGAGCGTTCGCGCCAGACGTCATAACCGGCGCAATGAACCCCGAGAGGGAAATCAAGGTACAGTTTTTGTCCGAGATCCCTTGCCCGGGTGGATAGTTCATTGAACTGCCTGTCTATTGCCCACTGTACATATAAGTGGTATTGTTCAGCCCTAGTTTCGTAATCCTCTTCCCGAATAATACCCTCACGCAGATGCAGAGGCCACGACGGCCACCCGCAGCCCTGTTTTTCCGTACAGGCTCGAAAACGCGCATAGTCGCTTACTGTTTGGCGCTCATGTACCCAGTCCTGGAATTCTTCTCTGCGTCGGTCTTTTTTCTGAAAAAAGCCGTCTGCAAGATATTCTAAAACCTTTCGCTTGGCAGCCATAACGTGTAAGTAATCTACCAGTGGCCTGGAACGAAGGTCATCTATCCTTTCTTTAAAAGTGGAGGAGTCTAATAATTCCCGGGCCTGATTATTTGTCTTCAGTTCCTCAAGACAAGTAATGTCCAGGTAAAATTCGCTCCAGAAAAGGCGGCTTACCGGAGTGTAAGGGCTCGGGCTGAAGGGTTCGTCAAGAAAAGTAGTCAAAAGCGGAAGGGCTCCGGTCAGATGGCCTCCTAATTCATGCGTCCACTTTATAAGAAGCTCCAGATCGGTAAGATCGCCGGCGCCCCAGCTGCGGCTGGAATTAAGGGCATAAAGAGGAATGAATACTCCCCAAAGTCTTTCGTTTTTCTTTAATCTAAGTGAGAATGCCTGGTATGGAGCGCAAATTAGTAAGGTTTTATAAGAATGCCCCTGCAGATTAAGGCTAAGACTGTGATAACCCCAGGGAAGACTGTTTGGCAGAGTATATTTTTTTGTAATATATACGGCGCCTTCGACAGTTTCCGTTTTTAAAACCGGTAAAACAGAAAGATCCAGCATCCAATTCATAAATTCACCACCTTCCGTTTCCAGACGAACTTCTGCTTTAAGTCCGCTTTTGTCCTCGGGAAGGCGTAGTGTCAAATAAACAGGATTTGTATTTCTGCAAACTACTACAGGTTCCAGGCAGCGCTGCAGCAGTTCCAATTTGCGCTGCCGGATTGCGGAGCGAATATCTTGCATTCTTTCCAGTGGAGCCCCAAAAATTTTCAGAACTGCCGTGAGGGAATCGGCAGGCGCCTGTTTTTGCAAGCCCGGAACCTCCCTGAACGCAGCCTCTATCCCGTATAAGCCTGCCAGTTCATTTAAAAGGCGCAACTCGGAAACAGACAAACAACCGTACCCCCAACATAAAAAATACTGTAGTAGTATGCCCTGTAATCTATCATGCGATAAAAAAATCCCCCTTATACAAGGGGGAAAAGATAGTGAGGCTAAACTTTGTAATTGCCATTTGGACCACAAAACTAAAGTGGGCTACGCCCACAAACCAATTATCAGTCAGGATAAGCTAATTCAATTAAATTTACACCGGAATAGGAAAATGCGTTACCGATCCTGTATAATGTTTAGCGTCCAAACCAAAATAAATTAGCGCACATACAGCAGAAGAAAGCAGGAATCGAAAGCGGATTGATTGGGGTATGGTCCTGTATGGAATCCTGTAGCACTTACCGTTCAACCTATGATGCCGCTGCAGGCTGCCCGCAATTGCGTTCGGAAAACTCCCGGTGCAAACACCTGTATTTTTATTGCGATCATCCGGATTACGGCTTCAAGAGTATACGTC
>LDZT01000036.1_pt1 | contig 17952 bp, 13 predicted proteins | sample 615521 | NCBI WGS metagenome assembly LDZT01 (sample SAMN03408292, study PRJNA278302) | terrestrial metagenome | isolation source: oil reservoir sample SB1 | place: USA: Alaska, North Slope, Schrader Bluff formation | collected 2011-09
CGGGTACTCAAGTCGATCAGTTTATACTGACCAGGTGATATACTCTTACTCTGTTAGAATCAGGGTTGTCGAATTTACAGTCGATTCTTTACACTACCCGAAACACTACCAACAAAAGATCTGCGTGGAAAAATTAAAGGCTATAATACTCTGGAGTTATGATGTTACATAATAGAGTAAAATCAGCAGGGAATGGTAACGGCATGAATCAATTACATAGAAAGCGTATTCTTCACTTAATGACTGCTGCTTCAGAATCTGTATACCACAAATCTTTCATGGATCTAATTTACAGTTCCCCTGAATTACATGAAGAGTTTGAAAACGTGTTTTTTTTCCTTGATTCAAAAAAATCGAGGTTCCTCACATGGATACAATTTGTAAATGAAGCGAGGAAAGCCAGCTTAATAGTCGCTCATGGACTTTTTGGATTAGCTTGTGAGTTTCTTTACCTCTGTCCCGGAGCGGTCTCAAAGACAAGATGGGTAATATGGGGGGGTGATCTTTACTTTGATTTAAATACCGATCCTGATGATTCAAGCAAAGCGTATAAAAAAAAATTATATGATAGAGCTCACAAGCACATTAAAAGGAGCGTCGTGAGAAACGTCAACGGTTTTATAACCGTTCTATCCCGTGATAGTGAGTTCGCAGAGACAACGTATAAGACTCAGAAACCTCGATTTAGTGCATTTTATCCACTCCCCGTCAATTTCAATTTATTTGATAACATTTTAAATGACTCCAGCAAATGCGCCGATGATAGGGCTACTAAAACTATTCTCCTTGGAAACTCTGCATCAAATACTAATGAACACTATGAAGTAATTGACTTTCTCGCACAACTAAGCAAAGAGATGCAATTTCAGATAATTTGCCCTCTTTCATATGGCAACAAGGAATACGCGTCACAAGTTGATATTTATGGGAGAAAGAAAATTGGTGACAACTTTGTTTCTTTGCTTACCTTTATGCAACCACCGGATTACGCAAAAGTCCTCTTATCTGCAGATACTGCAATCATGAATCATAGAAATCAGGAGGCTGTGGGGACTATACTAGCTCTACTCTACTCAGGTAAAAAAGTGTATATCCGGAAAGACATATCAACATATCAATGGCTCGATACGCTTGGAGTCAAGGTTTTTAATACAGAAGTTTTGTTATCATCCCCCCCCCTCAACAGTATCTTTGAATTCACCTTAGAAGATAAGGAAAGAAATAAACAAATAGTAAAAGACTATTTTTCTAAAGAGAATTGCATTAGAATGTGGAAAACGATTTTAAGTGATTAGATTGGAACTGCTAGGCTGATTTGAAAACAGCTGCTTAAATAACATGTTGAGAGATATACACTAGTATTCTTGGGTAAGATGCACTCATTACTATATAGCGATTGCGAAATTGGGAGCAAATAACGCACTATGATCCACAGATTCTTCCGCGACAGTGCGATCTACACCATCCCGTCTATCTTAAGTTATGGTATTTCATTCTTTTTAATCCCCCTCTACACCCGTGTCCTCACTCCCTCCGACTACGGCGCCCTCGATATGATCACGGTCTTCGGTTCATTGATCGCGCTCACCGTGGCGCTGGAGATCTCCCAAGGTGTCGCACGTTTTTATCTGGATGAGAAGACGGACGATGGTAAAAAGGTTTTAGCCTCAACTGCCCTCTGGTTCACCGTAATCATGTTTACGGTATTTCTGATCGCGGCCCTCGTCTTTGCACCTGAACTCTCCCTCGTTGTGATCGGTGCACCGGGGCTTGATGATGTCTTTCGTCTCGGAACCGTGTTCATCTGGGTGAATGGGCTCTTTTACCTGTTGAAGAATCAGCTCCGGTTTGAGCTCCGTAGTAAAGCCTATTCCACTGTTAGCATCGTCCATTCTCTTACGACAGCAGGTGCATCGGTACTGCTGGCCTATGTGTTTCAGTTCGGCATCTACGGCTTTCTTGCAGGCATGATCATCGGAACAGCGGCAGGCACTCTTCTCGGACTCTATTATCTCAAAACAACATTTCAACTCCGCTTTGATCCCACCAAACTCAAGATGATGCTTGCCTTCTCGATACCGCTTGTACCCTCGAGCATCGCTGTTTTTGTAAGCATGTACATCGATCGGTTGATGATCAACTACTACCTCTCGCTCGAAGAAGTGGGCCTTTACGGCATTGGCTACCGTCTGGCAAGCGTATCGACTCTTGTCCTTGTCGGGTTCCAGATGGCCCTGACCCCGCTCGTATACAAACATTACCAAGAACCGGAGACACCCAGCCAACTTGCGACGATATTCAGGACCTTCCTGGCAATCGCGATCGTGATATTCTTAATACTCTCACTCTTTGCCGACGTTGCCCTCCGGATCCTCACGACACCGGCATATTATACCGCCAGCCAGGTGGTCGTCTTCCTGGTACCTGCAATCCTGCTCTCGCAGATGTATGTCTTTGCGCCCGGGATAGGGATTGCAAAGAAGACACACCTGCTCATCTGGATCAACGTTGGTGGGGCAATTCTGAATATCTTCTTTAACTGGATGTTAATACCGCAGGTTGGATATGTCGGAGCAGGCATTGCCACCTTAATGGGGTATGCGTGCATCTTTAGCGCACACATGTATTGCAGCCAGAAACTCTATTATGTACCGCATAACTGGGGGGCCGTCGCCGCCGTTGTCCTCGTGGCGGCGGTACTCGTAGCAGTTGGATTGCAACTTCATTTTGGATTGTACATCGACCTGCTCATCAGGGGTTGTCTCATCCTCCTGATGCCAGGCGTGTTTTTATTCTTTGGCATCCTAAATTGGGGAGAGATAGTTCATGTCCGCGACTTTTTACCAGCCAGATGGAATCAGCGATAACGTACTGAGAGGCAGTAGACAATGTGCGGCATAGTTGGAGTTATCTCAAAACAAGGCCCCCCGGCTTCCGTCATACAGTCGATGAACAACACCCTCATCCACCGGGGGCCGGATGACGAGGGCTATCTCCTTGGCGGCACGCATGAGTCCGAAATCACCCTTCCACAGTATGATCTCGTCGATTCCCCCATCCCCTTTGCCTTCGGGCACCGGCGCCTCGCAATCCTCGACCTGAGCGAGCAGGGCCACCAGCCGATGTGCTATCGTGGTCGCTACTGGATCGTCTACAACGGCGAGGTGTATAATCACGTCGAACTTCGCGAGGAACTGGAGGCACTCGGGTATACGTTCCGCTCACAGACCGATACCGAAGTGATCATGGCAAGCTACGATGCCTGGGGCGTCGATTGCTTGAACCGGTTCAATGGCATGTGGGCCTTTGTGCTTTATGACAGTGTAACAAAAGAGTTCTTCATATCGAGGGACCGTTTCGGAATCAAGCCACTATACTATTATCTGGACGATCAGCACTTCGTCTTTGGGTCCGAGATTAAAGCACTTCTCAAGCACCCCGCTGTCACCAGGGAGCCCAATATCGAATACTGCAAACTCTTTCTAAAAGAGGGATCGAAGGATCATCTCCGGGAGACCGCGTTCATGGATATCTACCGGTTTGAGTGCGCCAGTTTTTTGAAGTGCAAAATTGAAGAGATCTTTCAGCCATTCAAAGAGGCGAAATTTTGGTCGATTCAGCCGAACCTCTCATATGAGCCGTATGATGAGGCAAAATCTTCCGAATATACAAAGCAGTATTACGATCTCCTCGCTGATGCCGTCAGGCTCCGGCTACGCGCTGATGTTAAGGTGGGATCGGCCTTGTCCGGGGGTCTCGATAGTTCATCTGTTGTATATCTTGTGAATCAGCAGTTGAAGGCAGTTGGATGCGAAGACAAGCAGGAGACGTTCTCCAGTGTCTATCAGACGCCAGGCTCAGAGTATTGTGATGAGAGTCGTTATATCGAGGAGATGGCCCGGTTTCTCGATGTTCGGTCGAATACGATAGAGCCGAAGAGCGAAGATATTATTGAAGAACACAGGAAGTTTGTATATTACCTTGACACTCCTGCAACGAATACAGTGATGTCCAGCTGGCATACCTATAAACTGACGAAAGCATGTGGCGTGACAGTCACACTGGATGGGCAAGGCGCTGATGAACAGATGGCGGGTTACCTTCAATATCTGATGAATTATTTTTCAACTGTTCCTCTGGGCACTCTTATTCGAGAATTGTCACTGTACAGGCAGATACCAAATGTATCATCATCTATTGGTCTTGGTTTCGTGTTGAATCTCTCGCGACACCTCTTTGGAGAGCACCTCTCATTATCCCTCCTCAACCGCCTTGGAAAGAAGTTCACTTATACTCCTGTTAACCAGCGGTTGTCTGACGATCTTATACTCTCCTTGGGGACATTATTTCATTGGGCAGACCGGGGGTCTATGGCCTTCTCCATTGAATCAAGAATGCCGTTCATGGATTATCGACTTGTTGAATTTCTGGCAACGGTACCTGCCACCTACAAACTTCATGGAGGCTGGACGAAATATCTTGCTAGGAGGGCCTTTGACGGCAAGCTCCCCGATAGTGTCTGTTGGAGAAGAGATAAGATGGGATGGCCTATTCCTGAAGAGTTCTGGTTTAAAGGCAAACTTAAAGAACATCTCGTACGTACGCTCAAAGATTCGGAATTTCTTCTGCGTGTTGATGTTAATTTTTCAGATTTGAATGAAACAGAGGTATTCGATCGTTATTCGTTCGCATTTTTATTGAGATGTTATATACTGGAGATCTGGTACTCGGTGTTCTGGGAGAGAAACACCCACATCCCGCTAAGCCCCGGGAATCCCAATTTGAATTAAATCGGCTAGAATATTCACGAAAACAAGCATTAATATACAAAAACCAAACGATGCACTAGATTTAATAATTAGACTCACTAAAAGAAGATTATTATAAGAGATAATCATAATATAAGCGATTACAGCAGATATAGATGCTATTGGTCTGCTAAATCAGGTGGGAGATATCATGGCTAAAGTATCGTGGAGCAAAGTTATTCTCATCTTGCTGATATTTCCATTTCTCGCTTTAGTGATTACGGTGCCCATGGCGTATACGTATTCAGAAAAAGTAGACTATAATATTAAGTCTAACCATACTTACCCCACAATCGGTGGATATTATTATTACCCGTCTATAAATTATTCTGAAATCCAAAAAGATCGAGATTTTGACGCAAATGGAGTAGTTGTTACTGATTATGGTGGATCTTTAGGAGTGCAATACAACTCAGTTATACTATCTCAATATGTTTTAACAATAGCACCATATGCTTCAACAAACAGCGATGCCCATGAGTCAATGATTGTCAACCTTGACTTTTTATTATCGAATGCCAAGACCACTGCTAGGGGTAATCTAATCTATCCTTATGATTTTGATTGGCCTGCCAATAATGAAAGTGCCCCTTGGTATTCCTCAATGGCTCAAGGACAAGCCGCATCGGCTTTGCTGTGGGGCTATCGGCTATCCAGTGATACGAAATACCTTGAGGGAGCTAAGAAATCAATTTTCACATTAGTTGAAGAAAATGCAACTTTTCCATTCATCAAACAGAAAAGCGGAGGGATATGGTTTAAAGAATACCCTCATTATCGATATGAAGTGCTTGACGGATCTCTGGCAACAAACGCTGGCATTTATGATTTATACAAATCATTGGATGAATCTGACCCAGATCGGCATCTACTGGATCAAATTCTTTCTGATTCGATCTCCTGCTTTAAAAACTCCTCTCATGATTTTGATAGTACATTATTTGGGCACTATTACGATAACAAAAGAACGATTCCGAATCCAAACTATTATTCAGCAAATTTAGCTTGGTTGGAGTATTTATCTACCTATGACAAGGAGTTTGAGACGATTCGAAATGGATATGAGATGGAGGAGTGTGACACGCTCAAAAAAATGGTAATCTGGTACTGGAATAGAATAAATTATATGTATCATAGGGTAATACCATGAATGAAAGGTGTAATGATAAGAATCGTAGATTAAATGTGATCGTTTTACATAAACATTTAGCGCATGATGCGAGGATTCTAAAACATCTTCAATATTTAGTAAACGAACAATATAATGTTTACCAGATACGCATATGTCGTGATACTCCAATTAATACCATAACACATGTCTCGAGTGTGGGAGAGAATTCAACTATCATTGGAGCAAAGTTGTGCCATAATTCTTTTGTAAATTCAATATTTTTTAATATATTTATTAATACTCGATACCTTAGTAAACATATCATCCGTGATCTCGAAAAATACAATATAACCTCCCACAACCCTACCATTATTCATGTACATGATCCAGTACTCCTGTTTTTGGCATTAAGACTGAATAAATATCTATATAATAGTAAAATTGTATATGACAGGCATGAAATTTATGAGAATGGGCATAAATTTTTGGGCATACGACTACCATCCATAGGGCGACTATTTGAAATTATTACAAGTAAAAGGATATCAGGTCTGGTGTGTGTAGCCGAGTCGCAGTTAATAAAAGCCAAGCGCATGTTTGTAAACTCTAAATATTGTGTAGTGAATAACTTCCCTGAGGCAATACAATATGATTGCCAAAAAATTCAAAGAAAGATCGATTCAGTATCAAGATCACAAGATATTATTACTCTAAGTTATATTGGCAGTCTAGATTACCGGGAAGATCGAGATATATTTCTAATGCTCGATATTGTCGATGATATTATGCAGCAGAATAACAAAGTCCAATTTTTCCTCGGGGGCCACACAAGAGACATAAAACTGATATCACAAATAAGTAAGTTAACTAACAGGTATCCAAAGAGATTTAATTACTTAGGATATGTTCCAAACCATAAAGTCGTTGAGGTATCTCAAGAGTCACATATCGGTTTCTTTATTTTAAAAAACATCAAAACAGGGTACAGAGTTTCTCCGAATAAAGTCTTCGAATACCTATACTGCGGATGTGTACCAATTATTAAAGCAAATATAGATTATACTGAAAGATTATGCCACAGTTCCTTCATATATAGTGAAAATACTTCGAAAGAAGAAATAATCCATGATATCAATAGTCTGTTAGAGACACCAGACTTGTTGCAGAAAAAAATGGCGTCATCACGTGACCTTGGGCAGCAATTCACCTGGGAATCTGTTGCAGATAACTATAGAATTCTGTATAATGAGTTAATTCGCATTATCCCCGAGGTAGAAACGCGATAATATCACCATTTGAGTAGATCTTATTTTCCAGTAGAAGTTTTTCATAGCATTCTTTACCGAGAACTTTATTGAAATATCTCGTCGTGTCATATTTCATCGATGTCGTCTCGTCCATATCTCTAAATAGACGTACAGGACGATCCAACATATATCTTTTCCAAATGAATGGAATGTCCTTTCGACCAAAAATACTACCCTCAGATATGGCTTTACTATTATCCATTATCTCACTGCTGTACTTAGTTATAGTCTTATACCCCACATCTTCGCTCACAGATAGAGGAGCTAGCGAATACGGTCGGGTCGACTCCTGAAGCCACAAGGGTGAATCTTGATTACATATTGTACTTGCGGTAAATAAAAATGTCATTGTTGCAATAACAATAAAAATACCCGCTATTTTAAACTTTAAATTAGGCAAATAATAAATTATAGATATTAGGGCATATGCAGAAAGAATTACAACAAAGAAATATACAAACACAAGCCATCTATCGGGAATGAGATTTCTCAACCCAAAGAAAGGAGTTCCAAATATAACACTAAAGAGTAGAACCGCGACAGATCCCAATAAACATTTTGGGAAATCCCTGTAATTTTTTGAAAGCGAATATAATAGCCCGACAGTAAATAAAATCAATAAGGAAGTAAAACCGCCTACATCTGCAAATCTCTCGATAGCAGGAGGGAGAGTAGCCTGTATCGAAGCAAGGGCTTCAGGACGATTTGCTACGCCGAACTGAGAGTCGATAGAAGATAGTAACATTCTTATTAGCGTGTCGAAAAACGCATCAGAGAGATACAGTGCATAAAACCAATGGAAGATCAATAAAATGACAGAAAAAATAGTTATTATGAAAAAAGTATTCATACTCTTGACCCCAATAGTTTCTTTAGGTAAATATTTGCCCACGAAACATGTAAGTGATATAAATCCAAATGTGAAAACTAAGACGAAGGAGGACATTGCATGAGTAAATATCATCGTAGTTATTAAAATAATCAGTATTGTGACCCAACGCATATCAGTGTAATTAATATTCTTAAATACAACATACATTATAAAGAAGTACAACAATACTCCATATGTCGTTGTAGTAGGGGAGTAACCCCAAAAAATAAACCATTCAGATATATTAAGAAGGAGTAGCGCAAAGAGTCCGATCCTTCTGTCGGGAAAGATGGTATTCCCAACAAGATATACACAAATCGTTGATATAATTAGAATAAAGACAACTGAGAAAAACGTAGCGTCTTTTATACCCATGGCCCCAATTATCATGAGGGTCGCCACACCAATATGCATTATGGGAAAATATTTTTCTTGATAAATTAATACATCAGTTGAACCCCCCTCTGCAAGTTTCTCATTCATTGCAGCATGGATGCCAGCATCAACGCCTGTTAATGAGAATTGAGTATAATATATTGAACATACTACAACAAGCGATAATGCAAGGATATATAATATACTTCTCACATTGTGTTCATTACTGGAGTCAAGGAATATTGAGACCCCTATTATACCAGATAATAAAGCAAATAAGAAAAATACCAGGATGGATCTTTCTGAAGTAATATGCAGATTTAGTATTATGAAAGTTAATAAGTAAATCACAGTTATGTCGAACCATTTCCAACTATCAAAACGTATAACAGATCTTTGCTGAAGTCTTTTCTCGTAAAGTAAAATATATATTATAGAGCCAATTACAAGAGCCAATCCCACTGCAAGCAAATAGATAACTGGTATTACAAAGATGTATAATAGAATAAATGTGCCACCGAAGAATAACGAAAACGCTAGAACTACTAAATCTAAGTAACGAAATAAATGCACCAAGTGCCGCTTAAAATAAGACGTTAACAACACAGCTAACACACTCTACTCAAAGTGTTCTGCGACTAAACTTCTATACACACAAATAATTTTCAGGGCAATATTCTCTAACGAGAACCGTTTTGCATATGTAAGGATCGTCTTCCTGTCCCACTCCCGATCCAGCCCCACCAGGATCTTCTCAGCAAGATCATCTGGATTTGCAGGTTCAACCAGCAGGCCATGCTCATCAGAGGTGATAACTTCTTCGCTACCTCCGTTCCGCGTTGCAACAACAGGCTTCCCACATGCAATGGCTTCAATTTGAACGACACCGAAACTCTCTCTCAGGCTCGGCAGGACAAAGAGATCGCAGGCATTCATCCAGAGGTTCATTTGTTCATCTGGGATAAATCCTACTAATTTAATATAGTTCTGAAGATTTAATGAAGCAATCTGTTGTTCGAGATCATCTTTTAACGGTCCAGTTCCCCCAATATAACAGACGACATCGTCCCTATCTTTAACAATATCATTAACTGCGGAGATTAAATATTTCTGCCCTTTTTCTTCATATAGCCTGCTGATATTCAATATAATTTTTAAATCTTCCGGCAGACCCAATGATTGGCAAGCCTTTCCCTTATCAACAGGATGGTATTTTCTAGGGTCATAGCCATTAGCAATAGAATACACCTTAGATGAGTCAACACCACTGAGACCGATCAGGGGGACATCCTTTTTGTTCACCCTGATTATCGCATCGCACTCTCTCCAGGTATTAGTGTAATATGGGTTCCTCTTACGAAGGGCTTTGTACAATGTCTCATGCGTGTGTTCTGTGATTACAACAGGAACTCCTAATGATTTTTTGAGCCTAACGGCAACAGATCCTGACGGCCAAGTAAAATGGGCATGAATTAGTTCAAAATGTAGATCTTCTTTTTGGATCAGGGACATGATAGCCCTTGCTTCAAGATCCACCCATAGTGATCTACCATAATACCAGAAAAGGGGATTATTGATGTATTTCGGAAAAAATACCCGAACATTGTCAATTTGGTAATCAAAATGTTTGGTTTTGCGTAAACGCTCCATGCCATAGGCTACAGGCGATACCACATAGACATTGTCAAAATAATGCCTTAGATATTTTATCTGCTCTTTGACAAAAACGTCACCGACAAAGGTATTATCCCGGTTTGGAAAACTGTTGCTGATAACGAGCAAGTTTTTTTCAGACATGTGAGACCTCGTTTACAATAAACTTGTATTTCCCCGCACCAGACCTCTCAATCGCATCGACATACTTAAACTCGATGTCCCAACCCGGACTTCTCTTGGCGACAACTTCTCGGATGCGATCTAATTGTTTCTCATCAAAGCCCTCTTCTGGGACAATTTTAACGACAATTTTTTCCAGAGTCTCCTGAACAACCTGATATTCCTTGATACCCTGACCATAATCCCAGAAGATATACAGGAAGAACCAGCCGTGAATATTTTTTCCCTCCGGAGTAAAAAGCACATCCGTAGTCCTACCCATAATCTCCTTCAACAATAGGTATCCGCGTCCGCATCCACACACATCATCGATTATGTAACCATCATCCCCGGTAGTATAGCGTATAAATGGCATGGCATAATTATACAGACTTGTTGCAAGAATCTGCCCCTCACCACGATCTATCTGATGCCCCTCACCATCAACTACCTCCATGATGCTTCGCTCAGTATCAATATGCAGACCTGCATGCTCAGGACACTCATAGGCACCTACCCCGCCATCGTTCAGGCCATACCCATCATAAACTTCACAGTCGAACACTTCTGAGATCTTTGTCCGCATATATGGGAAGAGGTTATCGGACGTTGTAAATACAGCGATGGGGGAATGAATGCTGAGATCGTTCTCCTCAGTCCATTTTGCGAAAAAATAGATAGAGGACGCATAGCCCCTGATGAATCTTGGTTTGAACGAATTGATGATCCGAGAGTACTCCCGCATCTCATCCTCCCCCATATCAAAGGAGGAGAGTTTCTTGAGGTTCCTGGCCGTTTCATGGACGAAGGTGGTCAATCTAGACTTTGTATCGAAACCAAGGGACGACCCCGCAAGGAAGGCCATCCGATCTCCCAACTCGTAGCCCCCATATCCCCACCCCCGGTAGAGGAGCGCTCCGCTGAGAAAACGGTCGTGCTTGGAGAGCCTGTACTGCATGGGTGTGCCGGTCGACCCCCCTGTTGCCTGATTATAGTATTTCATTGATGAGAGGTTCGCCGGCTTGAAATCTTCCCAATGCTCTTTTATGATGTCTTTGGTGAGGATGGGCAGTTTCTCAAGATCCTCAATAGCATGCATATCCCTGGGTAGGAGGCCAAGGCCCTTGAAGAGGTTGCGGTAGTACGGGACGTTTTCATAGGAAAACTCGATCATATGCCTCAACTGCCTCTCCTGATCATGCTTCAGTTCAGCGTATGGTTTCCACTGATTCTTGACCAGTTTTTTGTACGCAGGATAAAATGAAGCATCGCCGCATTGATGCGCCAGAATAAAGAGTCCTTTACGGAACATCTACCATCCACCTTTCCCAATCCCCAGGTACACAATCCCCTCTCCGCCCGTGAACAGGTTCTTCCCGTCCACGACCACCGGCGAGGCCATGAGCTCCTTCACCGTCTCCACTGAGATCCCCCGGAACACATCATGGTCCACGAGGAAGACCACACACTCCGCCCCGGAAAGCGCCTCCTCGATGCTCCCGGCCGAGGTAAACACCCCGGCCCTCGTCCGAATCGAGGGGACGAACGGATCGTAGACCCGCACGTCGGCCCCGAGGTTTGCGAGCTCCTCGACAATCTTGATCGCGGGCGACTCCCGGGGGTCGTTGATATTCTTCTTGTAGGCAAGGCCCATGACGGCGATCTTTGCCCCGTAGAGGCGCTTGCCGACCTGCCGGAGACCCTTCTCGGCGAGGTTGACGACGTGCATCTTCATGAACTCGTTGATCTCGCCGGAGGTCTCGATGAAGCGGGGGATGAAGCCATACTTCTTCGCACGGTAGGACATGTAGTAGGGGTCGAGGGGGATGCAGTGGCCGCCGATGCCCGGGCCGGGATAGAAGGGCATGAAACCATAGGGCTTGGTGGCCGCGGCGTCGATCACCTCCCAGGTGTCGATGCCCATCCGCTCGAAGATAAGGGCCATTTCATTGACGAGCGCAATATTCACGTTCCTGAATATGTTCTCGACCATCTTCACGGCCTCCGCCGTCCGGGCATCGCGGACCGGAACAACCTGGTCCATGACGCTCCCGTAGAGGGCGGCGGCAACCTCGGTGCACTCGGCGTTGATGCCCCCGACGACGGTCGGGACCTTGTCAATAGGGAAGTTCTTGTTCCCAGGATCCACCCGCTCGGGGGAGTAGGCGACGCCGAAGTCTTTCCCGGCTGCAAGCCCGGTCTCTTCCAGGATCGGGATCACCACCTCATCGGTCGTTCCGGGGTAGGTGGTGCTCTCGAGGATCACGAACTGTCCGGGGTGAAGAATGGTTTTGATGGTCGTGCAGGCGCTCTTGATGTAACTCAGGTCGGGAATCTTGTCCTCCGACAGGGGGGTCGGGACACAGATGATGAGAAGATCGCACCGGCGGAGGTCTTCGGGATCCGATGTCGGGAAATAAGTATTCCCGAGATGCCGAGAGAGGTGCCCGTCAAGGATGTCCTGAATATGGGACTTTCCCGCCCGGAGATGCTCGACGGTGCTTGAGCAGACGTCATACCCGAAGACGGTGAATTTTTTCGCAAAGGCCATCGCCAGCGGGAGGCCGACATAGCCCTGGCCAATAATGCCGATTTTTGCACTCTGATCCGTGATCTTTGATAGTAGGTTCTGCATGGTTCCTCCACGTAGTGTTAATGGTGTCCAAACTTTTGCTGAGTCTCAGGGTGTCTTTTCATCTGATCTGCGCTTTCAGGATAATTCTCGATGAACCAGACCATAAACGCAGTCACATCGATCTTATCCTGCACAAGGGTTTCACCCTTCTGCTTCCCTTCTTTTCTCAGGTCCGGGTTCTGCAACAGCCTCCTTGCTTCAGCGAGTATGGTCTCGTCGGTGCAGTCCCGGCCCGAAAAATCAGAAACAAGGTGATACTTCTCGTCCTCTTCAGTGGTATAACCCAGCCCGAGGCTATTGACATAGATTGCGTGGGTGCCCAATACAGCGCATTCTGAAGCAGTGGTCGCACCCTCCCCCACGTACAGTGTCGCATAGTACAACAGATCGTGCAACTTCTCCGGGGAGACCCGGATCTGGTACGACCGCAACTCTGGGGGCAGCGCTCCCTCTGAGGTGATCAGGACACGGCCGTACTGCTCCAGCGCCTTCACGAGCCCGACCTTGTCGTGGATGCCGTGCTGGCCGACGTCGTGGTTTGCATCCCAGGAAACAAACCTGGCGACGATAAACGTATCACTCTCGGTCAACCCCAGCTCCTGCAACACTGAGGGGTCAGGCTTGAAGCGGGCGGGGTGCAGGGCAGCCAGTTCCATGTAGCCATCGAACCGAATCTGCTTTTCCCCGAGATCCTTGTGAAAACAGCTTGGGGTCAGGATCGCAGCGGCGCAAATAACATAGAGGCGGTGCTCCCACTTGGCATGCTCGGTGTCGTCGAAGATGATCGCAGGCACGCCTAGAAGTTTAGATGCATGCGCAGCCCGGGTTGAGGAGAAGCCGAGAAGGATGTCCGGATGGAAGTTCTTCACCGCACTGTACATCTTTACATCCATTATGGGGATGTTAATCATTTTCTGAAGGAGCGAGGATCCATAACTCCCAAGATCGACGTATTTCAACCCATATAACTGAAGCAGTTGGGTTGCCACGTCTTTGTGGCTTGCTGTAATCAAGATTTCATGACCCCTCTGCTCCATCTCCCAGATAAAATTCTTGAAATAGTGAACATGACCGGGATGATTGATATCGACAACAACCCTCATACTCTCTCCTGCACAGCAAATGTCTCCTCAAGTTCAGCCTTCGTTGGATAACTGATAAGAACAGCACGTTTTCTCCCATGAAACACAAACAGGCTTCCAGCTGCGAGTGCGGAGGCATGACCGTCACAGTATGCCTGCCTGAAATCGCTGATGTTACCCGCTCCTCCACATGCAACGACGGGAATACTCACAGCATCGGAAACCTGCTGTATCAAATCGATGTCGTAACCTGTCATCGTTCCATCGCGATCGATAGAGTTGATCATGAGTTCTCCAGCACCCAGCGACTCCATTGCTTGCGCATGAGTGACCGGGTTGAGTCCGGTCGCCTTCTCCCCCCCACTGATCATGACTTCGTACTGACCGTTGCACTGCTTCTTTGCATCTATCGATACAATGGTGCTCTGGCTCCCAAAATCTTCACTGATTTCGTGAATAAATGGCGGATTCAGGACAGCCTGGGTATTAATGGCCACCTTTTCAACCCCACAACTAAATAAGGCCCTGACTTCGTCGATTGAGGATATACCCCCACCATATGTGAGCGGCATCAGGCACTCGCGCGAGATCTTCTGGATCGTTTCAAAAGGAGGGGAATATTTTTTTATCTTCCCTAAAATCCCGCGATTCCGCGAGGCCATGATGTCCAGAAAAATAAGTTCATCCGCTTCTTTGTCATTAAAAATCCTGACGGCGTTTATGGGATCTCCAATATATCGTGGGTCTTTGAACTGGATTGTCTTAACTAAACCTTTCTCCTTCAACAGAAGGCAGGGGATGATGCGCGGACGAAACATTGATCAAAGCCTCATGAAGTTCTTCAATACTTTTAGTCCACTTTTATGGCTTCGTTCCGGGTGGCATTGGATCCCGAATATATTGTGTTTTTGAATCACAGAAGGGAAATCATACCCATAGGTTGTTGTCGCTATCACATTATCGTCACTTGCTTTTGAAACGTGATAGGAGTGGACAAAATAGAATCGATCATCGCTGGTAACACCCTCTAAAAGAGAAGCACCCTCTTTGACATTTAGTGCATTCCATCCCATGTGGGGTATCTTGAAATGGGTCATCTGCGGGACGGGGCTGAAACGAACTGTTTCTGCATTCACCCAACCCAGACCCTCGACAGCACCTTCCTCACTCTTTTCCGTCAGTAACTGCATGCCAAGACATATACCAAGGAATGGGACTTTATCCTCTAACACACACTCTTCGAGAACCGGTATCAGATTTAATTTCTTCAGATTTTCTATCCCTTTCGAAAAGGAACCTACACCGGGAAGAATAATTTTGTCTGCATCTTTAATTGCTCTTGGATCGGACGTAATAGAGATGGCCGTATCCAATCTTCGAAAGGTGTTGACAATACTTCCGAGATTCCCCATCCCGTAATCAATAACTACGACCATTTTCTCTGTTACCCCTATGCAAAGTATTTTTCATAGAAGATGGGAGGCAGCAGGTTCAAGTTACAGGCGAGTTTTATTGGATATCCACAGGCTTTAATGATCGGATAGTAACTTGGATAATCTTTGAAACTTCGGGGCTTTGCGACCATTATCTCGTTGAATTCTTCTTTTGAAAGACCAAGTTTACTGACCGTGTAATCGACAATCTCTTTATCGTATGGATATGGTGTTTTAATCTCTTCAAGGGCGCTTTCTCGTGTCATCTGCCCGGATCGGATCAGCGCCGAGTACTCCAGTTTCCGTTTATCAATATCGAATTTTTGTGGGAGATAGTAGGACTGGAAAAATACGGTATATAACGATTCATGATGATGCCCTCCATAATATTTCCAGCCCACCTGACTTTCAAGGATACGCCCAACCTTTTCGTGTTCGTACTCGATGTATTCTGGAACATTAATAACCTGAATTCGTTTCACAAACGTATAGTACAGTAGGTCGGTAAGGCTCATTATCGGGAAGCTGGTCAACGGTAGGGTCCCAAACTGCCTCTGGATCGTACGAATATAACGACCATCCATGTAGGTCCACCCAATTGGGGCGACTCCTTCAGTTCTGAAGGAATGACCGTTAAATATGTAATTTATACCATTCTCGTGGGCAACTTTGTAAAGGACGGATAATATTGCATAATCTGTAGGCACTTCGGCATCTGAAACGGAGGCCTTTAAAAACGATATCTGAAGATCTTTGAATTCTTCCCAATCGGCAACATGAGTATAGAGGTCAACACCCAGTTTATCGGTGACGTTTTTAATATTGCTAACAGCGAGATCGGAATTCCATCCATTGTCAAAGTGGACAGCAAGCGGACGAAGGCCCATTTCAACTGCAACATAGAGTGTATAAGTGCTGTCTCTCCCCCCACTGACTCCCACCACACAGTCGTATTCTTTCCCTTTTCCCTCCTCTTTTATTTTGTTGATGAGGGATTGGAAGTTCCTCTCACCCTCTTCCGTGAGGGGGTGGGCCTTCTCAAGTTCATCATGAATTTTGCAGTAGTTACAAACACCGTCCGTATCAAAACGGATGTCCGGAACAGTTGTATCCAGAATACACCGGGAGCAGACCCTTTCAGGAGTAATTTTCGCCATATTTTATCACCTTGATGATATCGATAGTGTCAACTTGGAACTGAACTCGCCTGCATATCAAACAGCATCGCAAAGAACAAAAACTGCATCCCCATCATGAATACCAGGAACGACAACACCCCGTGCACGAAGAGCACCGGCACTCCCATCGCGAACTTCTCCCAGAGCGCGATGAGCCCCCCGAGCACCCCGATCGGCGTGAGCACCGCCCCGGCCCTCGGGATGTAGGTCGAGTAGCGGATCTTCGACTTCTCGCGGCCGTAGCGGGCCGGGATCGCGACGTCCGAAACCCTGCACCCGCAGATGTTCAGCCAGATCAGGAGGTGGTTGCAGTAGCCGTAGCCCTGGTAGACCTCGGTGAGCGGGAGGGTCTTGAGGGTCTTTATCGAGACCGCCGTGTAGCCGTTCTGGGGGTCCATCATCTGCCAGTAGCCCGAGGCGACCTTGGTGAGGAAGGTGAGGAGGGAGTTGCCGAAACTTCGCCAGGGCGACATCCCCTTCCGGTATGCCTCGTTGATGAGGCGGTTGCCCTTGGTGTAGTCGGCCCGGCCGTCGACGATCGGGTCGAGGAGGTCGGGGAGGTAGGCCGGGTCCATCTGGTTGTCGCCGGCCATCACCGCGGCGATATCCATCCCGTCCTCGACCGCCTGGAGGTAGCCGGAGGTGATCGCCGCTCCGACACCCCGGTTCGGGTTGTGGTGGATTGCGACGAACCGGGGGTCGCGGTGGGCGTAGTCGTCGATGATCGCCCCGGTCATGTCGGCCGAGCCGTCGTCGACCACATAGATCTTCGTGACGTAGTCCGGGATGCCGTCGAGCGTCTCCCCGATCAGGTCCTCTTCGTTGTACGCCGGGACCACCACGGCAATCCGCTTCCCGCGATAGCGGGGCTCCGCGGCCGGGCTCCCGGAGCGTACCCCGGCGACCTTCAGGCGGTGGTCGGCGACGAGAACCCCGGCGTCGAACGCCCCGCCGGCCAGGACCGCCGCGATCGCCTTTCTCCCGTAGGCCCCAAACCCGCTCTCCTGGTCGGCAGCCGGGAGGACGGCGTCGCTCCCCGCCCTGAGCTCCGCAAGCAGCCGGGGGATCTCGGCCGGGCTGTGCTGGCCGTCGGAGTCGATGATGACGAGCTCCTCCGCGCCGAGGTCCCGGGCGGTCGTAAAGATCGTCTGGAGCGCCCCGCCGTAGCCCCGGTTGGTCTTGTGGCGGACGACGATCGCACCGAGCGCCTCCGCGATCGGGACGGTGTCGTCCTGCGAGCCGTCGTCGACGACCAGGACCGCATCCGCGTGCCGGGCGGCGCCGACGACGGTCTTGGCGATATAGGCCTCCTCGTTGTAGGCCGGCATGGCGACGAG
>LDZT01005280.1_pt1 | contig 17947 bp, 19 predicted proteins | sample 615521 | NCBI WGS metagenome assembly LDZT01 (sample SAMN03408292, study PRJNA278302) | terrestrial metagenome | isolation source: oil reservoir sample SB1 | place: USA: Alaska, North Slope, Schrader Bluff formation | collected 2011-09
AATCTATGACTATAACTTCTTTTTAAAATTTTTCAGCGGACAGTAGTCCTTATTTAAGTGTACCTTTTTTTAGTTTATGCCGTATTATTTTTCACGCTATCTGCCTCCTAAAAGCCGGTTTGTTCCCGGCGCGCTCTTGGATGCGCCCTGTCGTAAATCTCTTTTAACCTTGCCCTGGTCACATGCGTATAGATCTGGGTAGTGCTTATATCTGCATGGCCCAGGAGTTCCTGCACCGATCTTAAATCCGCCCCGTTTTCCAATAGGTGGGTGGCAAATGAGTGACGCAGGGTGTGCGGCGTAACTTCCTTATTTATATTGCCCTGTCTGGCATACTTTTTGATAATTTTCCAGAAGCCCTGCCTTGTCATCCTGTCTCCCCGCCCGTTAAGGAAGAAAGCTGAAGTCAGCTTCCCCCTGGCCAGCTTTGTCCTGCTCCCGGAAAGATATTCGGTAAGGCTTTGATGGGCGGCTCTCCCGAAGGGAACCATCCGTTCACGAGCGCCCTTTCCGAAACAGATAATAAAGCGGTGGGTTAAATTTACCCTATCCAGGTCCAGAGAGACCAGTTCCGAAACCCTGATCCCCGTGGCGTACAGAAGCTCGAGCATGGCCTTGTCCCTTGCGCCGGCAGGCTTAAACGTAAGTGGCTGGGCGAGCAGGGTATCCACTTCGGCGTTGGTCAAAAAATGGGGAAGCCGTTGGGGAGAACCGGTAGATTCAAGGTTTGCCGTCGGATCGGTCAAGAGCAGGTTTTCGGTTAATAGAAAACGGTAAAACCTTCTCAGAGCAGAAAGCCGTCGTGATATGGTAGCAGGCGCCAGGCCCATTTTTTTTTGCCCCAGAAGATAATGCGTCACCGCCTGGCGGTTATTTTCTCCCAGCGGGTCATAGCGCTGTTTTTTACAGAATAAATCAAAAAGCTGCAGGTCGAAGCGGTAAGAAACCAGCGTATTCTCCGACAGGCCTCTTTCGATTAAAAGGTGGTTAAGAAAATTTTCAATAAAAAATTCCAAACGGAATCACCTGCTAGATTCTGACCAGTTCGTAATTTCTTGTCCCCAGCCCTATCCGTTCCGCGTAATCCAGCTGGTACTGCCAGTTAATCCCCGGGTAAATGGCGCGAAACTTATCCCGGACATCTTCCTTTTCATTAAGCGCCGAACCGGGCAGGGCTTTCTCCTGGTTGACCAGATCAACACAGGCCATGTCCAGGGCCACCGGATCTGTTGAAGCAAGGATGCCGATATCCCGAACTATTGACGCATCCGTCCAGCTTGTACAATCGCAGTCCGGTGTAACATTAATCACGAAATTGATGAACCCGGCCTTGCCCTGTTTGTTTTTCAAAGCCCCGGCAGCGTATTCGACGATCTTTTCCTGGATCACACTGGGCTCTGTTTTCCAGTTGACGTCAATCGCCCGCGACCGGCAGGTTATGGTACATTCCCCGCAGCCTATACATTTCTTCCTGTCTACAACCGCAGTTTTTTTATTTTCTTTTGAATCTTCCAGGGTGATTGCCTCTCCCGGGCACCAGGAAGCGCACTGGCCGCAGCCGGTGCACCTTTCGCTTCTCACCAGCGGCGAAATATCGGAATGCATGGCCAGTTTTCCGGCCCGGGACCCGCAGCCCATCCCCAGATTTTTTAAAACTCCGCCAAAACCGCACAGCATATGTCCTTTGAAATGGCTGAGCATGAGCAGAACGTTAGAGCGGCAGACCGCCGAACCGATTTTTACTTCTTTAAAGTATTTCAGATTGACCGGCACACTGATGTAATCCTTGCCATCCAGGCCATCTGCAATAATCAGGGGCGCGGCTGTTACCGCGTAAGCAAATCCATTTTCGATTGCGGTTTGCAGGTGATCTATGGAATTGGTCCTGCTGCCCGCGTAAAGTGTGTTTGTATCGGTAAGAAAAGGTTTCCCGCCCAGTTTTTTTACCTGATCAACTATATTGCGGACAAAGAGCGGATTGAGGTAACCCGTGTTGCCTTTCTCCCCGAAATGAAGCTTTACGGCAACCAGGTCCTTTTTCGAAATTAACCCCTCAAACCCTGCCCGCCTGAATAGTTTGGCAAGTTTATCAAAAAGATTTTCACCGTGCCTGGCCCTCAAATCAGTGAAATAAACCGGAACCATTTTTCACATCCTCCCGGTCTTTTTAATTTAAATAGCTATTTCTACAAATAGATAAGTTTTCCTTTAATTAAAGGCCGGTTAGAGTATATTCTGCTATAAAACAAGCGTTTCAATCAATCCGGCGCTGACTCCGGTCAGCCAGGGCGTAAAGTAAATTTCGACAAGGCCGGCGCAAATGGCGACAGCCAGAACAACCGCCATAATAAATGTATAGCCGACCAGGCAGCTGAGCAGCCTGATCCGGAAATTTGTATACCGCCGCAGCGAAAGCAGGGCAAAGGACATGGCGGCTGTCCCACCGAAGAGAAGGGCGGGCAGGTAAAGCAGATTTTGAGGTAAGATGGAAACGACAGCTAAGAGGAGACCGTTCACGGCCATGCTCTGGGTTAGAAAAGAAACCGCAAAACCGAGAATAAAACCGCGTATAAAGAGCAGGGCAAGGATAAAAGGAATTCCGACGAAGGAAAGACCAAAAATATACAGCAGGACTATGAAAAGGATGTCTTCAAAGATTTTGCCGCTTGCGGCGCCGGCCGGGTTGGCTGACAATTGATCGACCTGGGAAACGTATGTCTGAACATGTTTGCTGAGTTCTTCAAACTGTCCTACGGAAAGGTGGTTAACGCCCAAAACTCCGAACGCCGCGCCGGCCAGGAAAACCGCCAGAACCAGCAGGTATTGCGGCCAGTTCTGCCTCCAGCAGTTCCTCCAGAATACCGTCCAGGCGTTCCACATCTTTGTTCCCTCCTAAAAACATGTCCATTGACACTTTATTGCGGAGGGAATATTTTTATAACTCCGTTTATAGTTATTTTGTATGTATTCAGTAAATAAATCTAAAGGGCACGGTGTTGTCAATAGCGAACGACTTGCATAGCGCCGGTAACAGCACCTATGAATTTATAAATTCTTGTTGCGATACCCTATTAAATAGGGTACAACTATATAGTTGACTCAATTAGCGTTTGCAAATATCGTCGGAGTATCAAAAAAAACAGTAGAGGCATGGGAGTGCGGAAGAAACATTCCTCAAGGTCCTTCACTAAGAATGATCGAGATTCTAGAAAAAATGGTCAGGATCTAGTTAAAAGATATGTAATGCCGTAGTGATAACCCTATTCATGGATACGCTATCAACCGGTCCGAACAGAGCCGCGCTGCCATCGGAGCGGAGCATCGGAGTGAGCGGCGCCAATGCCATGCCTATCGGGTTCACTGAATAGACATCCATACTGCTAACGCAGCGCCATCAGAAGGATGAAAATTCATCAATAAAGAGAGGTCAATGCCTCAAGCGCAATTTTATTCAATGAACGAGTGAACTCGAGGTTAAGCGAGGGAATGTTTGAGGCGCATAAGCGCTGAGTTTCGACTTAAACTGAGGGTTTAAAGGGTGGCGTTGTTCACAGGTGAGCGATATTGCGGAGTGCCGCTGCAACACCCAGTGAAGCTTCGGTTACTTAGACCGCGGTGTGAAACCAGCGGCACACTAAAGGTTTCTTGAAATGACTTAGTGATGTCGGGAGTTTAATGCTGGGATATTATGCTACCTGCCTTGCCGCCTTTGCAACGCCGCTTGGTCCTGTCCGAAGCAAACCGTTGGAGTTAACCGGCACGAAGCACCTGAGCGAACCGTGACAACGGCGGCCTAAGTCGAACATGAGCACGCTTAGCAGTTGACCTCCCTATATGAATGTCAATTTTCAAGATAGTTTATTCAGGGATTATTGCCGCAGGCAGGGCACCGTGGGCTTTTTTTAATGGGCAGGCTATATAATTCCATGGCCATAGCGTTATAAACCAGAAGCCTGCCGGCCAGCAAGTCCCCCTGTCCAAGAATATATTTCAGGACCTGCGTAGCCTGGATCAGGCCGATCACCCCGGGCAGGACACCGATAACCGGCGCGGGTTTGACCATGTTTCTGGGTTCTTCCGGGTAAAGGCAGCAGTAGCAGGGACCTGCCCCGGGCAGAATTGTCATTGCCTGTCCTTCCATACCAGTGACCGCTCCGTAAAACAGGGGTTTTTTTATTCTTAAGCAGGCCTCATTCAGGATAAACCGGGTTGAAAAATTATCTGTGCAGTCCACAACCAGGTCACTTTCACCGATCAATTCCACTACATTTTCAGAAGTCAGCTTTTCACAGTAAATCTTCACTTCAACTTCAGGGTTCAAAGACGATATTGTCCGCCTGGCCGATTCAGCTTTATACATTCCGATCCTGTCCGAATTGTGCAGGATCTGACGGTTTAAGTTGCTCATCTCCAGCTGATCGCTATCTGCGACAGTTATTTTCCCAACGCCGGCTGCAGCCAGATAATAAGCAACTGGAGAGCCAAGCCCGCCGGCGCCCGTGACCATGATCCCGGACGCTTTAATTTTTCTCTGTCCTTCCAAACCGACCTCCGGCAAAAGAATCTGCCTTTTATATCTTTGTAATTCTTCTTCGCTTAAGATTGGGCCGGTTTCAGACATGCTTTTATCCCCCTGGCGCTATTGTTCAATGCCTCTGAAGGTCAGTTCCGGATACCTAAACATCTCTCTGAACTTCTGACGGGCCCCTTCCCTGACCTGATCGGCTTGAAACTCACTCAAGTTATGCGAAGCGATCCACTTTTCGAGAAGGACCCCGCCGGGTGACCACTTCTCCACAGTTTCCCTTTCATAGACCCAGGCTTTTATCTGTATACCGTGTTCTTTTAAGATCGCCCAGACTTCATCCCTCTGCCTGTCGTCGCAGTAAACGCAAAGCACGCATTCTGTAAGGCCCAACTCTTTAACAGGCGAGCGGTCATACTTGATTGAGGGAATTATTTTCTGTTCAACATAAGTGTCCAGCGCCCTTGCCAGGGCATCAATTTCTTTCGGGCTTCCGAATGAGACAAACTTACCCCAGTGCTCCAGGTATTCCTTGTTGGTCAGATCTTTACCCTGGTAATTTATATAATTGTACCTTCCATTTACGTGATCGGAATGGAAAACAAAAATAAAATGGGAATCAGGCTTATTAATAATCATTAAATACCACCCTTTTCCTAAAAATTATTTTAATATTTTTTACCCCGCCGCCGCCGCGGGTATAATGGCCATTTCATCACCATTGTTCAATTTGGTTTCGATACCCTGAAGATAGACAATGTTTTCCCCATTAACGTAAACGTTAAAGCTGTCCAGCGGTTTTCCCTGCGCATCAGAGAGTTTTTCTTTAAAGCCCGGGAATAAAGCGTCCAGTTTCTGCAGGCAATCTGACACACTTTGAGCTTCACATTTAACCGTTCTGTTATTCTGGGTAAAGCTTCCCATTGAAGCGGGAAATCTTATAATGATGCTCATTTTCCAAACCTTCTTTCCTAAATATTTGCCAAATTTAAAGTTTTACTGCTCTACCCCTCTGAAAATTACATTTTTGTCCTTAAATATTTCCTCAAACCTCGCCTTTAGCCTTCCCTAACTAACTTTTTCGCAGGGAACTTTAAGCTGGCGTCGCTTCAGCGGTATGTTTGAGAACATGGCATTTTCATAAGTTTTTCCATATATATTTATTAAATTGTCCTATTTTGAATTATTAAAAACATTTAATTAATTTATGTTCTTAAATTAAATTATATCTCTTGCCATTCCAAGTAGCAAGTTATAAATATAGCCCGCTGCGAGGACATCCTCCAGCGAGTTGCCGCTGGAAGCTATTACGGCGATATCCGTTCTAAATTCCAGGGCCGCTTTCAGGGCCCGATCGGCCGCAGCCGCTGCAGGAAAGATTCCCTTTTTTTTGGCTGTGCGCGCAATTGTACCGGTTAAAACTGAAGGCGAGCCCGCTGCTATAGCGGCATCGAAGGCCACCCCGCCGCTGCTGGTTGCGGCTACAACCACGCGCCCCTTGACTCCGGCCAGTTTTACCGTTTCTGCTCCCAGGTTGGGCAGCACTGCCTCAACCGCGGCCCCGCTGTCCCTAATTCCCCGCAGCACCTTTTGAATACCGGACAGCCTTTCGGTGTCTGAGCCCACACGCGGTTCAGCAACCAAAACCACTCCCGTATTTGACGCGCAGGCCAGTCTTCCCGCTTTAAGGCCGACTCCGGCAGGATCTAAGGGTACGGGCGCGCGTGCAGCATCAGGAGCAGCTCCGAAAACAGCAAGCACCCCCTCGTCAAGCATTGCCTCCAACGTTGTGGACATATCAATTACGTCCACAATAACAACAACCTGTCCCAAACCGGCAGCCCTTGCGGAACCGCTTGCATCCGCCGCGACGGTTATGATCATAGGCCGGCGCCCCCTGAATCGTTTAATAAGGAAACCGCATATATACCGGCAGCCCCTGCGGTAAGAAAAAATTCCGGGTCCTGCTCCTGGTTTCGCCCCATAGTGCTTACTGCCAGGCCGGCATCTGCAATGGCCTGCATTGTCATGAAGGCGTCTAAGAAAACCACACTGTGCATATCCTGAATGCCGCTCTCAACCAGTTGCCTGGTTACAAACGCTTTCTTTTCTTCTTCAATCTCTGCAAATGGAACAACACACGGAATGAGCGCAACACTTCCCAGAGCTGTTTGAGTATGGTGGCTTAAGCCTCTGTGTCTTTCCCGCTGGTCCGCAAAACTGACCCGCGGCACAGCTACAGGGCGGCCGCCCAACACTCCCACTGCATTAACCAGTTCCCCCTGCTCAAGGCCGGTATGGCCGAACTCGGAGTCAGTCCCTACTATGCCGGGTCCCATTGAAGCAATGATGATGCCCGCTCCGGCCGCTCCCTTTGCCGCCAGCAGGCCGCTGTATATATTTACGGCCTCGATATCCCCCCCGAAGGCATGCCCGCAGGTAACAGTAGAGGATAGCAGGCCCTTCTCTTTAAGATCAGCCACCTGGCGGCTAAAGGCAATGGGCAGAGACGCCCCGTCAGTCATCACATAAACAAGCTTCGCGCTGTCCCCGCAGAGCCTGGCAATAACCGCCGCTATCGGCCCGACCATGCTGTGCAAAGAGCAAATAATTACAGGCGTTCCGGCAAGTGACGCCGTTTTTCTGAAAAGATAATTCAAGGGATGTTTTTCTTCCTCAATTGATAAAACCTTTACCTGGGCGGGCGTGTAACGGACTTTCATGATATGTCCCGCTTCGGCGGCTTCTTTTTGAGCGCACCCGGAAACGGCCATGACAAAGTGGGTTCCGCCCGTGCCCAGTCCCTTGGAAACAGCCGTTGTGTTTAAAATAACCCGATCTTCGGGTTGAACCGGCCCGGTCAGGTCCTGATAGTTAACCGCCCTCTCCAACTTTCCTTCGACTTCAACTATCAATTCACAAATTCCCGGCCTTACCCGAAGAATATTTTTAACTATGCCCGAACGTATCCTGATCACCGGTCGCAACGCCCCAATCGGTCAAGGTAATTAAGCAAACGGTTGCCTGAAATTATTTTTGTTACTGAATACCTTTCAGATAAAAGGTGAAATGCCGCCAGCACAAGCAAATAAATCAGCAAGGCAGGTTTGTCCAGCACCCACATTGCGGTTATCCCCAGAACCGCTCCCAGTGAATTGGAACCCGAATCACCCAACATCGCCCTTGCCTTGAGATCGGTATTTAAATAGACAAACAGTCCACCAAGCAGGGCGATTAAAAAAACCAGGTTTTCCTGCTCCCAGCCCGGCATAAGCAAAAATGCCGCGATCAGTATAAATCCCTTGCCCGCCCTACCCGGCCTTAAATCTAAAAGGTTGATCGAGTTGGCGGACATCGCAATAACCAGGGCATAAACAAACGCCCACCATGAAAAATCAAATGCCAGGGCCGCCAGCAGCGAAACAACGAAGCCTCCCAAAGCTTTTAAAGCGCCGGTATTAAGTTCTTTTTTAAAAAGCAGAACCTTAAAATGCCCTGCCAGGCCGCCCACTTCCCTTGAACCCCAGACATCGTCAATGAAGCCAAGGAAGGCAAAAGAAGCCACCATGACAAAAAAGATCAGCGCGTCTCTGGCGTTATTAAACAATAATAGATACACAAAAGCAACAAAGGGGCTGATTATAAAAAAAATTAATCCCGCAGCGGCGGGAATGTAATCACCCGAATAGTTCGGCTTCAAAAATCCTGCTTTGCAAATCATTTTCAGCAAAACCGGCAAAAACAAACAGGTAATCACAGCGCCGGTTAAAAATGAAGCCAAATACGCCCAATAGGAGGAGGCTGTCAATACCCCGCACCTCTTTTTCGCCGGCCGATGCCTGCAAGAACTAAAGCTACATGCCAGAATTGCTTTCCGCGGTGCATAAAACCTTTCCAGTTCCGGCCTGTTTCATTGTGGCGCATGTTAACAGGAACTTCGAGAATCCTGAAACCTTGTTTTGCCGCAATAATCGTCATGCTGACCTCGACGCCAAATCCCGTCGCGAACGGCGCCGTTTTCTCCGCCACACGCCGGGTCATTGCACGCTGACCGGAGAGCGGGGATTCCATTACCAGCCCGGTATGACGCCTGATGCCTTCTCTGGCCAGCCGCTTTACCAAACCGAAACCGCCTTTGCGCTTGCTTCTTGGAAAACGGGCAACGGTCATATCGGCAGCGCCGCTTATTACAGGGTCAATCAAATGTTTTGCTTCAGCTGCGCTTGAACCAAGGTCAGCATCTAAAAAAACAATGATTTCCGCCGTCAGCTCCTTTACCCCGCTGTTTAAGGCCTCGCCTTTGCCTGAATTGGCAGTCAAAGATATAACCTTGGCCCCAGCCAGGCGGGCTTTTATTGCAGTATCATCGGTTGAACCATCGTCTATCACAAGGACTCCGTTAACTCCAGGCACATTAAGAATTGCGCCGACAGTTTCCGAAATCCTTTCTTCCTCATTGTAAGCCGGGATTAAAACCTCAACTGTTTTACCTGACGGCATCCTTTACTCCAAGCTCAACGCCGGAATTAACTTCTGCGCAGTTGGCTTTATTCCATAATGACCCGCTTGGCCGGCTATAGCCATGACAAGAGCAGCCTGTCCGGGAACGGTATCAATATTATCCACGGTGCTGATTCTCTTCTTTTGGTATTCTTTCATATACGAATAAGAAGTTGTAGTTTCTTCAACGCCGTAAACCGGTATCTGCCTGGCAAGCAGCAGATCGATCATGGGGAGATCGACCGAACTGTTCTTATTAATTTCGTGCTCCTGGCTGCCACCGGCAATAATAACTCCGTTTAAAGGTTTTCCGTACTCTCCGGATATTTTTATTAGTCTCACTTCCACAAGGGAATTGATCTGGCCGGAATTGCCGGCGCCAAGCAGTCCCTGGACAATATTACCTGCCAGGTGGGCGGCCAGTTGGTTTTCATTTACGCTTTCCCAACCCTTTTGCCCTTTAAGCAGTTCTTTATTGGCCGGTTCGTTCAGATCCCCGATTAAAGTGGTCACTGACGACACTTCCGCGCCGGAAAGCTGGATTGCCTCGATTATGTTGTTTGAAAAACTGTAGTTGTTGGTTTCAACAATGGCCAACTGGTATCCCTGAAGGCGTCCTTTGACAAGAAGAGGCAGAACCTGTTTTTCAAAATCTCCCTGAGCTTTGTAATTTAACTTAAGCAAGGACAGTTCGTTTTCTACCGTCTCATTTTTTTGGCGCAGCTGTTCTATTTGAACCTCAAGACGGTCAGTAAGCTCCTTCTGCCTGCTAACCAGAATATCACTTTTTAAGAAGATCCCACCAAGCAGTATTCCAAGTCCTAAAGCTAAAAAAACCGCCACCAGGGAAGCAATATGATATCTAAGATCAATAATCATCGCTAAATCCCCAGGAGCAGTTTAAACTGCAGGTAAACAAGGCGTAATAATTCTCTCGTAACGGGTGAAATGAATACGATCACACCTAAAGGAAGCAAAGCCGCCAAAACAATTTGAGCAAGGTAACGGGCTTTTATCCGTCCCCTGTATAACTTGCTGACTCCCTTTGCGTCAACTAAAATTGAGCCGATTTTCATCCTGACCAGAAGCGTGCTCGCCATGCCGTGACGGCCCTTTTCCAAAAAGTCTTCAACACTGGAATGGGTTCCTACCGCCACAATAAGCTCGGCCTTTTGCTCATAAGCCAAAAGCATGGCTATGTCCTCACTCGTTCCCGGAATAGCGAAAGTCCTGGCCGGCAAACCAAGGTTTTTGATTCTCTCCAGGCCGGGCGCCCGCCCGTCGGGATAGGCGTGCACAATCAGCTCCGCCCCGGAAAAGAGGGCATCGTTACTGACGCTGTCCATATCCCCGATAATTAAATCGGGTTTATAGCCAAACTCCCAGAGTGCGTCCGCCCCCCCGTCCACACCCACCAGGACGGGTTTAACCTCATGGATATATGACCTGACAGTCTCCAGGTCTTCTTTATAATTTTGACCTCGTACCACCACCAGAACGTGCTTGCCCTTTAACACAGTGCTTAACGTGGGGATATTGTATTCACCCGCGACCATCCCCAATTCGTTCCGGGCGTGCTCGATCGTATTTTCAACAAAATTGCAAAAAACCTTGTTCATATTTAGATTTGCCTGGGCCATTTTATCCCGGATGTCCTGGATTTCCAGAAATTTGCCGCTTCCTACACATTTCCCGTCAGCATATACTTCATTGTCAATTATTTCAATGATTCTGCCTTCCTCAACCAGCCCCATAATCTTCTCGCCGGCTGCATCCAGAAGTAAAATACCCGACTGAACAAGGAGGAGCGGCCCGGGATTCGGGTAATAACCGGTTATAGAGGAAGCCGCGTTGATAACGGCTTTTGGCCGTGCAGCTACTAAAGATTGCGCGGCCAAATTATCCAAGTCGCTATGATTAATTATCGCAATTTCACCAGGCATCAGACGTTTGACCAGATCTTTTGTCCGGCGGTCAACTCTGGCTGTACCTTTAATATACATTGCAACACCCCGGAAAATATGTCAGGCTCTAACTCGCTTTGGATTCAATTCTCAATTTGTCGGCTATCATGGCAATAAATTCAGAATTGGTCGGTTTACCTCTTTCCAGATTAATAGTGTATCCAAAAAACTTGGTCATCATTTCTACATTTCCGCGATCCCAGGAAAGTTCTATCGCATGGCGGATAGCCCTTTCAACCCTGCTGGGAGTTGTCTGGTACTTCTGCGCGATCATGGGGTATAATTCCTTGGTAATTGCGCCAAGCAAATTAATTTCGTTAATTACCATTAAGATCGCGTCTCTTAAATAGTGATATCCCTTTATATGCGCAGGAACACCCATTTCATGAATAATATTTGTCACTGCGACATCAAGATTTCTTGGTTTCACCGTGGAGATATACTGGGATAAATTAAGCCCGCCGGCTAACTGGCGAATACGCGTGGCCAGAACTAAAAAGTCAAAGGGTTTAAGCAGGTAATAATCGGCTCCAAGTTCCATAGCCCGCTGGGTAAATGCCTCCTGACCAAACGCGGTAAGGATGATCACCTTCGGTTTTGTATTTGAGGACCCACCTGCAGCCAGCTTTTCCAGTACTCCAATTCCATCCAGGTGAGGCATTATTATATCTAAGACAACAACATCAGGGCTTTGCTCCTCAATCTGGTGAAGTGTTTCGAGTCCGTTGTATGCGATTCCGGTAAGGATAAAATCTTCTTGCTGATTCATATAGCTCTTTAATAATTCACAAAACTCCTTGTTATCATCAGCAATTAGTACCTTTACTTTCTTGTTACTCATACTTTTTTATACGGCCCCCTTTACTTTTTTCCCCCCAGGTATTTATATCCATTTGATTCGACGGCGAACTTTAAAAATCCTGCAGGGTTTTAAAATGTACTTTTATATTACAATTTATCTCATTTTAGGTCAGGCCGCCTTTTGAAAATCGTCGTTTAAAAAGAAAAAGCCGGCTTCACGGAGCATCCATTCAGCCGGTACACCAAAACCTCGCTTGGGATCATTGATGAAAACATGAGTCACAGCGCCGACAAATTTCCCCTTTTGTATTATCGGGCTTCCGCTCATACCCTGAATAATACCGCCCGTTTTGCTGATTAGCTTCTGGTCGGTGACCCTGATGACCAGTCCTTTTCCGCCTGTCCTGTTGCGCAGAATAATTTTCTGTATTTCGATATCAAAACATTCTATATTATCCCCTTTAAGAACAGTCAGAATTTGCGCCGGGCCTTCCTTTATTTCATAACACATAGCCACAGGTATTGTATCTTTATAGAAGAACTTGGCCGGCGATTTCCGAAGCCTTCCAAAGATGCCGACGCTGGTATTCTTGGTTATTTCCCCGAGCAGTTCGGGCCTTCCCCGATAATATCCTACTTTTTCTCCGGGCTTGCCTGCTTTTCCCGGATAAATACCCTGGACCACGGCATTTGTTATCTGCCCTTCGGCAAGATCTATCTTTCTGCTCGTATCCGCATCCGTGACCATATGTCCCAGTGCTCCGTATATCTTTGTCGTTGGTTCGTAGAAGGTAAGCGTGCCCATCCCGGCGGTGTTGTTGCGGACAAACAATCCTATCCTGTACCTGCCCGTTTCCCGGCAGTATAGTGGAGAAAGGGAGATTTGCACGGTTCGTTTTCCCCGTTTTACTTCAAGGTTGATCGGAACCTTCTTATTTCCCAGAGTATCAATCTCATCCTGCAAAAGCTTGTCGTTTTTTACTGCCCTGCCGTTTATTTTGACTATTATATCGCCCGGTAAAATACCTGCTTTTTCGGCAGGGTTATATTTGAAGCCCAATGAATCTCCCACGGGCGTGTAACTTACTACCAGGACTCCTTCAGAGCGCAGGAAGATTCCTATTGAATGCCCCCCGACCATTACTTCTACCGGATCCACCACGTTGACGGAAACCTGCCGGAAGGGTATCACCCCAAGCAGTTTAATCTTCATCTTTACTGGACCGGTTTTTCCCGCTATTGGAATACCGCCCGGCAAAAGCAACTTTTTGTTGTTTTCACTACTGTAGACCTGCATAGCCGGGTTGCGGCCGTATCTATAACCGGCTAACTGCGGCAGCAAAGGATCCCCGACATTGATATTCTGTTTTACCGGAAGCGCGGCCAAATCTTTTACGGCTATATACAGGAGCAAAACGACCAGGAGCATGAGAATGTTTTTGAGAAAATTTGGTTTCAGGCAACACCCCTCCTTTATTAATCCTTTTTGGCGGCAATCACAAAAATAATTTTGAGAACCAGAGAAATACATTAAAAGAACTAAAATATTTGCGCATTCTTAAGTTAACCCTTATAAATAGCTAATATTCTGCCTAAATGTGCCGTTATTTACAACTATAACGTTATATTGACTGTGTTTGTTTTGATTTAAAAAAAATAAAACCCCGTAAAAACAAAAAATCCCGTTTTTGCGGGAAACCATTTTCTGGGATATTTATTTCAAATTATTATTGTAATAATTGGGGTCAGACTTGATTTATCTAAACAATTAACCTATTGCATAACAATTATTTGCGATATTTAGAAATGAATCATGGAATACGGCTTTATCTAGCGAACGACTTGCGAAGCGCCGGTAACGGCAGTTAAGCGAAGGTGAGGGTAACCAGATGGCGGAGTGAAGTGGATTTTTTAATCAGGATACCTTAACTTGGAGAGTGCGGCGGGATCGTGGGTGGCTAAAACGCGGGTTTTGTCTGCTTTGACTATCTCGGAAATTAAAGCGATGCTTCTCCAGGTCGCCTGATAATCCATAAAATTTCCCGTCATTGTATAGGCCGTGTGCCTTGCGGGGTTTCCCGTCAGATTTTCCTGAGTCATTACAGCATCACCGCAAATGACATAAGGGCCGTTTTCAGTTTCTACGACTACGGACATGCTCCCCGGAGTATGTCCGGGTGTGGGGATCATGGCAACCTGATCAACAATCTTTTGCGAAACCAGGTCGATCGTCTTCATCCGTTGAATAGACTTTGTAAACCACGGCGTCAGGCCGATGTTCCAGTGCTCGTAATAAAAATAATGAGGCGGCAGAGGCATCAGCGCGTAAGCAAGTTCCTCTTTCGCCACACAAATTTCAGCATTTTTATACTTATCCAGATTATAGGCATGATCCCAGTGGAGATGCGTGAGCAGGATTAGGTCTATTTCCTCCGGTTTAACACCGATTTTCTCCAAAGCAACCATGGACTGGCCCGGGTTTATCCTGCAATTCGTTTCGGCGTGCCACCTATCGGCGTGTTCCTGATCAGATACGCCTGAATCCACCAGGATCTTCTTTTCGGCCCCTTCAATATAGTAACAGAGCAGCTTGGCTTTCCAGGGAACGCCTATTCCTTTTTTCTCCATGGACATACTTTGATCAACAACGGCATCCCCGAGATCTAACGGATTAATGGTCAGCCTGCTCATTTTTCCCAATCGGCGCTTCCACGTTTCCGATGATGCCGCTTTCTGCCAGTGACCGCATCTCGTCATCCGTCATCTTCAACATCTTAGAGAGAACTTCCCTGGTGTGCTGGCCCAGAACCGGGGCCGGCTTCTCAATCCGGCAGGGGGTTTTAGAAAACTTAATCGGAAAACCGGCCGTCAGAAATTTTCCGGCAACCGGGTGTTCAACTTCCAAAACCATATCCTGCCCCCACATATATGGGTGTTCAATTAATTCTTTGGCAGTATTGACACGGCCGCAGGGGATCCCCTTTGCTTCAAACAGCCTTACCCAGTATAAGCTTGTATTTGTACAAAAAATATTACCGAGTATCTCATCCAGATCATATTTATTCTTGACGCGCAGCATGTTCGTGGCAAAACGCGGGTCAGTAATCAAGTCTTCCCTACCCAGACATTTGCACAACAAGGAAAACAGCTTGTCGTTTCCCGCAGCCATAACAATTACAGAATCAGCGGTTTTGTAGGAGGAAAAAGGCGCCAGTGAATGGTGTTTGTTGCCAATCCTTAAGGGGATTTCACCGGTAACTTTATACTGGCTGAGGTAGTTCCCCATAAAAGCCACCATGCAGTCAAGCATGGCCACATCAACCTGTTGGCCGCCCTGGCCTCTTTCACTGCCAAAAAGGGCCGCGACCACTCCGATAGCTGTATAGAGGCCTACTCCAATATCACCAATGGAGATTCCGCAGCGCAGAGGCTCTCCTCCCTCAGAACCCGTCAGGCTCATTACGCCTCCAATTGCCTGCACAATAATATCATAGGCCGCTCTTTCCTTGAAAGGCCCTGTGCTTCCAAACCCCGAAAGGGATGCATGTATTATATTAGGATTGGCTTCAGACATTTTGTCAAAGCCGATGTCGAGCTTTTCCATAATCCCGGTTCGGAAGTTTTCAACTACAACGTCGCTGCGTTTGACCATTTCAAGGAAAATTTCTTTACCTCGTTCTTTTTTCAAATCAAGGGTGACGCTTTTCTTCTGATTGTTATAGCTCATGAAATAGGCGCTTTCACCGTGAACATGAGGCGTAAAGGCACGGCTGTCATCGCCCTTGCCGGGGATTTCTATCTTAATAACCTCTGCTCCAAGGTTGGCCAAAATGGCTGTACAAAAAGGACCTGCCAGAATACGAGTTAAATCAAGTACGCGAACGCCATCCAGTGGTTTGGCCGCCAAATATAATCCCCCTCCGCTTTTGTCATTTGAAAAAAAGGTTTTTTTAAATAAAAAATTAAATAAATAACTATATTTTCATTATGTAGGATAACATAACGATAAACTCCGGTCAAGGATACGGGGTGGAAAAACAGATAGTAATAAACCAAAATAAATATTATCTTTCCAGATTTATCAAGAGACAGTCGATAAACCCGTAAACTTGAAACCAACCAACTTATTTCTGGTAACCAATACCATTTGGTTGGGATTTAATGGTGATATTTTCTTGAAAAATAAGTTTAACTGGTATCCATCAGAAGGAAACCTCCAATTTTCTGGTTTGTTCTTGAAAAAGGGTAGACTAACCCCTTTATACTGCATGACGGATTTTGGCATTCCTCAGACCGGCCAGCATGATGTTAGCCCATCTCTTGATATTCACAGCGAGCGCGGTAAGCACGGCCTGTAACTCGACTTTGAGCCTTCCCCAGTAGCAGGCGTGCCGTAAGCCATGATAATGTACCAACTCTGCACCCGTACCTTCAACGGGGCAACGTTTTCTGATTTCCAGCTTGTATTCTTCAGTCTTGCTATAAGCCAGTGCTTCCATCTGTACCTGGTAGTATTTGTTCACTGAAATGGTACGTCCATTCTTGCTTGTTAGTGCAGGTGTCTTTTAGTTCACAAGCCTGGCAGGCTTCTTCGGGGAAGCTGTAAATCCAAGCCTGGCTGTTTTCGTTGTAGTTTTTCTTGGCCGTAGTTATCTTTGCCGGGCAGGTGAGGGTCTGTTTTTCCGGATCATGGGTAAAGTTGCCGTTAGCCAGGTCTTCGGAGATGGTCTGGGGGTGAGGAGGAGCAACTAACTGTATGCCCATTTCTTTTAGCTGCTGGCGGTTATCTCCTGTCCCGCAGGCTCCGTCGCCAATCATTTTTTCAGGATTCAAACCGGTTTCGGTGATCATTTCCCGGGTTTTTTTCACTACCGGCTCAGGATCGGAGACGTTTCCCTTAAGTTACGGCAATGTTGGTGATAAATTTGTTTTCCACAGTCTCCGTAACGCGGGTCTTGCAGCCGTTAAACTTCTTGGTTTTGGACTTTGCGCCGTGTCTGGCCTCGGGGTCAACGGCGGAAATAATCCGGCCGGGATAGGTTTCCCTGTTTTCCTGGTAACCCTTTTCAGTGGGTTCCGTTTTCGTAGAGCAGACGAACCAACACACTTTTCCGGTACGTCACCGAGGAATGAAGGTCCCGATCCTTAAAAAGCGACCAGTGCTTTGGCGTCTTCGACTATTTCGGTTAACCGCTGCCGCCGGAGAATTTCATCAGGTTCGGGTTTTAACCCTTTGGCCAGTTCCCCTTTAAGGTATTTGGCGGTATCCAGCTTTTCTTGGGCCTGGTAAAACAGGTCGTAGCGGTGCCTCTTCAACTGACGCAGGCAGATTCTGATCCCTTCCCGGATTAATTCGGAGGCCGCCGGGACCGCGACATTAGCAATAATATGGAAAGAATCAGTACGCTGGCTTTCGTTTTGCTTGATCAGTCCGGCATTGGTGACCATCTTCACCAGTTCAAAAAGTGCTTCCTTATGTTTTTGCGAGGTCAGCAGGCGATCCCTGAACTTGCCGAAAACGCTGTGGTCAAAGCCCATATCGTTTAACTCCAGACCCAGGATATATTTATAGCGGATGTCAAATCGGCAGGCTTCTTCCAGTTGCCGGTCGGACAAATCAAACAAACGCTGCAGAACAAGGGCCTTCATTAAGATCTCCGGTTTTGCCGGCCGGCCGTTGTCCGGGCAATACAAGGGGGTGAAGTCTATCTTTTGGATAAACTCATCACAGATTGAGCGGATTTCCTGATAGAGAATATTTTTCGCAAAAAGATTTTCACACACAAACCGGGAATCAAACCAGGAATCTGTTGTTTTTTGGTTGGCTTATACATGGCGCCCTCCAAAAAAGTTTTCTTTAGAGGTAATATTCGACATAAATGTTATATTCCTTCTTTTCGAGATAATATCTCTCGTTTTTGTTGGTTAACATTAGATCATAACCAAATACTCTTAAGTGTCATTTATTGGTAAGCAAAAGCAGGGGGTTTTTCGACAGTCTCTATCAAGTGTCTCAACATGCTGGTTTCTGCTCAAATTCCATGGCCTTTTTCCCTGTAGATGGATCAGCTATATAGTTTCTATATGCCAAATATAGAGCCCACTTGTATTCCCTTTCCGCACTTTCAGGGATAAAGTTTGTTCTCCCGACTATTTC
>LDZT01010992.1_pt1 | contig 17929 bp, 15 predicted proteins | sample 615521 | NCBI WGS metagenome assembly LDZT01 (sample SAMN03408292, study PRJNA278302) | terrestrial metagenome | isolation source: oil reservoir sample SB1 | place: USA: Alaska, North Slope, Schrader Bluff formation | collected 2011-09
TATAAATAAAAAATCGAAAGAAAAAGAGCTAAAAAGTGATAAAAAGCTAAACCTCTTTAAGAGGTTCTGAAAGCCACCTGCTATGCGGGTGCGATATTTACTGAAAATATAAGGAGAAATTTGAAATGGAGAAATTAAAGAAAATTATATTGGCTTATTCCGGTGGGCTGGATACCTCGATTGCCATTAGGTGGTTAAAGGAAAATTATTGTGAGGAAGTAGTTACTGTAGCAGTTGATGTAGGACAGGAAAGTGATTTAGACTTTATCAAAGAGAAGGCATTGAAGGTTGGTGCCGTAAAATCCTATGTAATAGATGCCAGGGACGAGTTTGCCAGTAAATATGTTTTAAAGGGATTACAGGCAGGGGCCCTTTATGAACAGCAATATCCTCTGGCAACTGCCTATTCCAGACCGTTAATATCCAAAATATTAGTAAATTATGCTAACAAAGAAAATGCCCAGGCAATTGCCCATGGCTGCACCGGTAAGGGGAATGACCAGGTTCGATTTGAGGTATCAACGGCTGCCCTGGACCCAAACCTGCAGGTCATTGCTCCGGCAAGGGAGTGGGGATTTACCCGTGAAGAGGAAATAGAATATGCAAAAAAATATAATATTCCGGTTCCAGTAGATGTTAATAATCCTTATAGTGTTGACCAGAATCTATGGGGGAGATCCTGTGAGTGTGGTGTTTTGGAGGACCCCTGGGTAGAACCTCCGGAAGAAGCCTATGAATGGACAACAAAAGTTGAAGATGCTCCCAATCAGCCAACTTATCTGGAGATTTATTTCGAAAAAGGTGTACCTTTGAGTATCAACGGAGAAAACATTGTGCTTCCTGAACTTATCTCCAGGTTAAATAAAATTGGTGGAGAAAATGCAGTAGGCAGGGTAGATATGGTTGAAAATAGACTGGTTGGCATAAAATCACGAGAGATTTATGAATGCCCTGGAGCAATTATTTTATTAGCTGCTTATAATGCATTAGAGGGTTTAGTTTTTCCAGGTGATTTGGCCCATTTCAAGCAGATAATTTCTCAGAAATATGCGGAGCTGACTTATAATGGGCTCTGGTTCTCTGCTTTAAAAGATGCATTGGATGGTTTTGTAGGTATCATCAAGGAGAAAGTAACCGGTACGGTTAAAATAAAATTATTAAAAGGACAAAGTGTAGTTGTGGGCAGAAAATCGCCAAATTCGCTTTACGATTTTAATCTGGCGACATATGATAAAGGTGATACCTTTAATCAGGATTATGCCAAAGGCTTTATTCAGCTCTGGGGTTTACCCAGTAAAGTTTATGCATCAGTAAATGGTAATAACAGGTAAAAAGTGAGGTTTGATATGGAAAATCTGTGGGGTGGCAGATTCAAAAAAGATATAAACAAGAGAATGCAATCCTTTGTATCTTCGATATCTTTTGACAAAAAATTGGTCAAATATGATATTCAGGGTAGTATTGCTCATGCCAGGATGCTGGGTAAGTGTAATATTATTCTCAAAAAAGATGCTAACAGAATTATTAAGGCACTGGAAGATATTTTTAATCAGATCAACACAGGAGAATTGATTATTGATGAGAAAGCAGAAGATATCCATACCTGGGTGGAGAACACTCTAAGGCTAAAAATTGGAGAACTTGCCGGTAAGGTTCACACTGCCCGCAGCCGAAATGATCAGGTTGTTCTGGATGAAAGAATGTATCTGAAAGATGAGATTAAAGCCATCCAAGATAATATAGTCTCCTTGCAAAAGGTATTCTTATTTATGGCCAGAAAACATCTGGGAGTAGTTATTCCTGGTTATACTCATCTGCAGCATGCCCAGCCAGTTCTCTTATCTCATCATTTACTTGCCTATTTTAATAAGTTTAATCGGGATAAGGATAGATTGGAAGATTTGTATAAAAGGGTAGATATTATGCCCCTGGGGTCAGCTGCCCTGGCCGGAACATCATATCCTGTGGATAGGGAATATGTTGCAAGACAGCTTGGTTTCAACAAGGTATCAGAGAATAGCCTGGATGCAGTAAGTGACCGGGATTTTATTATAGAATTTTTATCGGCTTCTTCAATAACCATGCTGCATCTGAGCAATTTAAGTGAAGAGTTGATTTTATGGTCATCCCAGGAGTTTAATTTTATTGAATTGGATGATTCTTTTTGTACGGGAAGCAGTATTATGCCCCAAAAGAAAAATCCTGATGCGGCAGAATTAATAAGGGGGAAGACAGGCAGGGTATATGGTCATCTGATGACCTTGCTTTCAGTTATGAAATCATTGCCCCTGGCTTATAATCATGACATACAGGAGGATAAAGAGCCTCTATTTGATTCAGTTGAGGTTCTAAAGAATTCTATTATAATTATGAGTGGGATGATTCAAACCATGCAGGTCAAATCAGAAAATATGAAAAAAGTAATGACAGGAGATTTTTCCAATACCACTGAACTTGCCGATTACCTGGTTAAAAAAGGCTTAGCATTTCGAGATGCTCATCAGGTAGTAGGAGAAATTGTACTATATTGTATTGATAAAAAGAAAAATGTAGAACAGTTAACTCTAGAGGAATTCCAAAATTTTCAGCCTCTTTTTGCAGAAGATGTGTTAAATATATTGAATCCTGAAGAAGTTGTGAATTCCAAAAATTCCTATGGAGGCACTTCTCAAAGCCGAGTTGAAGATGCTATTCTCGAAGCAGAAAAAATAGTAGATTACTGGAAAACTGAATAATATAAAAGAAACTATTTGACTTTTTGGGCAGCAATTCGTATGATTGAAAGTGCGATATTCGCAATATTTTTTTATTAGTTGATGAACAATATGGTAAGAGAAGAGAAAAAAATTGCTGCCGAAATTAATGATTTATTTTTACAATTGACCGAGATGCTATGGGAACATGTTTCCAGCAGTCAGGGTTCAACAGAAAATATTACTCTGAGCATTACTGAGCACTATCTCATTGAATTCTTAGGGAAAGAATGTTTTGCCTCAATGAGTAAGTTATCCCAGATATTTCATGTTGCACCTACTACTATGACGAGTATTGTTGACCGTTTAGTTCGACGCGGTTATATAAATCGGCGCAGAGCCCAGCAGGACAGAAGAAGAGTTTTAGTAAGCCTCTCCAAAAAGGGTAAAGAATTTTATCTCCAACATCGTTACCAATCATTACAGGTATACACTCATTATCTTTCCAGATTACCTGATAGAGGTAAAAATTTTCGTAAGAGTCTGAATGAAATAAAAAAAGATTTAGATTATCTGAAAGATTATATAAGAAAAAAATAGAACATTAATAATCTTTAAAATAGAATATAATTGATATAGCTAGAGACCATCAGTAAATAAAATTATTTTTGAGGTAATTAAAAATGGCAGAATCAGAAAAAGATACTATAAAAAACTATTATCAAAAATCGGTTACAGAAACAGAAACTGAACTGAATGCTTCCTTAGTAAAAGGGTTAGATAGTTCTGAGGTTAAGACACGTCTGGAAAAAGTTGGCCTTAATCAGTTAGAGGAAGGCAAAAAAAGAACAGTATGGAATATGCTAATAGACCAGTTTAAAGATGTTCTAATAATAATTTTATTGGTTTCAGCTATTGTCTCAATTTTATTGGGAGAAGTTACTGATGCCATTGTAATAGCTATTATTGTTATACTAAATGCAGTGATGAGTGTTTTACAGGAATCCAAGGCAGAAAAATCCTTAGATGCTCTAAAAAAAATGACTGTTCCGGAGACATTGGTTATCAGGGATGGTCAGCAGAAAAAGATTAAATCACCCCAACTGGTACCCGGAGATGTAGTGCTTTTGGAATCAGGGGATAGAATTCCGGCGGATTTACGTTTAGTTGAAGTAACAGATATGCGTATTCAGGAATCTGTTTTGACCGGTGAATCTGAAGCAGTAGAAAAGAATACTGCTAAAGTTCAAGCAGAAGATACCTCTCTCGGAGACCGATCAAACATGGCTTATATGGGAACTTCCGTTATTGCAGGAAGGGGCAAGGGGGTAGTTGTTGCTACCGGGATGGATACTGAAATGGGACAGATTGCCGGTATGCTTCAGGAACAAAAGAAAGAATTGACTCCTCTCCAAAAAAAATTAAACCAGGTTGGTAAAAACCTGGGCATCATTATCCTGTTTGTTATAGCAATTGTAGTTTTATTGGGTTGTCTGAGGGGTATAGCCTTCTTCGATATGTTTATGACCGGCATTTCTCTGGCGGTGGCGGCAGTTCCGGAGGGGTTGCCGGCAGTAGTGACAATTGTTCTGGCTTTAGGTGTCCAGCAGATGATTAAAAGAAATGTCATTATCAGACGCTTGCCCGCAGTGGAAACATTGGGAGCAACTACAGTTATATGTTCAGATAAAACCGGTACCTTGACCCAAAATCAAATGACAGTTCAAAAGCTGGTTACAGTCGATAGAGAAATTGATGTAGAAGGTTCAGGGTATGAGCCTTTTGGACAATTTAAGCAAAACAAGAAATCCATACAGACCAGTGATGATAAAACATTATCCCTTTTACTGAAGGCAGCAGCCCTCTGTAATAATTCTTCTCTAAAGCAAGACCCAGATAATCAGCATTGGGATATTATTGGGGATCCTACTGAAGGGGCCTTAATCGTTGCTGCAGCCAAGGCTGGTTATCAGGAAGAAGATTTGAAAAATAAGTATCCACGTTTAAAAGAATTGCCATTTGATTCAGATCGGAAAAGAATGTCTACTATTCACCAAACACCAGATGGAAACACATTGCTTTTTGTAAAAGGTGCACCGGACCAAATTATTGAGAGATGTAAGAGTTATATGGATAATGACAAAACTGAACAATTAACTGAATCGATAAAACAAAAAATTTCTGAGCAAAATAAAGAGCTTGCTTCATCAGCACTTCGTGTTCTGGCAGTTGCCTATCGAGAGATAACCCCATCTGAAAAAGAGAAATTAGATAATAAAGAAAAATTTGATATTGACAAAACAGAAAATCAATTAACATATTTAGGATTAGTTGCAATGATAGACCCCCCTAGAAAAGAGGCCATTCAAGCAGTCCATACCTGTCGTCGGGCGGGAATCCGGCCTGTTATGATTACCGGAGATTATTCTTTAACAGCCCAGGCAATTGCTATTCAATTAGATATTTATCAGCCGGGAGACCGTATTATTACCGGAAGAGAACTTGAGAAAATGCCTCAATCAGAATTAGAAAAAATCGTCTTAGAGACTACAATATTTGCACGTGTTTCACCAAGACATAAACAAAGGATTGTAAAAGCATTGCAAAAGAATAAACAAGTAGTGGCAATGACCGGGGATGGTGTCAACGATGCACCTGCCTTGAAGGAATCGGATATTGGCGTTGCCATGGGTATTACCGGTACAGATGTATCCAAAGAAGCAGCTGACATGATTTTAACCGATGATAATTTTTCTTCCATTGTTTCGGCCGTAGAAGAAGGGAGAAAAATATATCAGAATATTCGGAAATTTGTCAGATATTTACTGTCCTGCAATTTAGGAGAAATTATCACTATTTTTATTGCCATTTTAATCGGCCTTCCTCGTCCTTTGCTTCCAATTCAAATACTCTGGGTTAACCTGGTTACCGATGGTTTTCCTGCCCTGGCATTAGGCCTTGATCCAGCAGAAATGGACCTTATGAAACATCCTCCCCGTGATCCGGATGAAGGAATATTTTCCGGCAAAATGGGATTTAATATCTTTTCCCAGGGAATTTTTATTGGCATCATAACTCTTATTGTCTTCTATTATGGCTATAGCCAGTATTCATTAGAAGTAGGAGAGACGATGGCCTTTGGAACTTTAAGTTTTAGCCAGTTGTGGCAATCACTGAATTCCCGTTCTAATCGTTTTTCTTTGCTGAAATTGGGAATTTTTACAAACAAATATCTTGTTCTGGCAATTTTTACTTCAGGAATTTTACAGTTAGTGGTTATGGTTATTCCTTACCTGCAAAATGTGTTTAAGATAGTTCCTCTAAATATTTCTCAATGGTTAGTAATCATATTTATTTCCTTTACTGCGGTTCCTTATGTGGAAATTCTAAAGAAAATAAAACTCACCTATTAAAAAAATCATTCAATAAATTATTAATTAGCAAACATCGCAGCAGCAAAGCGCGTGGCCTTAAGGACATCTAAAAGATGTTTGAGTTTTTCTTGTTTAATTTTTTGTTATGCTCTTTTTTCTTTCAATTTTATTTAACTATAAATATTTCTAAGTTATACAACTTCCTACTTAAGAGTTCAGCTGAAAAATTATCAGATAGCTTTTCTTATTCTTTTTCGTGATAAGACAATTTATTTAACCATTACCACCTTCTAAGAAGGTGGTTTTTCATGGTTAAATAAATTAGAATAATTACTTATTGAATGATTCTTAAATTAATTTTGCAATTTAAACAATTGGTTTACCTGCGTCCGGGCCAGCAGCAGTATTAAAAATTTGTTTGACCTTAAAGATTACCAAACCCTTGGCAGGAAGTGTTTCCTTTTTAGATTTTACCCAATTTTTGAATTCCTCGTATTTGGACCCTTCATTTACATATTGACAGGTACCTTTTAACTGGTACCATAATTTTTCTTCGGCTTTGCTTGTAAGAAGTGCAGCTTCAGACTTTTCTTTGAGATTAGCTAGTGTCTTATCAAAATAATTATCGGCAAGCAGAACAGTCTCATCATCCTCAATTTTTTTGATTCCAATCATATTAATATTTGGAATACCTTCTTTGTTGGCAGTTGCAAAAGCAAATGCTTTATCTTCATTCATTATCTTTTGTATGTCTTGCGGTATTTTCATCTATTTTTTCCTTTCCTAATAGTATTTTTATAGTTAACATAAGTATATATTATAATAATTTGAGTGAGAAAAATCAAATAAAGATTGTTGCTCATCGAATTTTATTTAACCATAAAAAACCACCTTCTAAGAAGGTGGTCATGGTTAAATAAATGGTTTTACCATAAAAAGATTAAGATAAGCTAGATGACAATTTTTCACCTGAAGTCCAAAGTTGGAAGTGATATTGTTTAGAAATAATCTACGGATTGCCTTAGCCCAAATTAACCCCATTACCGGGCATTTATCCTATAACAGAGATAAAATTATTTCTTTTATTAAAGAAGCTGAGAAAAACAAAGCAGATATTGTTGTTTTTCCAGAGTTAGCACTAACCGGTTATCCACCTGAGGATTTATTGCTAAAAAAACATTTCATTGATGACTCATTAAAGGAATTGAATTATATTTGTCAAAAAGTAAATGATATTATTGTATATATTGGGACAGTTGCCAGGCAAAGAAGATGGGTTATCAATAATGTTGCAGCAGTACTGCAGCAACAGCAAGTAAGGGCAATATATCGTAAAATAGAATTACCTAATTATGGAATTTTTGATGAAAAAAGATATTTTAGTCCTGGGCGAAAGTTTCTTATTGTTGATATTGATGGCATGCGCCTTGGTACCAGTATTTGTGGTGATATCTGGATAAAGAAAGGTTTTGTAATTGAGAAACAGGCACAGCTGGGAGCCAGGTTAAATATTAATTTATCTGCTTCACCTTATTATGCCAATAAAATTCAGCAGAGAATTGACCTTTTAAAAGAGCAGGCCTCCCGTTTTGATACTTATATAAGCTATTCTAATTTAGTGGGTGGGCAGGATGAGATAGTCTTTGATGGCGGGAGTATGGTTATCAGCCCAAAGGGGAAAATTATAGCCGCAGCCAAACAATTTGAAGAAGACCTGTTAATAGTAGATTTGCCGCGAGAACATCTTAAGGCAAAAATTCCTACTGCACAGGCTAATTATTACCATGTTCCCCTGGAATTGAATAAAAAAGGCAGATCATTCAATAAAGGGCGCATTGAAAAATTTTATCGAAAAGAAGAAGAAATATACCAGGCTTTATTATTAGGGACCAGAGATTATATTTATAAGACAAAATTTCAGAAAACAGTTGTTGGATTAAGCGGTGGAATTGATTCAGCACTTACTGCAACTATTGCCACAGATGTCCTTGGAAAAGAAAATGTCAGTGCTGTTTTTATGCCTTCTCGATACACTTCCACTGTTTCCAGGGAAGATGCTTATCAGTTGGCTTCTAATTTAGGGATTAAAATAACAGAAGTCTCGATAGAGAATATTTTCCAAAAATATTTGCAGACAATGCGGAAAATTTGGGGAGATGTTCCATTTGATAAGACCGAGGAGAATTTACAAGCTAGAATTCGAGCCAATATACTAATGGCACTTTCCAATAAAGAAGACTGGCTTGTGCTAGCACCGGGAAACAAGAGTGAGATTGCAGTTGGTTATACTACTATTTATGGAGACCTGGTAGGAGGTTTTGGTATTTTAAAGGATGTCTATAAAACTTTAGTATATAAATTAGCCAGTTTTCGAAATAAGCAGGCTGGCTGGAAGATAATCCCTGAGCGAATTATTAAGAAAACTCCTTCTGCTGAATTGAGAGCAAATCAGAAGGATACAGATTTTCTACCAACCTATTCGGTTCTGGATACCATATTACAGGAATATATTGAGAAAGATAATTCACTGTACCGTATTGTAGAAAATAGCGGTCTGGATGTTAAAACTATTATGCGTGTAATTCAACTGGTTGATAATAATGAGTTTAAACGCAGACAGGCACCACCAGGTATCAGAATTACTCCTAAATCTTTTGGGAAAGATAGACGTTTGCCCATCGTAGATGGGTACCGTATTGACTTTTACGTCCAGCCTTGCGAGTTTGATTAGACTATTTATATGGTATTATATATTTATAAGAAAACATGTTTTGCAAAATAATATAAAATAATTAACTGACTAGATGGAATTAAAAAAAATATTTCAACCAGAATGAGAAAAAAACGAAAGAGTGTAAAGAAACTTTATTTATAAAATTTGATGATAATTTAGGAGTATAATTCATGAGCTGTGATGTGTCAGAAATCTTAAAGGAACTGGAGAATGATTTTACAGTTCGACCCTATTTAACTGCTTTAGAGCATTTACCAGCAAAAGAGGGTAGTTTTGCCGAGTTTCCCAACTGGTTAAACAGCGTTTTGGTGGATATTTTAAAAAGGGAAGGAATAACTCATCTTTATGCTCATCAGGCCAGTGCCTTAAAGGCGATTAATGAAGGTAGTAATGTTGCAACGGTAACCCCGACAGCTTCCGGAAAAACACTCTGCTACAATTTACCGGTTTTGGACACTATTATTAAAAATCCGGAGAGTCGGGCAATCTATCTTTTCCCCACAAAGGCACTTTCTCAGGATCAATTGGGAGAATTATATCGAATAATAGAGATGTTAGATGAGCCGGTGAAAACATTTACCTATGATGGAGATACTCCTGTTTCGGCTAGATCCGCTATTCGGAAACAGGGTCATATTGTGGTTACCAATCCTGATATGCTGCACACCGGAATATTGCCACATCATACTAAATGGTATCAGCTATTTCAAAATTTAAGATATATTGTAATAGATGAGATTCATATTTACCGTGGTGTTTTTGGCAGTCATATGGCTAACGTAATACGAAGATTAAAGAGAATATGTGAATTTTATGGCTCAAAACCACAGTTTATTTGCTGTTCTGCTACCATCGCCAATCCACTGGAATTTTCTGAGAAGATTGTAGGAGAAAAATTCACCTTAATCAATAATAATGGAGCACCCAGGGGTGAGAAGCATTTTTTATTTTATAATCCTCCAGTGGTTAACAGGCAATTAGGAATCCGTAAAAGTCTTATTAAAGAGACAGCACGTTTGGTGAGTAAGTTTTTAAACCATGATATCCAAACTATTGTTTTTGCCCGCAGCCGATTAACAACTGAACTATTGACAAGTTATTTGAAGGACTACCTGGTAAAAATTGGCCAAAATCGGGATAAGGTCAGAGGATATCGCGGTGGGTATCTTCCAGATTTACGCAGAGAAATTGAAAAAGGACTAAAGGATGGTATTATTAAAGGTGTAGTCAGTACCAATGCCCTGGAACTCGGGGTAGATATCGGCCAACTGGATGTCTGCTTTATTGCCGGTTATCCCGGTACAATTTCCAGTACCTGGCAACAGGCTGGTCGTGCGGGCAGAAGGTCTCATTCTTCTGTTGCTATCCTGGTTGCCTCCAGTGTACCTTTAGATCAATATATGATAAATGCCCCTGATTATTTTTTCAAGGAAACACCGGAAAGTGCGGTAATTGACCCCAATAATTTAAGTATCTTAATCAGTCATATTAAATGTGCTGCTTTTGAATTACCTTTCAGAAAGGGAGAAAAATTTGGTTCTGAAGATTTGGAGGAAATACTGCAATTTTTGGAAGATAAAAAAATGGTTCATTTTACCCAAGATAAATATCACTGGATGAGTGAAGCCTATCCTGCTGATGAAATTAGTTTACGCAGTGCATCAACCGAAAATTTTGCTATTATTGATACACAAGAGGGAGAGAATAAGGTTATCGGTGAGGTAGATAGGGAAAGTGTCCCGACTACTATTCACGAAGGTGCTATTTATATCCATGAAGGGGAGCAATACACCATTACCAGGTTAGATTATGATGATTACAAGGCATATGCAAAAAAGGTTAATGTAAATTATTACACCGATGCCCAGGTAGAAAGTCATATTAAGGTTCTTGATGTTTTTGAGAAGCAACAAGAGGAGACTGTTAACCATCAATATGGTGAAATAGCCATTACTACTATCTCTACCATGTATAAGAAGGTTAAGTTTTATACCCATGAGAATCTTGGTTATGGTAAGATTAATTTGCCCGCTGAAGAAATGCATACTACTGCTTATTGGCTAATATTGTCAGAGGAAATTCATAGATACTTCAGTGGTAAAATCCAGTCAGGTTTTACTTTTGACCTGGGAGGGGGATTACTGGCATTGTCCAATGTAATGGTAAATGTAGCTCCGTTATTTGTTATGTGTGACCCCAAGGATATTCGTGCCGTTGCTCAAATTCGTTCCCCTTTTACCGATTTGCCGACCCTCTTTATTTATGATAATTATCCGGGAGGAGTTGGTTTCAGTGAGAAAATTTATGAGATTCATGATAAAATTTTAAAAGCAGCCAGGAACCTGATTGAGAATTGTGGCTGTGATGAAGGATGTCCTTCCTGTGTCGGACCAATCAATCAGGTGGGTATGAATGGAAAACAAAGCGCATTATTAATTTTAAGGGAGGCTATTCGCTAAAATGGATTTGAGAGACCGGTTGGAAAAGATAGAGGGTCTGAAAAATAGAGTTCAGCAAATTAGCCACAATCATAGAGAAAGAAAACTTCATATTCCTGAATACGGAAGAGCTGTGTCTATTTCAGAGATATTAGCCGGAAATATGCTTGAAACACCCTATGGTTCCATTTTTTATACTGAAAAAATAATACCTCTGCATACCTCTTTTGGCAATTATTCTCTAGCAAAAGTAAAAGAATATTTTCCAGCCAAAGAGCATGCTTATATTACTAAATCAGATAGTTCTGTTGGTGATATACGGCTAAACCAGGCTCTCTTTTTTGATACGGAGACAACCGGGTTAGCCGGTGGTGCAGGAACCTATATCTTTTTAATGGGTCTGGGTTATTTTACCAGGGAGGCCTTTTGTGTCAGGCAATATTTTATGTCAGATTATCATGAAGAGGAGGCTTTTCTCTGGGCAATTAATCAATTATTCGCTCAGGATTTCAAATTATTGGTATCTTACAATGGAAAATGCTATGATTTTCCTTTAATGCAGACTCGTTTTATAATGTCAAGACTTCCCTTACAATTAAATAATTATCAGCACCTGGATTTATTATTCCCAGCTAGGCGTTTATGGAAGAGAAGATTGAGGGATTGCTCATTATCAAATATTGAAAGAAGAATATTAAATATTAGCAGGAACGAAGATATACCTGGTTATTTAATTCCCCATGTCTATTTTCGTTACCTGCAGGACAAAGATGCTCGTTCTCTTAAACCTATTTTTTCTCATAACTTACAGGATATTATTTCATTGGTGATTCTTGCAGCCAAGATTGGCCAGGTACTACGAGAGCCCTTCCATGCCAGTAGAGGTAATAATGGGATAGACCTATATAGTATAGGAAGAATCTATGAAATAAATAAGGATTATGAATACAGCAGCAGGTGTTATGAAGAGGCATTGAATTGTGATTTAACAGACGAGGACTCATTAGAAATACTGAGATTATGTTCTTATGCTTATAAAAAACAGGGAAATTGGCAACGGGCGGAAAGAGCCTGGCGAGATATTATTTCTTTCAGTAATGAGTTTATTCTTTTTCCTTATGAGGAACTGGCAAAATATTACGAGCATCGATTAAAGGATTATTCCAGGGCAATTAATGTTGTGGAAGACGCTCTCACGCGTCTGGAACAAGAAAATTTAGACCTTGAAAATAAGGGTAGATGGATGCAGGAATTAAATTACCGCCTGGAAAGAATTATACGAAAAAGCAATGCCTGTAATCAAAATTCCTCGGGAATATAATAGTATTATAAAATAAAAATAAAATAATATTTATTGGACTAGTTTTGAAGAAAAAAGAAGTTGAAACTACAAAAAATAGTTATACTATCAAGCAGTGGCCTCAATTTGAGCGCCCTCGAGAAAGATTGATACATCATGGTGCCGAGTATTTAGCAGATGCAGAATTGTTGGCCATTATTTTGGTCAAGGGACATTCTGGCAAGTCATCTGTGGAGTTGGCAAGAAGTTTACTGGCAAAATATGGCAGCCTCAGAAAGTTAATGAATATTCCCTATTCGGAAATGAAGGAAGTTCATGGAATAGGAAGGGCAAAGTATTCTCAGATTAAAGCGGCTTTGGAAATTGGTGTTCGTTTATCACAGGAAAAGATGTTCCCCGGTAAAAGAATCCAAAAGGCTCAGGATGTAGTAGATTATTATTATGCCGAAATGCGTGATAAGAAAAAAGAGCTTTTTCATATTCTTCTTTTGGATGTACGCTATCAAATTATAAGAGATGTCCTTATTTCTATGGGTAGTCTGACAGAAACAACAGTACATCCGAGAGAGGTATTAAAAGAGGTAATCAAAGAATCTGCAGCAGCAGTAATTTTTCTTCATAATCATCCCAGCGGTAACCCTCAGCCCAGCAAACAGGACCTAGAGTTGACCGATAGGTTATGTAAATCCTGTCATATGATGGGAGTAAAGGTGCTTGATCATATAGTTATTGGAGAAGATAATTTTTATAGCTTTGCACAAATGGGCCAGATAACAGCAGAATGATTTTTGAAAAATATAAAAACAGAGGTGACTTAAAATGAAAAAAAATGACATGAAATATTGTCCAAAGTGTGCTCAACGGCTGGGAAAGAGAATAATACAGAATAAGGAAAGAATATACTGTAGCCATTGTGATACAATTTTCTATGATAATCCCTTACCTACTGTGGCAGTTGTGGCTAGAAATGAGAAAGGACAGCTATTGTTAGTAAAACGGGGAGTAGAACCTAAAAAAGGTTTTTGGGCACTACCAGGAGGATTTATGGATAGCGGAGAATCAGTAACACAGGCATTATTGAGAGAAATGCAAGAAGAAACTGGCTTAAAAGGGGTTGTGAAAAATTTTATCGGAATTTATAATCATGAAAGTGAAATGTATGGCTATGTTATAATTATTATTTATGAAGTTAAGTTAACAGGAGGGGCATTAAAAGCAGGAGATGATGCTCAAGCAGCAGAATTTTTCGAGGAAAAAAATTTACCTTCTTTGGCATTCTCTTTTCAGGAAAGAGCGGTGGAAAAGGCAGTAGGTTATTCTCTGTTTGAAAACAGAACAAGTACAAAGGAACAAGAGGTGTATTTTAATGAAAGAAGTAAAAATTTTTAAGAAAAATGATTTAAAGGCAAAACAGGTATTAAAGAGTTCACAATTGAGGGCAGTTGCAAATGAACATGTGATGATAACTCTATTTGATTTTGGTCCTGATGATGAGGTAATGCCCAATCATCATCACCCACATGAACAAATCAGTTATATTTTAAAAGGGTCTGTAAAAATGATAGCCGGCGGTAAAAGCCAGGTACTGGATGCAGGACAGGGTGCAGTAATACCGCCGAATGTTGAACATGAGGTAATTGCACTGGAAAAAGATAGTCAAGTATTGGATGTTTTTTATCCTCTTAGGGAAGATTACCTGTCCTGAGGTAGTTGGAATATATACAAGGAAGGTTATATGAAAGTTATTGCTATTGATTATGATGGGGTAATTGTAGATAGTGTTATGGATTCTCTTTTTGTTAGTCATAATGCTTATTTGAATGTATATGGAAGTGCCAATAAAAAAAATTTTGGCGGAGAATTATTTACCTTTAAGAACTGGTCAACAATTAAGGAAAAATATAAAAAAGAAATTGAATATTATCGTTCGCTCAGGCCATATATACGAGGAGCTAGCGACTATGGCTTAATCCAGAAATTAATGGAAGAGGGCAAGTATATAAAGAGTCAGCAGGAATTTGATGAATACAGGCAGACAGTTGATTTTGATTTTCAAAAATTCCATGATGCCTTTTACCAGGCAAGAAGAGATGCACAACGGGAAAGTTTTGAGGGATGGCTTAGTCTGTCTCCACCTTATGAAGAGTTTCTTAAGGGGATACGCAGATTTGTCCAGGAAGGGATTAAAGTAATGGTTGCTACTTCTAATCGACGGGAATATATTGCCCGTGCTTTTCCTCCAAAATATTATGATATACCGATTGATGCTGATGATATCCTGGATTTTAGCTTTGGAGAAGACAAGTCAAGCCAGATGCACTATATCTGCGATAAATATAGTGTTGATTATAGGGATATATATTTTGTTGACGATCAATTAGCCCATTTGGAACAAACCAGAAAATTAGGAATCCACGTTTTCCTGGTCGGTTGGAGCTATGCTACCGAACAACAGAAAAAAATAGCCGGAGAAGAAGGGATTCCGGTTATTGAAAGAGAAGAAGACTTTTATTTAACCATGAAAAACCACCTTTTTAGAAGTGGTAATGTAAAATAAACGAACCTCCCCCTACAAAGGGGAGGAGATGAGACAGGTTTATCCTTTCTCATACTTCCCTCTCCCCTCGGGGGAGAGGGTTAGGGTGAGGGGGAGTAAATAAAAGATATGTTCTTTGCTCTATATTAAAAGAGCATTTAATTAAAAAATAAACAGGAGGAGTATTTTATGAAAGTAACAGATTATCATGAGGTAACATTAGAAGCAGTAGAAATGGAAGAGGCAAAAGACGTGAAGGTTAGATGGCTTATTTCAGACAAAGATAAGGCGAAAAATTTTGCCATGCGATTATTTGAGGTCGAGCCTGGTGGACATACACCTTATCATACCCATGATTGGGAACACGAAGTATTTGTATTGGAAGGTGAAGGAGAAGTCAAAGTAGATGAACAGACATTCTCAATAAAAAAAGATAGTGTAGTGTTTGTTGAGCCTAACCAAAAACATGGTTTTACAAATACCGGAAATAGCTTATTGAAATTTCTTTGTTTGATTCCTTATAAATAGTCATTTTTTGTAAAAAATTTTTGAATTTGATGCGGAGTAAAATATGAAAATACTGGCAGTTGATTTTGACGGAGTGATAAGTGATAGTGCACTTAAATCATTATTTGTCAGCCATAATGCCTATTGTCGTCATTTTGGCCCAAATGTAAAAAAGAATTTTGGTGGTGAATGCTTTACCTATGAAAATTGGGAGAGAATGAAGAAAGAATATAATCAAGAAATGGAGAAATACCGTCAACTTCGTTCCTATATTGAGCTTTCCTGTGATTTTTTTGTGATGATTAAGATTATTGAAGATAAGATTGAAGTAAAGAACCAGCAGGAATTTAGAGAAGTCCGCAATCAATTGAATTTTGATTATCAGTTTTTTCATGATTTATTTTTTCAGGAAAAAGAGAGATGGCAAAATAAAGATTTTAAAAAGTGGTTTACCCTTTCTCCAGTTTTTGAAAATGTAACTGCAGGAATTAAAAAATTTATGGAGGAGGGAAAGAAGGTAGTTATTGCTACCTCTAACCTGGGTAAGGCTATCCACCCCGCTTTTCACCCGGATTACCTGGGTTTTTCTATTGACCTAAAGGATATCTTTGATAAAAATTACGGGAAAGATAAATCTGACCATATGAAGGCAATTGCCGAACAATATGATGTTGAATTCCATAATATTTATTTTATAGATGACCAGTTAAGCTATTTAGGGGAAACACAATTATTAGGAGTAAACGTTTTTTTGGCTGGCTGGGGATATTGTACCGAAGAACATAAAAAGATTGCTAGCGAAAAAAATATGCAAGTAATAGAAGAAGAAAAAGATTTTTATCCTACTATGAAGCAATTTTTAGATTGATTTATATTTCTATAATCATAGTAGAAGATAAGAATAATTTGATAATTTTTTAGAAGGAAGGGAGTAAAAAATGTATTCTGATTTAAATCCGAGTAAAAGAATATTAATGGGACCCGGTCCCAGTGATGTTCATCCCAGGGTGCTAAAGGCAATGTCCACACCGTTATTAGGGCATCTGGATCCCGAATTTTTAGAGATTATGAATGAAACCAGGCAAATGTTGAAAGAGGTATTCCAGACGAAAAATGAGCTTACTATTGCATTATCAGGTACCGGAAGTGCCGGAATGGAGGCAGCTCTCGTTAACATGCTGGAACCAGGTGACAAGGCGCTAATATGTATTAATGGCTTATTTGCAGAGAGAATGGCTGATATTGCAAAACGCTGCGGAGCAGAACCGGTTTTGCTGCAGGCTGAATGGGGCAATATAGTAGAACCTCAGCAGGTCAAAAAAGCCCTGGAAGAGAATGGCAATATTAAATTATTGGCCATTGTCCATGCTGAAACCTCAACCGGGGTGCGTCAACCCCTCGAGGAAATATCAAGGCTTGCCAAAGAAGCTGGAGCATTATTTGTGGTCGATGCAGTTACCTCTTTAGCGGGTATTCCCCTGGAGGTTGATAACTGGGGTATCGATGTAGTGTACAGTGGAACTCAAAAATGTTTGAGCTGTCCTCCAGGTCTGTCACCAGTTTCTTTTAGCGAAACAGCAACCAAAGCTATTGCCAGGAGGAATACAGCTATCCGCAGTTGGTATTTAGATGTCCAGATGCTTCAGAGTTATTGGGGTAAGGAAAGATTTTATCATCACACTGCTCCCATTAATATGATTTATGCCTTAAGGGAGGCCTTGCGCCTGGTGTTAGAGGAAGGACTAAAAGAACGCTTTGATAGGCATCAATTGCATTCAAGAGCGCTTGTAGCAGGTCTGGAGGCAATGGACTTAAAAATGGTAGCACCTGCTAAGTACCGCCTGCCTGAGTTAAATGCAGTCTATATTCCCGAAGGGATTGATGATGCAACAGTTAGAAAGGCATTGTTGAATGAATATGGAATTGAAATCGGCGGAGGTCTGGGGAAATTTAAAGGCAAAGCCTGGCGTATTGGTTTGATGGGATATTCCTGCTCTAAGGCTAATGTAATGTTATTCTTGGCAGCACTGGAAAATATCTTGAAAAACATGGGCTATAAAGTTAGTGAACATGGTATTTCGGCTGCAAATGAAGTATACAATAAAGAAGTTTAAAATCTTTAAATAGATAAAATTGCTTTAACTAATAATTGCTAGATAAATTTAAGAGAGAGCACGATAGTTGTGCTCTCTCTTTTATTTAACCATAAAAAACTACCTTCTAAGAAGGTGGTAATGGTTAAATAAAAGGTTTTACCATAAAAAGATTAAGATAAGCTAGATGACAATTTTTCACCTGAAGTCCAAAGTTGGAAGTCATATCACTTAGAAATATTATAGCTAAAGTA
>LDZT01011150.1_pt1 | contig 17896 bp, 23 predicted proteins | sample 615521 | NCBI WGS metagenome assembly LDZT01 (sample SAMN03408292, study PRJNA278302) | terrestrial metagenome | isolation source: oil reservoir sample SB1 | place: USA: Alaska, North Slope, Schrader Bluff formation | collected 2011-09
GGCAGAATCCGGCCGGTGTGGTAGGCTGTTTTAGACGGTCTTTACCCCGGGCGCATCGTGCGTCCCTTGCAACCCCGGGGATGACCGGTACCGGTGAGTTCGGCCCAACGCTCGCACGGGTCCGATCTCCGCCTGCCGCTGCAATCGTGGTGAAGACCAAAAAGAGAAAGGCGGTAATGAGAGCGATCGGCCGGGCAATCCTCAGGCCTTTGCCCGGAAGAGAGCACGGGCAAGCCGATCGACGAAGCTCTCCCGGAGTTCGGGCGTCTCCTCCTCGACATACTCGATGCCGGCTACATCGGCAGAGATGCGCTTAAATGCCTTCGATGCCCCGGATGTCGGATACTTCACCACGATCGGCGACCTTCCGGCAGACGCGCGCCGGACGTTGGGGTCTTCCGGTATGACCCCGAGCACCCGGACCCCGAGGAGTTTCTCCATCTGTGCGCGGTTGAACTCGTCCCCACTACCGACAACCCGGTTGATGATCGCCCCTTCGATGTGGCCGCCGACCGTCTCGGTCAGGATCTTTGTCTTTAAGGCGTCGACGATCGAGGAGATCTCTGGGTTTACGACAAGGATCACCCCGTCGGCAACAGTCAGGGGGATGACGCCGTCCTTGCTGATCCCCGCAGGAGCATCCAGGATCAGGATGTCGAACTCGCTCACGAGGTCTGCCATGATATCCTTGAGTCGATCCGGGTTCGATTGCTGGAAACCCTGTAACGAGAGCCCGCACGGGACAACCTTGACGCCGAACGGCCCATCGTAGATGGCATCCCTGACGCGGGCTTTGCCTGCCAGCACCTCGTGCAGGGTCACCGGCAGGTTCTCAAGCCCGAGAATGAGCCCGAGATTCGCCATTCCGACGTCGACATCCAGAATACATGTCTTCTTTCCATATTGAGCAAGCATCGGCCCCAGATTTGCTGTGACCGTTGTTTTGCCGGTCCCGCCTTTACCGGACGCAATCGTGTATACTTTTACCATGTAATCACTCGTTGTCCTGATTGTTCCGGCCTTACACCCAGTGCTGCAGGGTGTCCTGGATATCCTGTTCAAGTGTGCTCATCTGTTCAGCAGAGAGATGCTCAGAAAGGTGGGCGATGCCGACCACCGTCTCCCCGTGGTGGGGGACTCCGAGGAGTTCAACTCCGGCCTCGTCATGCAACTTCCCCTGCGTGTAGAGATAACTGTACCGCGCGGCCTCGTCCTCGGCGCCGGGCCTCGTCGAGCCGATCAGGAGGCCGTCGACGGTCGCCAGCGTGAAGGACGAAAGACCATATCTCTCGCTGATTGCATTGAGAGACTCCTCCAGACTTCCTGTACTCCGGGGATCGATATCGCTGAGGGGGAGGGGCATGGACCCGGTGGGGTCCGAAGGCTCCTCCGGCGTTGCTGGAGCCCGTGGGGAAGCGGGCCTGTTGAGAGTCCGACGAATCTCCGCAAGGTAATACGCGGTACTGGCAAAGCCGGCTACCACCGCTATTGTGAGGATGATGAGTAAAAACTGGATGATGCCTGTCGAGTCCATTCTGTTGTCCACTCCTGCATCTGTTACGTTTCTTTGTCCTGGATGAGATGATCGAGATGGATCCTCCGGAGCATATTCTTGCAGTTTACCCTGAAACTGCTGATCAGTTGATCGACGTCCATCTCTTCCATGTTCTGGACGAGCGTGTCAATCTCGTCGCTTCCTGATTGGGACGCCTCGGCCGTCTCCTTCACGGATTTGACTCCCGGCATGGGAATATGGTGTACCCCGGCAGGCTGCTCTTGCCGGCGCTTCGGCGAGGCTACCGCAATGGCCTTCTTCGGCGTCGCGGACGGCCTCGTCCCTCCCGGAGTGGCCTTACCCGGCGACGGTCTTCCCTGTCCTGCGGGATCGCCGGTCGTACATGGTCGGTTGAACTCCAGGGCGAGGCGGACCTGTTCAGGCGTCAGAAGGTTCAACTCTGCTGCCACTTCGTTCTCTTCGCCCTTCAACATCGCATCCAGCACGTGCTGCCCCTTCAAGTCCCCCTGCTCGGCAAGCACCACCTGACCTTCGTTCAGCACCAGGGTAGCACTCTCGCTGCCAAGGACGATCGTGCAGATCCCGGTGAACTGTGTTGAGCCCATCTCTTCTATCAAGGCACGGGATGTCGTGGACTTGAGAAGGCGATGGAACCGACCGCGTGGCAGTTGCATTCAGACAACTTTAGTTCTGTAGTATGAAATAAATCTTGCCATTTATATCTTTGAAGATAAGGCCGATACGCAGAGATCCGGATGCTCCAGTGACGCGCCTTCAGAAGATACTCGCGGACTCCCCGGTCCATTCCTGCAAGAATCTCAGGATCACCTGCCCGGCAACCCGGATCCCCTCTTCGACCGCCGGGTCTATCTCCTGACTGAATGCCTGGATCTCGCCTGCTTCAATTCCGACGGTCACGATATCCGAAGCATATCCGAGTTCGCGGGCTATCGTTACCACCTCCCCAATCCCGATATCGTGGAGCGCATATGCCGGGAGATCCCAGGATGGCGGCGTTTCAAACGCGAGGACGTCGCCGATACGGTCGCCGATACCCACCATCGCATCGACGATCACCACCTTCTCGTATCCTTCCATCAGCGGGATCAGGCCAAAACCCCCGGTGCCGCCGTCGATCACGTCGACGTCCGGGAACTTCCCTTCGAAGAGCCGCATCGTCAGAATCCCCGCCCCGTCGTTTCCCATGAGGGGGTTGCCGCACCCGATGATACAGACCCGGTTCTTTTGCATGGTATTCTTCACTATCGATTATATCCGGCAAGGTACAAAATGGTACTGAAATTCCTGTCAGCCCCGGGAGCGGGATGTGAGACGTATGATCCAGATCGTACCAAAACCGACCGATACGCCGGACGACAACTCGACCGGCGCTGTTATACGGGAGCTGGAGAGAGCCGATGCCCGATACGGGGTCCTTGACCTCGGTGCAATCGACCCCCTCGACTCCGGGCTTGAGAATGAACTCGTATGGGTCTGCGGGATGCGGCAGGACGGGCATCAGTTCGAGACCTTAAACGTGCTCTCGCTCCATAACCGGGTGATCAATACCCCCGCGAGCATCGTTGCCTGTGCATCCAAAGTGATGACGTCCGCTCTCCTTCTACGGAATGGAGTGCGGACACCGGAGACGGGCTACATGCGATCGGAGGCGCAGGCACGGGATTTTCTTATGCGGCACGGAAAGATCGTCTATAAGCCGCTCTACGGGTACGACGGAAACGGTATCCGGCTGGTGACGGACCCCGACGACCTCGGGCCGGGACCCTGGTACCTGCAGGAGTACGTGCCAAATGACCGGGACTTTCGTGTCTTCGTCCTTGGCGGGGAGGCCGTCGGCGCGATAACCCGGGTATCCGATACGCTGATGCACAACATCCACCAGGGCGGGATCGGTATGCCGGTCCCGATCGACGAGGAGATGCGCGCCATCACCGAGGCGTCGGCATCGGCGGTCGGGATCGACTACTGCGGCGTCGATCTCCTCCGGGACCGGGAAGGCTACACGGTCCTTGAGGTGAACGGGACGCCGAACTGGCACTGCATGGCGGCACCCATCCCGAAGCTGCTCGCTACGTACCTCATCGAACGTGAACGCGAGATGCGTGCCTGAGGAGAGGATCGAAGGGGCTTAGGCCCCCGGTGTCGTATTGAAGGGTGAGACGTGGATATCGGGCGTTCTCAATCGAGATACTCGATCTCTTTTAAGGTCTTCTCTGCAAGTTCCTTCATCCGGGCTGAGATCCGGCCCGATGACGAGAACTCTACATCTTTCATGGCATTCGCCAGTTCCGTTCCGAGCACGAATATAGCATATTTATGCTCCATTTTGCTCTTATGCACCTGAGAAGGGTCTATCTTCAGCGCGTAATACTGCGAGAATTTCAACTCCGGGTTCTGCATTTCAAAAAAGTCTTTAATCTCAGTGAGAATCCCATGTAAGGCTATTAACTCTTCTTTGTGCATATTCTCTCCCAGAGATAAAAATGGTGGATGTAAATATATATAAATTTGCACCCTCGATAGCCTTCACCCGATCTTTATGAGTCTGATGGACAGGGGGCGCTTTATAATCCCCTTAAAGTCCCGGGCAGCTACGAACTCGAGATCCCTTCCCCCGATCTGATCGAGGAGTTTCTGGTCGATGATGCGATCGACGACAAGCCCTTCAACATCGCCGTTCAGGTTCTGGAGTGCGCCCTCGACATCGGTAGCGTTCGATTCTAAGAGGACGGTATAATCCGGGGAGAGGAACCGTGCAATATTTCTATTCCGGACATCGGCCATGTGCTCGCCGAGCGTCGAGGGCGGTTTCTGGCTCCTCTCTCTCTGCTGCTCTGGCGGCTGCTCGTCTTCCGTTGCCGCGTATGCACCGGCAGGGATCCGCTCCACTCCCTCCTCGTCGGGGGTATGGTCGGTGATCACCTCCGCGGGCACTTTGTTCCGGAGCGCCTTGACGATCTCCTTGCGGCTCATCTCCTCGACGCTCTTTCCCCGCGGGCTGTATGCCACGAAGTCGATCTCGGCGACCTGCAGGAGTTCGCGGAGGATCAGTTCCCCGCCCCGGTCCCCGTCGAGGAGGGTCGTCGCGGTCTTCTGCGAGCAGAGGTCGATGATGATGCGCGGGACGTTGGTCCCCTCGACTGCAACCGCGTTCTTGATCCCGTAGCGCAGCAGGTTGATGACGTCGGCCCGTCCTTCTACGATGATGATGGCGTCGGAGGCCATGACGTTCGGACCGGCATGCACCCGCTCTTCACCGAGGTACTCGAGTTTCTCTATCCTGATGACTTCCCTGACCTCGTCGAGCAGATCGTCGCTGTTTATAGCGCCTTCATCGAAATCCTCGAGGAGAAGTTCTTTAGCGCGCTCGACGATCTTGCGCCGTTTGGTCACCCGGATATCCTCGATGCGGTCGACCTTCACCCGGGCCGTGCACGGTCCGACCCGGTCGATCGTCTCGAGCGATGATGCCAGGAGCGCGGTCTCCGCCCGGTCGAGCGAGGACGAGATGAGTATTTCGCCTTTTGTCTCTCCCCGTTTCGTGGTTATCTGAACGTCTATCCTGCCGACACGACCTGTTCTCTGTAAATCACGCAGGTCGAGGTCTTCGCCGAGCAAACCCTCGGTCTGACCGAAGATGGCACCCACTACGTCGGGCTTATCGACCACCCCCTCGATCTGCAGAGTAAGATGAATGAGGTACTTTGTAGTTTCTGGTGAATACATGGAGTCTCCTCCTTGAAGGTAAATCTGATCGCCGTATGCCACGCAGGTATTCATGCGCGCGGGCATAGGGGTCAATTATATATCTAGGGTGCAATTACTTAAATCAGATGGGGGTTTAAACGCAAGATTTTTTAAAGCGGAAATCCAAGAAACAGGCCTCACGAAGGGCGCATTTGAATATATCTCACAGTATAGTTCTCCCGTGATGAAAGCCGTTTCGTCACGGTGCTCCTGGTTCGTTCATCCGTACCGGGTCAGGCACCGGCGGCCTTCAGGCATGCGACCACATTGGACTTCGATATATCGACGATCGCCACGGTCTTTGAGGATGACGTGTGTCCGGCGATGATGCTCACGTCGGCGCGAGGTATGCGAAACGTCTCTGCGAGGAGGTCGATAATGGCGCGGTTCGCCTTCCCGCCGACGGCAGGGGCCGTCACCTGGCATCGAATACTCTTCCGCCACTCGTTGTAGCCTGCCGGAAAGACAGACCGTTTTGCGCCTGCGGTTACGTCAAGCGCTATCACCACTCCGTGCGCGGTTTCGACGACGGCGTCGAGATAGGGTTCCATAAGAAAAGGCCTCGTAAAGGGATGTCGCCCGGCACTAACGATCGATGCTCACAGGCGGCTGCTGCCGATCCTCACCCGATCGTACCCATATGCCAGGCGTGCCTGTCGCGCACCTGGGTTGTCCCGCGGATCATATAAATATCCTTGCCCGGGATACCAAGCCGCACACGCCTCCCGGTAATCGCCGCAGGCGTAGGCCCGCTTCCCCCCGATGACCACCTCTTTTGGGAAGACTGCATCGAGCCCCTCGAACGGCGACCAGCCGCACTTTGCGTGGAGGCGCGAGGCGTCGATGCGGGTGACTTCGTCCGGGTAGAGGGCATAGTCCGCCCGGTCGCCCGGCTCGAACCCTGCGCGCGGGATGCCGAGGATGGCGGCAGGCTTCCACGACGTCTTCTCCCAGCAGGACCAGAGACCGCGCCGGGTCTCCTCGTCCCTGATCGGGGGGTTCACCCGGGCCCGGGTGTCATCCTCCTCGAACATACCCTGCGCGAGGAAGAGGTGGTGCGGCGTCGCCTCCACCGTGCCGCGTGCGGCCTCGACCGAGGCGGCGGTGCTGAGGTGGCAGCGTGGCAAGCCCCCCGAGGGCATGGATGCGGGCAAAGAGTTCCTTGAGGGTATCCGGGTCGAGTCCCTCGCCGTAACTCGACGGTGCCGCGAAGGTCTCGCCAAAGGCCATCGCGCCGGCATCGTACATGCCCGGGAGGTCGGCGCCCGGCACGACGCCTGCGTTCACACCAAACCCGCAGACGGCATGCTCCTCCGCCTCGCGGACACGGGCCCGGAGGAGTCCGGGCGTGGTGATCGGGGGGACGGTGTTTGGCTGGTCGACGACCACCGTCACCCCGCCGGCGACCGCGCTCATGGTGCCCGTCCGCCAGTCCTCCTTCTCTGCCTGCATGCCTCCCCGCATGTGGACGTGCATATCGACCGCTCCCGGAAGACAGGTGAGCCTGCTGCAGTCGATCGTCTCATCGGCACGCACCGCTGCCCCGACGTGCCGGACGACACCCCCGGCGATGACGATGTCGGCGCGCCGTCCCGTCGGGAGCATCACGTTCCGGAGCACGAGATCGGCGGTCACCTGCAGCACGCCTCCAGGTCGTCCCGGTTCGCGTAGTGCACCTCGACCATGTACGCCGGGTGGTAACGCGTCTTTGATTCGCGGAGACCGGGCACGCCCATGTCGCACTCCCGGTTGACGTAGCGGTAGCGGTCCCGGAGCCCCGCCGCCGTCTCGGTCGTGATCACCTTGTAGATGCTCGGGTAGGTCTCGGGGAGCGCCTTTTCGAAGTGGACGACCGCCATATCCGCGTTGACCCGCCCGACGATCGATATCGCGCCGATGGTTCCGCCTATCCTGACTATCCACCCCTCAAGCCCGATAGCGAAGAAGTGGTTCACGGCGAAGAGGATGGCTTCTTTTTCGGCCGCGAGGATGGGCTCGGAGTCGCAGTCCCGCCACTCGCACCAGACGACCAGGAACTCCCAGGCATACTCCCGCCCAAACCGGTTAACCTGGCGTCGGATGGTGGCATAGCCCTTCCCGGCGAGGTCGGCGAGGGCTTCGGTCCGGTAGATGTAGTCGAAGAAGTCCTGGTTTTCGTGCAGGGGAAGGGCCGGGTAGAGTTCCCGGATCAGCGCTTCATTTACCGGGTCGAGGACCCACAGGGGTTTGTCGCCGCCCTCCCTCACCGCGAGATCGATGACGTCCTCGACCAGGCCCGGGTTTTTTGGGCCGATCGGCATCCGGAACGACGTGACATTATTGATGGTGCTTGAGAGGATGATCGACCCTTCGACTTTTGCAAACCGGTAATCTGCATAATGGTTCCAGCAGATCATGTTCGCAAACGTGTTGTCGCTGTGCACCTGGGGGTACTGCCGGTAGTGCTCCAGAAAGAGGTCGCGATCGTCTAACCTCACGGGGTTAAAGTCAGCAAATTTCAGCATGTCTCACCAGTCTTTCGGATACCACCGCATGGGTATGTGTCCCTCCATTCTCCGGAACCCAAGCGCGGTGTAGAACGTTTCAGTCCCGGGTTCGGCGACAAGGGCGACCCAGGCGACACCTGCAGAGGTACAATAATCCAGCAGCGCTGATAAGATCATCGTTCCGACGCCCCTGCCCCGGTGCCCGGGGAGGAATGAGGCCGCCGAGGCTGGCAGGGTTCCATTTCTCGTTCCACCAGCCCCCCGCCCGGTAGAGGTCGGCGATCGTCTCTACGTCCCAGACATCCACCAGGCGCACCTCGATGTCTGCTTCTTCCATCATTCACGCCTCTCCATAAGACTGCATAACAGCGATGTATAAATCAGCAGGATCGAGGGCAGATGTAAAAAGGTATGGTCGTCTCCTAGCAGACACGCGGGACCGGGTCGCCGATCGGCGGTTCGATGAACCGCTCTCCGCCGATAACGGTCCGCATTATCACGTTGGAGCCTTCAACGACTTCGCCGACGATCGCGGCGTCCTGTCCGTAGGGATGCGACCGGAGTGCCGCGAGGACGGCCTCAGCATCGGTGGGTGCGACCCCCATGATGACTTTGCCCTCGTTTGCCACCTCGAGCGGGTCGAGGCCGAGCATACCGGCGGCGCTCCGGACGTTCGCCCGGAAGGGGAGGGCCGGGCCATGATGGCGATGCCGTGGTCGCCGATGGTGCCGCTGACGATGATTTTGTCCCCGACCAGAAGGCCGTTGTCCCGCACCACCCGCTCGGCGACGCCGATGCCGGCGGTGTTGATGACGATGGTGTCAAGCGCGCTTCGCTCGAGGACCTTGGTGTCACCCGTGACGAGGTTTGCCCCGCACTCGCCGAGTGCCGTATCCATCGACGCGACGATCCGCTCGAGGTCGGCAACCTCGAAACCTTCGGGGATGACCATGCCGCACGAGAGGGCGATCGGCCGCCCGCCCATCATCGCAAGGTCGTTGATGGTCCCGCAGATTGCGATACGCCCGATATCTCCGCCGGGAAAGAAGATCGGCGAGACTACGTGGTTGTCGGTCGTAAAAACGATGTTCTGGCCGTTCAAGGGGATGACCGCGCCGTCGTCAAGCGACTCGAGCCCTATCCCCCCGGCGTTGTTGTGCTTGAGGTTGGTGAGGACGCGCAAGAGCTCGCCCATCACCTCGCCGCCGGCACCGTGCATGAGGTTGACTTTCATTCTTCGTCCACTTCTATCTCGATGTTTGTGACTGCGATCTCCATTCCTGCAACGATCTCCGGGAGTTTCCCGCACTGCGGGCATACGAACCGCTCGTTTCCCTCATAGCCGCAGGAACAGCGGCTGCGCGCCTCGACGTCCCGGCACGAGAGCCGGGCGTTCGAAAAGAGCGGGTCGTCCTCGATGATGATCTTGAAGAGAAACTCCACCTGCTCGGGGTTCACCATAGCCATCTTGCCGACGTCCACGGAGACGCATGTTATCTCTTTTGCGCCGTTATCAAGCGCGGCCCGGCGGGCGGTCGTGTAGATGTCGTAGGCGATGCTGTACTCGTGCATCACTCCTCCGACATCGCAGCGTAGACCTGCCTGAAGACCTCGCGGGTCTCAAGCCCCTCCTCTCTGCTGAGACGCTGGATGGCGAACCCGACGTGGACGAGCACGAACTCCCCGACTTTCACGTCCACGAGGTCGAGCCTGACCTCCTGTTGCAGGTCTCCGAAGTCGACGACGCCGATGTTGCCCTCTTTGATCTCCAGTACCTCAGCAGGCATTGCAATGCACATGACCTCTCTTCCTCTCCTGTTATTTTGTCCGGGTGTCAAAAAAGGTTGACCTTACTGCACGGGGGCCCGGGAGAGGAGCCGTTTTTGCCTGCGTTCACTCCCGGGTTTCCCGTATCCTGGTACTATATCTCGATCCGGAAGCGTAAAAAAGGTATGTTCGTCTCCGGTTCCGGCTCCCGCAGGGGCCGGGGGAGGGGGATGGCGGGGTGCGCAAAACCCGTTTCCCGCCACTAGACCGTCTTACGAAAAGTCGCCTCGACCTCGGCCCGGGGGAGGTCCCTGCCCCTCACCCGCATCTGCCAGCGGCATGTCCGGACCGAGACCGGGACGAGGGGTGCGAAGAGTTCCGCCGTCTCGTCTTCGGTGAAGTAGTGGGTGATGATGCCGTCGCCCCTCTGGAAGGTCTGCTGCTCCGTTTCCGCTCCTTTCCCGGCGCGCATATCCTCGACGGAGAACCCCCGGAAGAAGGCCGCGCCGCCGGGCCTGAGCACCCGGCAGACCTCGGATGCCACGGCCTTCCGGCCCGGGCCGGGCAGGTGGCCGGTGATGTGGACCAGGAAGACCGCATCGAAAGATGCCTTGCAAAACGGCAGGCAGCGGGCGTCGGCAACGGTGAGGCATGCCGCCGCCGTCCCCGGGTGCCGCCGGGCGAGGGCGACGGCATGGGGAGAGACGTCGACCGCGGTCACGCGCGCCGACCGCCGAAGAAGGGCCGCGAGGGTCTTGCCGTTCCCGCAGCCGAGTTCCAGGACAGCGGCATTTGCCGGAAGGTCCGGGAGCGGCGCCGGCGCTCCGCCCCAGAGATCTCCCCGCCTCCGGTAGTCGTCGTCCCAGGCAGATGAATGGGCAGTCACGCCTCAGAGGTCGGTACCGGCGGAGGATAATGGTTCGCGCTGTTGGGGCGGGGGGAGTGACGAAGGTCCCGATACCCTTCGCATCCGCGCGCCGTTCCGGCAGGGCGTCCGGAAACCTCCTCTAACTGCAGCCGGAATCTCGATCTCTCCTTAGAAAGGTTCCGGAGCGCCGGCCTCCGGGGAAGGTTTTTGTCCTGGAACGGGGAGATGTACAACCATTGTGGACCTCCCGGATGCCGTTGCAATGATACTGGCCCTCCTGACCTTCACGGCCATCCTGTTCAGCCCCTCCCCGGCACCACCGGAGGCCGCCGGCTCAGGCACACCCGATGGCGGGCAGCCGGCCGCCGCCCGGAACATCTCCTGTCTCCTCGGCGGGGCTCTGGAGCGGCTCCAGAGCGGTCATCCCCTGAACCTCACCCCCGGGCCCCTGCCGGGGACGGCAGGCTCTCCCACCCTCCCGGACGAGAACGAGACGTCTGAGAACAGCACGGTGCCCGTCCCGGACTACGACGATGACGAACTGGTCCGGCTGGTCGAAGAGAACAGCGTATCGCTCATGCTGCTCTCCGTGCAGAACACCTACGCCCTCTACGCCTGGGACGAGCAGCTGGCAAAGGAGAGCGGCGCAACGCTCCAGGCATTTGCAATAGGTCTTTTGAAGGATTCAACGGCGCTGGATGTCTCAGGCGAAGTTTCTCCCTGCCCCGGTTATACGCCGGGTCCGCATCCGGGGAAGAACTGGCGCTCCTGCAGCGATACATCTACGAGGACCGGAGCCGTGCAAACGAGATCTCCCTGATACTGGAGTCGGCGAGGAGCACCGGTCTCTTCTACTTCGTCGATGGGAGTGGAAAAGTGGTTGCGGCAGAACCCGGGAGGATGTTCCTGCTCGTTGAGGTGAAAGTTACGAACCTGGCCCATAAAAGCGAGAACAGGATGTATACCATACGGACCCCGGCCCCTCGCGATTTTACTCTCCGGTATCGTGGGACATCCTACTCCCCGATAACGCTGGCACCCGGGACGTCGCTCGGGGAGCCGTATGCTGCGGCGACGCTGGGCCGGTACGAGGTGAAAACAGGATACATCGTCTTTGATGTTCCCGAGGCGCTCACTCTGGGTGAATGCTCTATCCAGGTGAGCCTCGGGGATGGTTCTCCTGTCTGGGCACTCGGGAAGACATTGTAGCCGGTTCCGTCCGCCGGCATGCTGTGATCCCGGCATTCCGGGGTGGTGCCGTGCTGGTCTGCCGGCCCTATCGCAACGAATATCCTTTTGTGCGCGATACGTTTACGACAATGAGGGGCTCTCGCATAGGGGTACTGCTGGTAATCGGCTTTATCGGAGTGATTCTCTCCGGCATTCTCCTCTTCCCGGGAGCATGGGCAACGTTCTCTCCCGCTTTGCCGGAAGAGGAGGGCGGCGCTCCCGTGAACGCATCTTCCCCCGGTCTGGTGCCGGGAAACGATACGGCCCTTCTCTCAGAACCCCCAAGCGACGACGATAGGCTGGAGTCGCTGATCGCCGGGGCCAGTATACCGCTCCTGGAGGTCTCCGTGGAGCAGATCTGTTCCCTGTATGACCAGGACGACGCGGGGCTCCAGAGCCGGGCGGCCAATATGTCTTCCCTCGCGGACGGATACCGTGCCGAGGCTGCCGCCCTCGAGGTCTCTCCTGATATGGCATCCGCATACGCGCAGTTTTTCGTTGCGCTCGACGAGTACGCCGCAGCCGGCACCCTGCTCAACGGGAGCACCCCCCTGAACCGGAGCGTGACGGACGATGCACTGGACCATCTTGCTCTCGGGGCCGAACACCTCTCTGAAGCCCTGCAGGAATGCAACCGCTCTCCTGCCGGCAATTCGGACGCTCCCACCGTCCCGATGAACCTCACCGGGGAGCCTGCTCTTCTGTTTCCCGGCGCTCTGCAGGTCGGCGAGCGGTTCCGTTACGATGATGCCCGCGGGGAGAACGCTGCCTCGCTGATCGTCAGCACGGTAACGTCGGTGGGAACATTCCAGACTTCCGGCACGAAGCCGACCTTATACACGGCAGCGCCCGGGAACTCCTTCCTCCTCGCCGCTGTCAAGGCGAGCCATCTCGGCCATAAGGGAGAAGGCGTCAACACCCGTTTCCGGACCCCCGCGGAGAGCGCGTTTACCCTCCACTACGCCGCTGAGACCTATCGTCCGTTAAAAGCGCCCGGGCCAACCAATCGGGGAGGGTCGTACTCCGCAGTTCTTCTCGATCGACACGAGTCTGTCGAGGGATTCCTCTTCTTCGAGGTGCCGGAGGATCTTGACCCCTCCCGTGCGTATCTCGAGGTCGGCATCGGCAAAGATAGCCCGGTCTGGGTTCTTGGCCGGGCGCCGTGACTCCCTACCTCATCCCTGCAGGTCCCTCTGCCGCACGAATCGGAGCGACGCCGAGTTCATGCAGTAACGTTTATGGGTCGGCGGCGGCCCGTCGTCAAAGACGTGGCCCAGGTGGGCGTCGCACCGCCTGCAGAGCACCTCGGTCCGGCTCATGAAGAACCGGGTGTCGAGGTCCGTCCTGATGTTTAAGTCCGAGACGGGCGTTTTGAAACTCGGCCAGCCCGTTCCCGACTCAAACTTCGTCTTCGAGGAGAAGAGGTGGTTGCCGCAGCAGACACAGACATACAGGCCGTCCTCCTTGCAGTCCCAGTACTTCCCGGTGAAGGCCGGCTCCGTGCCCTCATGCCGGGCAACGGAGAACTGCTCCGGCGTCAGCTGGCGCCGCCACTCCTCGTCGGATTTGACGACCCTCTCAACCTCTTCCACCTCTCCCGTTACGGCGTTGCAGACCTTCACGGTCCCGATAGTCTCTACGGCCTCCCTGCTCACCAGTACTCCTCCCGGTCCCGGCTCCTTATCCGGGGAGCATGTGAACTACCCCCCGCTTGCGCAGGGGGTCTTCCCGCTCTGCCCCTTCAACCCGGCAGAGATAAATCGTTGCCCCTGCCCGCCACCCGGGCAGGGGGAGATCGGATCTTCCGGATCGTCGCGGCAGGCTGCATGGGGACCTCCGCGGGGCCGGAGGCGCCGACGCCGGAGGCGACAGTCTCCGCTCACACCACCTACTCGCCCGCCGGGCCGCAGCCGTCACTCTCGGCCAGCGTCACCGCACCGGAGAAGCATTTCCGAACCGACGCATCCTGTTACTGGGCTGTGACGGGGACGGTGACCAATACCGGCAACGCACCCGCGAGAAACGTCGTCATCCGTTTCATGCTCGTCGATGACGAGAGCGGTATGATCCGGGCGACCGAGTCCATTTTCGCTCCCCGGTTCCAGGCGGGCGAGACGAAGATCTTCACCGTCGATCCACTCCCCGGCGACTGCGGCCGGGAGTACCACGCCGAGATCGCCGTCACGCACGACATCCCATAAGGCTGCGGGTGAGCGGATCGATGGAGAACGTTACGAGGAGAGATGGCGGACGCCATCCACTGCCAGATGTTCATCGGGAAGTACGGGTGCGCCGTCGCCACGGCGGGCGGGTCCGGAGCGGACGAGGTCGTGGCGTACCTCAACCGGGTCCTCCAGACCCTGGGCGCGAACACGGTGGGCGGTGTCGGCGTGGTCCTCGGGGGAGATCCGGAGACGATCGTGCCTGCGGAGGGGAGGGCCTACGAACTCGGCAAAAGACTCGCGAAGGCGATCGCAAACAAGGAGACCTATCCGGAGCAGGAGAAACTCCACGCCGCGATGCTCGAGCGGATGCGGGCCCTGGTCACGGCGAACAAGGACCGCTGGCACCACGAGTACGACTACTGGAAGGCAGCCGGGCGGATACCCTAGAGCGTCCCCGTCCCCTTCGCGCGGATCTCGGCGATGATCCGCTGCAGCCCCTCCCAAACCTCAGGCCGCCCCTCTGCGGCCGCCAGGTCGAGTTTGGAGATCACCGCATCGCCCATATCGATCAGGGCCCATTCGGCCCGCTTTCTGACCGTGAGCGCGTCGTCCTGGAGCGCCAGGATGAGGAGGGCAACCGTTTCTTCTCCCCCTATCCGTTCGATGGCCCTGACGGCATTTGCCCGCACCTCTATCGAAGAGTCGGAGAGCGCCCCGGCAAGTACCGGCAGCGCATCGGCGCCGACCGCTTCCACCTCGGACCACCGGCCCCGGGCCATGAGGTAGCGTGTCAGGTCCTCGCCGGTCTCCGGCTCCCAGCCGCCCGCTTCCAGCGCTTCGGCGACCCCCGCCCGGAACGTTATGTCCCCCGCGTGGAGCGCTTCGATCAGGTGGCCCCGCATCGTATCCCCGGGGTCCTTTAAGGTCTCGAGTGCAGCATACCTGACCCGGTCGTCCACATCGTTGAGCGCCAGGATCAACGGTTCGATGGCACGAAGGTCTCCGATGTAGCCGAGCGACCGGGCGGCGGCGATCTTGACCGCCTCGTCCCTGTCCTGCAGCGCCAGGGCCAGCGGTTCTATCGCCTGCCTGCTCCCCATGTAGCCCAGCGCCTCCGCCACGGCCGCCCGGACCTCGCTGTCGGGTTCCTGGTGCAGGGAGCCGATCAGGGCTTCTATAGCCCGTTTGTTCCCGATCTTACCCAGGTTGCGGGCAGCAACGAGCCGGACGAACCGGTCGGTGTCGCTCAGGGCGTCCATGAGCGGCGCGACCGCAGTCTCACGCATCTCCCCGAGGATACTGGCGGCAGCAGTCTGAACCTCCGGGTTCTCGTCCCTGAGCGCACGGATGAGGCCGTCCACGGCGGGGCGTCCCATCATGATGAGGCGTGTAGCGGCGCCGAGTTGCATGTTCCAGTCCTTCTCCTTGAGCGCTCCGACAAGCGTATCGATCTCCTGCCGGCCGGACTGCTCAAACGCCTTCTTATCCTCCGACCGGACTGTTCTCTTCTTCCTGGGGGTACGCTCTTCCTCGCTGACCTGGCTGCCGAGCGTTCTCCGCCATACGTCTATCACCTGCCGTTTTCTGAGGGCGGCCGCTGCTTTTGCCCTCACGTCTTCATCCTCATCCTCAAGGGCATAGAGCAGGACGTCGCCTGCCTTCTTATCCGGCACCTCCCCGAGGGCGTCGATCGCCGCAAGGCGCATCTCCTTCCTCCCCTTCCTCAGCACCAGAGCGAGCGGCTCGATTGCCAGGGAGCCAAACTCAGCGAGGGCCCGGGCAACGCTCCACCGGACTTCCGGCGCCTCGTCTCCCAGGTGGTCGATGAGGGCCGGGACCGACTCGGTTGCCCCGATGAGCCCTATTGCCCTTGCCGCTGTCACCCGGACAACCGGCACCGGATCGTCCAGCGCCTCCTCAAGCTGCCCGAGCGCGTCACGGCCGAAGATCGCGACGGCGTCTGCTGCGGCGACCCGGACGCCGTGATACCTGTCGCGGAAGAGGAGTATGAGCGGCCGAATCGAGCGGCGGTCGCCGATATGCTCGAGGGCACGGACAGCGGCGATCCGCACGTCTTCTCTTGCGTCGCGGAGGAGCAGGATCAGCGGCTCAACGGCAACAGGGTCCCTGATCTCGCCGAGCCCCTCCACGGCCGCGATGCGGACCCCGTAGTGAGGGTCTTTGAGCGCCTCGATGAGGTACCCGACCGCTTCGCTGCCCATGCCCTGCAGCGCAGCAATCGCTGCTGCCCTGACGCTTTCGTCGCTGCTCCTGAGCGCTTCAAGGCACCGTTCCAGTGGAGTCTTCTCGGGAACCGGCTCTTTTGGTTCGGGTTCCGGCGCCTTCCGGGGGATCACCGGGATCTCAAGTTCCTGCGGCTCGGGGGCTTCCGGCTGGAGAACGGGTTCCTGCTCGGCTTCGTCGGTGCCGGCGATCTCCTCTTCAAACTCAAGCGGAATGAGCAGGTCCAGCGGTATCGAACCCACCGGGGCCGACGGCTCCTCCCTGAGCCGGGCCTTGACCTTTGCCCACGCCGCTTCCGCCTGCTGGCTCTCCTTGAGGAGATCTCCGAGGCTTACGGCCTTTTTTGGCTCTTCTACCGCCTTTTCTGCGGGTTTTTCGGGGCTGTTGGGTGCGGGGCCCGCCGGTGTCACGGGCTGCGGCGAGGGTTTTGGGGCATAGTTCGGGCGTCCGTACTGCTTCTCGAACCGTTTCTGGATGGCAAGCCCCTCTTTGAGTTCCTTCTCGTAATGGGAGGAGTCTTCCTGCGCGGGCTGGCTCAGGGTTGTCTCTTCCTGGCGCCGCCGGATGTAATTGAGGGCATTATGTGCCCGCTGTTGCCGTGCCGGATTCTTCGATCCGGCCTCCACGCAAAGAGCGCTGAGTGCGGGTTGCCCCAGTTGCCGCAGCGCCTCGCTCGCCCCGGTACGGACCCCTGAATACTCCACTTCCAGGGCCCGGATGAGCGGCAGGATGGCCACCCTCCCCATCCTGACAAGGCTGCTCCACTGCTCTTTCGCAATCAGGTATTCCGCTCTCTGGAGGTCGCTCTGCGGCACCCAGCCCAGCCGGCCAAGAGCCCATGCCGCCTCCATCCGGACCTGGTGGTGGGGGTCATTGAGGGCTTCGGCCAGCGGGGGTTTCGCCCGGTCGTCACCCATCTCCCCGAGCGCCTCCACGGCGCGTATGCGCACAGTCATCTGGGGGTCCTTCACCGCCCTGACGAGCGCCGGGATAGCCCGGGAGTCATGGATCTTCCCGAGCGTCCGTGCCGACTCGCACCGTGTCCGGGGGTCCTTGCTGCCGAGGGCTGTGAGGAGGACCGGGACGGCTGCTCCCTGGAGTTTGGCGAGTTCCGTCCAGTCTTCCCGGAGGTAGTAAAACGACACCTTCTCGGAGGTGTCGTCGGGCACCCACCGGAGTGAGGAGAGCACGTTTGCGGCCTCTCGCCGGACCGAATGGTTGCTGTCATGGAGCGCTTCGGAGAGGGGCTGAACTGCCTTTCTGCCCATCCCCTGGAGAGCGATCACCGTAGCACGCCGGATCGCCGGCTGTTCGTGGTGCAGTGCGGGCAGCAGTGCTTCGATCATCGAGTCGCCCGTTCCCGCGATTGCGCTGGCGATGGATGCCTGCAGGGCCGGGCTTGCCCGGAGGATCAGGGCGAGGAGCAGGGGGATGGAAGGAGTGCCGACTGAAGCAAGGGCCCCGGTCATCCGGGCCCGTGATGCGGGATTGGCATTCTCGAGCGCTTTCTGGAGATCCGGGATAGCGGGGACCCCGAGGGCGGAGAGGGCCCGGGCTGCATCGGCGCGGTTACCCGGTTCTGGACCGTCCAGGACCGCGATCAGGCCGGGATAGTCTTTCGCCTGTCGTAACCCCTCGATGTTCGTCCGGAATTTATCAAAGAATGCCATGTCCTTTACCCAGAGAATGTGTTTCGGGGGTGCTGTTTGGCCGGATCTCTCTGTATTCAGACAATATTCTCTATCCGTAACCAGTGAACTACCCCCCGCTTTCGCAGGGGGCTTCCTGCGAGTGTCCGGGGCTCTCTGGGAGCCTCAGACCTGTTTGTCGCAGATTACCGGCGAACTGCCGG